>Ga0209296_1000541_pt1 | contig 32892 bp, 31 predicted proteins | sample S_130206_EF_Meta_FD_187319 | JGI IMG/M metagenome (GOLD analysis project Ga0209296, IMG submission 187319) | Freshwater microbial communities from Lake Simoncouche, Canada to study carbon cycling - S_130206_EF_MetaG (SPAdes) (version 2) | ecosystem: Environmental > Aquatic > Freshwater > Lake ... | reverse complement strand
CATGGTGGGGCTCCTTGATTCAGTGTGTGGGGGGGGTGTTGGTGTGGGGCGTCCTTTGGGGACAGACACAGCATCAACTTCGTAGGTAAGGAGCCCCCGAACTGAAGGTGAGAATTACGGAAGAATTCTGAACTTCAGGAATTCGGCGCGAAATCAACCAGATCGATGGCGGCGAAGTCGGGTTGACGGCGTTCGGCCAATGCCACCATCGCTTCCATATTCGCGGGGCGTCCCATGAGATAAGCGAACGCTGCGTTCTCGCGATCGCGTGCAGCGTCGATCTGCGGTTTGATCGCGGCCATGATCGTTTTCTTCGACTCGACCAACGAAGAAATCGATTTCGACGCAAGAACACGCGCGTGCTTCATCGTTTCTTCCATAAGCGCGTCCGGCTCGCACACTTTCCACGTGATGCCCATCTCAAGACATTCCTGCGCCGACAACCATTCGGAGCTCATGAGCGCCCAGGTTGCGTTGTGGCGACCAATCATTGCGGGGAACGTGTAACTACTCGCCGCTTCTGGGGCTACTGCAAGCGCGGTAAAAGGGCAACGAACACGCGCTTCGGTAGACATGAAGACGAGGTCAGAAAGCGCAAGCATTGTTGCGCCAATGCCGAGCGCCATTCCATTCACCGCGCAGATCAACGGCTTTGGGAAGTCGACAAGGTTGTCGACAAGTCCTGGAAAACCATGGCGACCACTCTCGACACCGCCGGTATTGCGCATCGCCATTTCAACAACATCGGTGCCGGCGGAGAACGAACGTCCGGTTCCCGTGATGATGACGACTGCAATCGAATTGTCAGCAGCTGCATCGAGCAGCGCATCGGTGGTTGCGTCATAGAGCGCTTCGTTGAATGCATTGAGCGCGTCGGGCCGGTTGAGCGTGATGGTCCGAATGCGATCAACGTCAGTAATTTCCAGCACGGTGTCCCCTTGAGCGCCCGGAGCTTCCAGGCCGCTGCATGACCTACATCGTGCCACTACTGTGCGCAGCAGTTGACCTAGGGGGACTCAAATGGCGACCAAAGCCGATGTTGAAGCGCTGATGGAGCGCTACTGCGCCACGATGACCAGCCATGACCGAGAAGGTTGGCTGGACTGCTTCACCGATGACGCCACGCAGGAAGACCCCGTGGGCACTCCCCCAAATGTCGGTCGCGAAGCAATCGGAGCCTTCTTCGATGCCAACATCGTCGAACTCACACTGTCGGTTGCCGCCCCTCCCATCGTGATCGGCAACGAAGCGCTGGCTTTCCTTCGCGTGGACATGATGATGGGCGATCAGAAAATGGAACTGCCTCGCACCATCGATCACATCGTGCTCGATGAATCTGGCACCAAGATTGCCAGCCTGCGAGCGTTCTTTGACTACGCCGAACTTCGCGCTGTCGAATAAGAACTCTCCGCCGGCGCTGCCTAGGTAAACAGTTCTCGAACCGCGACTTTGGTGACCTTGCCCATCGGATTGCGTGGCAACTCGTCGACCACGACATAACGGAATGGAACCTTGGCCGGCGCCAACCGTTCCTTACCCCACGAGCGAAATTCGGAATCGGCAGGACGCTCTGTGCCGTCGGCGACCCATGCCATCGCAACGCGCTCGCCCCATTCCTCGTCGGGTAACCCAACAACTGCGCAATCGGCGACGGCTGGGTGGGTGCGAAACACTTCTTCGATATCGAGAGCAGAGACTTTCTCGCCTCCCGATTTAATGATGTCCACTGACGCGCGCCCAAGAAGGCGATAACCATCGGGTGCGAGTTGGGCCACATCGCCGGTGCGGAACCACCCATCGACAAATGATTCGGCAGTGGCATCGGGTCGATTCAAGTAGCGATTGAACACTTGATCGCCACGCACGAGCAGTTCCCCGCTCTCACCATCAGCAACCTCAGTTCCAGACTCGTCGACGATTCGAACGTCAACTCCCGGAAACGGCCAGCCAACATGACCAGGAACACGCCGATCAAAGTTGTTCCCCAATGCCATTCCGAGTTCGGTCATTCCGTAACGCTCGAGCAACACGTGCCCGCTGATTTCTTGCCATTGTTCAAGTGTTGACACCGGTAATGCCGCCGAACCTGAGACCATCAAGCGCAAGGACGCAGCACCGGCCGCCCAACGCGCCTTCGTCTCGTCATCGGTCTCGAGCCAGGCACGAACAAGACGGGAATAGACGGTGGGAACGGCCATGAACACCGTGACCTCGCCGGAAGCGAGGCGTTCCCAGGTCGAGAGCGCATCGAAGCCGCCGGGAGTTTCGACCGTTGCCCCAATTGTGAGCGGCGTGAACGTGACATTCACAAGGCCATGGACATGATGAAGAGGAAGAACGCAAACGATGCGATCGGTTGCGCTCCATCTCCACGACTCGACCATTGCGGCACACTGCGCGGCGAGCGAACGATGCGTGTGCACCACGCCTTTCGGAAGGCCAGTGGTGCCACTGGTGTAAATGATCATTGCATCGGCATCCGAAAGAACTGATGGAAGATCAGCGGTGAGCGACAGTGCAACCGCTTCACGAACGTCGATGACCGTCGCTCCGGTAAAGGCGGCGAGTTCCTGCGCAAGACCCTTTGTCTCCGGCGTACACAGCACATGAGTCACTGCGGAGTCGGTGATGGGGTGACGGAGGTCGGCAGGAGGATGTGAGGCTTCGAGCGGCAACAACACGCCACCGGAGCGCCACACGCCGAACGATCCGGCCAACCACCATCGGCCAGCAGTACACACGGTGGCAACAGCAGAACCCGGAGTCACACCTGCGTGGATGAGTGCTGCCGCAACTGCGTTGGCAGCTCGGTCGAGATCGGAATAGGACTGCGCGCCGTCGCCATCGATGACAGCGGTCGATGCACCAAACTGCGCCAGTTGCATTCCGAACGGCGCCATCAGTGAACCGATAACTCAGATTGATCAACACGACGAGTGGCCACGGAACGTAACCGTACCCATCAAATCTGCCCTCGATCAGAGATTGAGACGGCCGTAACCCGAAGGAGTCATCCACCAGCCGTTGAGCGCGGTCACGGCAACACCACCAGAACCGAATGCATGCACCAGTTGGTTGTTGCCCATGTAGATGGCCACATGGGCCGAACCGCTACCGCCCCAAAACACGAGATCCCCAGGCTGGAGTTGCGAGGCCGAAATGCGCGTGGTCATGGCGTACTGCGCACCGCTGTAATGCGGGAGGCTGACGCCAGCTTGGCCGAACGCCCACTGCGTGAAGCCGGAGCAATCGAACACACTGGGACCAGAGGCCGCCCACACATAGGCGCTACCGATTTTGGTCAGACCAGCGCGGATCGCGGCGTTGGCAACTGAACCATTGGCGGGGGGCACGTTGATCGGGACTTGACTTGAGCCACCAAAATTTGTGGTGCCGGCATTTGTGTTGCGCCGTGCGGCGGCAGCTGCTGCCGCAGCGGCCGCAATCGCTGCTTGCTCTTTACGAACAAGTTCCGCAACTTCACCCTGGGCCTTGGCATTCAGCGCCGCTTGTTCATCGCGCTGTGCCTTGGCCTGATTCCGAGCAGCTTCGATCTCGTCGGCACTCGACTTGGCCTCGGCTTCGGCGCCAGCGAGGCGCGTCGCATCTTCTTCGGCCTTGTTGCGGGCTGCGTTCAGCGCATCGACATAGTCCTGGCGATTACCTGACAACGAGGCCATGTAGGTCGTGGAGATGGCGCCACTCGACGCGTCGTCGGTGAGCAACGCGTCGGCCGCCGTACCTTCGGTTCCACCCTTGTAGGCCTTAACGGCATACCCGCGAAGTTCACCGGCCCGCTTTTCCATCTCAGCTTTGGTGATGGTGGCCATGCGCCGTGCTTCGGCCACTGCGGCCTCGGCCTGATGAAGTTTGAAGTTGGCGGCCTCGAATCGGGCGTTGACTTCCATCATGGCGCCGTCGAGTTGGTTCAGACGGGCAGCGATCTTGGCCGCTTCGGCCCGCTTATCGGAAAGCTGATCGGCGCCCACAGGCGGCACGACAAGGCCGGCTAGAACGGCAAAGCCGAGCAGCACAGCCAGCGTGCGCAGGCGAAGAACGAAGCGAAGTGGTCGGCGGGGGGTCGACATGAGGGGTTAAGTCAAACACGGTCCCGTTGCGAACCGCAACCTTTTCGTCATGAAACTGTCATATTTAGACGAGAGATCCCAAGTGCCCCTTGGATTCGCTCCGAGATGGCCATTTGTCACGAACCGTCATCGGGCTGTCATCTGGCCCAGCGTTCGAACGAGAACGGGCCCCGACCGGAGTCGAGGCCCGAAACGATTCTCAGGAGCTAGTCGATCAGCCAGTGAAGGCCGGAGCCATCGGGTCGTCGCCAACCGTGGTGGTCGGATCGATAACCAAAGTCGTGGTGCTGGCCGGAGGAGCTGTCGTGCTCGTGCTCGATGTCGGCACGGTCGTGGTGCTGGTCGAGGTCGACGACGTCGGCACGGTCGTCGTGCTCGTCGTGCTCGTCGTGCTCGTTGTGCTCGAAGACGTCGTTGAAGACGTCGGCGGCGGATCCGCCTGCAACTCGAACGCACCGATATCAACGGCACTGCCCGAAACGCGCACGTACGGCGTACCGCGCTGATCGAAACCGTTGCCGGTGAACGTCGCCACCGGATCCGGCCCCGCATCAATCGCGATCGATGTCGGATCAAGCGCCATCGTCAGGGTCGGACCACCGTTGTCGGCCAATGCCAACAGACCAGGTGTCGTCGAATTGATCGTGCCTCCGAGATCGGTCACGGTCGCAGTTCCATCCACCGTCCCGAGGATCGAATGATCAGAGTTCAACGAAACGGTGGAATAAAACGAATAGAGAAAGGCATCGTCGCCGTTCTCGGTTGCGGTATTTCCCGAGACGATCGTTCCGGACAGTCGGACAGTTGTCGCCGATGAGCTGTAGAGCTCGATGCCACCCCCACGAGTGGCGGCGTTGTTCGAAATGGTGGTTTGGTTCATCGTCACGTTGGTGACTTTGTAAAAATAAAATCCTCCACCACTAGCAGCGCTGCTGTTGCCGGAAATTGTCGTGTTGTTGAACGTTGCTTGCGAACTATCCTTGACCCGAACACCGCCCCCATTGCCGAATTGTGAAGTGGCATTGTTGTTCGAGACAGTCGAGTTCGTCATCGCAACGGCGCGTTCCCTAATTGAAATTCCGCCGCCGCCTGCGGTGTTTCCATCGAACGTCGTGCGGTCGATAGTGACTTGCCCTCCAGTCCCGCCAACGTACGCTCCCCCACCCGCACCGGTCCCAGTATTGGACGAGATGTCGGAATCGGCGATCGTGACTGTCCCGGCAGTCCGGATGTCCAAGCCACTTCCATTTTGAGCGCTGTTTCCAGTCACGACCGAATCAGTGAGGCTGAAACTGGAAGTAGCGGCACTTGCAAAGATGCCACCACCTTCGCCATTCGTCTGTGCATCGTTGTTGATGATCTCGGTGTCGGTGATCGTCACATCGCCGACGTTGACGGCGTAGATCGCTCCGCCCTTGTTTCCGTTTCCGCTTTCGTTGTTCTCGAAATGAGAACCCGAGATCACGAGGTCACTCGAGTTGGCCGCGTAGAGCGCACCGCCGTAGCCGCCGTAGGAGTTGGAGATGGAGACGTCGTTCATCGTGAACTTGCCCTGATTCGCCGTGAAGATTCGATTCTTCGTGAGCGAGAACCCACTCACCGTCACATCACCTGCACCCTGGAAATTGAAGACGTCGTAGGACGATGCGGCAGAGGTCGTGATGGCAAGCGACGCTGAACCCGGGCCGATGATGTTCTCGGCCCCCAGAATCATCGCACCGTCCGTGAGCGTGATCGAAGAGATCGACGCATCGAAGTTGATGGTGTCACCATCGACCGCAGCTGCAACTGCATCACGAAGCGTGCAGTTCCCCGCAGTGCCATCGGTGCAATGCGTCGCATCCGCAGCACCGTCAGCGTTGGAGTCGACCGTGACCGTCGCCGCCGCACCAGCCGACCCAGCCAGCGCGGTCAACAGCGCGGCAGCACTACCGGCAACAAGCACACCACCAGCACCAAGCGCGCCACCACGGCGCGCATACGAACGACGAGTCGCTCGGTTCGGCGGGACGAGGGAATCCGGCATGGTCATGCACCTTTCAACGAAGACATCTGTGATGACAACAATAGTTCACGACATCGCCGATGACTAACACCCAGTTGCACTGGCCTTCCGAATCCCGGCAGACCTCCTCCCGAATCTCGACTGACCCTTCAATTCCATAAGAAAAGCCCCGGCCGAAGCCGGGGCTTTTCTTATGGAGCGGACGACGAGATTCGAACTCGCGACCCTCACCTTGGCAAGGTGATGCTCTACCAGCTGAGCCACGTCCGCAGAAGGAGACACCCTACCAATGGCGGGCGTTGAGGGAAAAACCGAGCGGCTAGGACGCCGCCGAAAGCCGTTCGAGGGCCGCAGCGACCAGCGATGCGCAGTGGGGGTCGAGGTCGAGGGCCAACGCCGCGCCCTGGCCTCGGGGACCCATTTTGGGAACCGTGCGCACAAGCACGTCGATCATCTTCTCGTCACCAAGTTGTGTGGTGACAGGAATGAACTGCGTCTGCAAGAACACCAGACACAGCGAGTCCTCGTGTACCTGCACTGCTGGCGACCGACCATCGACATCGGCGAGTCCGCCTTTGCCAAGACCTTGTTTCGAGACCAACGCCTGCACGCGCTCGATGGTGTCATCGCCATCTTCGCCGTAACCAACACCGGTGAGAATCTCCCCCACCAATGCGGCATGGCGTTTGCGGGCTTCGGTGCGCCATTTCAAATAGCCAGCGCGACCTTCGGGCTGTTCGGTGCGCGGGTAGGCCCACCGTCGCAAATGATGGGCACGAGCCGCAAGCATCTGAGCGTCGTCGGCTTCGGGGTCAAGCGTCTTTACCCACTCACACATCAACTCTGAATGGGCGAGTTCTTTGGGGCGAGTCATCTCTACCCCATCAACGTCATAGGTGACGGTGAATGGATCATCAGCATTCGCAGCATCGATCGCTGCGATCGCTTCATCAAAACGGGTGCTCACGATGTCTACCGCTCAGCTTTTGGGACGAAGATCGATAGTGAGCGTGAGGATGCCGTCATCAAGGGTCGCCGCGGCGTCAGCGATGATGGCGAAGTCCTGAAAATCGTTCTGCGCTTGTTCGATGAAGCGGGCCCGCTCATCGCCACCAATCGGCGGAAGATTTCGGCCCTTCACTGCAGCAGCCCGGTCTCGGAACCGCTGGAGCATTGCATCAAGATCAAGTTCGTTGGCCATGGCCCAACGCTAGATCAGACAAGACCAAGATCGTCGCGAGTCACAAACGGATCTGGTCGCAACGCCTCGGCCAACATCGGACTCACGGGACCAACTGGGCCGGTTGTGTCGGGTATGCCTCCGGAGCCGCTGGCGTCATCATCACCCTTTGGCGCGCCCCCTGGCCGAGTTGCTTGCCAGTAGAAGTAGGTGAGCACCGCCATCGCAACGGCGGCCAGCAGTAGCAACGTGACAACAACAGCAATCTTTTTTCCGGTCGACCAGAACGGCGAGCTTTTGCCACTGGAACCCGTGCTGCCCGACCCCGCTGTTGCGACAACGGTTGTCGTTGTGGACGAGGAAGTCGTCGTACTCGAGGTGCTGGCGGTGGAACTCGTGGTTGTGCTGCGCTGAGTGGTCGAGGTGTAGCGCTGCGTGGTGGTGGTCTGTGGTGCTTCCGTGGTGGTCGGCGCTGCAGTGGTCGTTGTGGGCGCAGTCGTGGTCGTTGTGGTTGTCGAGGTAGTGGTCGAGGACGAGGTACTGGTATCGACGGCCCCAACAGGACCAGCGCCGATCGCGAACATCGAAATCATCAGCATCAGCGCCGCACCGCTCAGGGCCGCGACAGAGGCTCGGCGGGGGGAAGACGGGCGCATCACGGGTGCAACCCTAGACCGGCGGCACATGGGAACCCGAGCGATCAACGCTGGTGCTGAGGACAGGAGTAGGTCGTGCGGCCACCAATAGTTCTGCGCAGCAAGGCTGCTCCATCAGTCGGGCACAACCCTCCGCGGCGGCGAGAATCCTGCAGATCGCCGAGATGTGAGCCACCCCGCCTGCCCAACACTCGCAATGTTGAGCGCATGGACTTGCGCAACTGAGCGACATCCTCGGCGCTGAGCGATCTCGCTGCTCGGGCCGGATCAAACCCCGCACGCCACAGGGTTTCATCAGTCAGAAGATTTCCTAGGCCGGCGATGCGCGCTTGGTCCATGAGTCGAGCCTTTAACGGAGCGTTGCTGTCGGCCAGGATCGCACGCAACTGAACGACCGAAACATCAGCGGCATCGGGGCCGAGTCGTTCTTCATCGGGATCAAGTTCCACTCCACCTAAACGACGCGGATCGCGAAGACGCAATGCTCCCCCGTCATCGAAATGAATCGCGAATCGTTCCCACGCGGGATCTTTACGATGACTCGAATATTCGAGACCATCGATTGCAGCGACCCCGTCGAGTTCCAACACACCTGTCATACCGAAACGCAACCCAAGCGTTGGTCCCTCGTCGCTTGTGTCGAGCAACAACAACTTTCCTCGGCGGCGATCAGAAACAAACGAGCGACCAACTAACGCAGCGACCACAGAGTCTTGATCGGCCCCGCCTTTCAGGAACCACGCATCAGACGCGTCGACGGCAACGATGCGACGACCCAATGTTGCCACCGCTGCTTTTCGGTAGATCTCGACCTCGAGCATCTCCGGCATAACGACTACTTAATCTGATCGATGGCTTGCGCGAAATCGGCAACGAGGTCGTCGGCGTGTTCGAGCCCAACCGATACGCGAATGGTCGAGGGTTCGATCCCTGCAGCCGCGAGTTCCTCAGGGCTCAACGCCACATGCGTTGTCGACGCAGGGTGCGTCACAAGCGTTTCTGGCCCACCGAGCGACGTCGCCAATTGCGCGATCTGCACCGCTTCAACAAAGGTGCGGCCCTCGTCGAGTCCGCCTTCGAGTTCAAAGGCCAACTGCCCGCCCGGCAGATCGAGCTGACGCTGTGCCAATTCATATTGCGGATGCGATGCAAGGCCAGGCCAACGAACGGTCTTCACCTTTGAGTTCGCTTCGAGGAATTGGGCCAACACACCCGCATTCTTGCTTTGACGCTCAAGCCGCACGCCCAAGGTTCGCAGTCCACGTAACGCGTTCATGGCATCGAACGGTGACGCAACCGCACCTTGAATCACGGCATAGGAATAGAGCCAATCAATGTTCTCTGCAGATCCAGCGACAACGCCGATTGTTGCGTCGTTGTGCCCCGCGATTCCCTTCGTGGCCGAATGCACCACAAGGTCAATGCCGAACTCAAGCGGACGTTGCGCAAGCGGGGTGGCAAAGGTCGAATCGACAACCTTGATGGGCCCCTTGATGGCGCCGAGTTCCGCGAGATCAACAAGATCAAGGCGCGGATTGGCTGGTGTCTCGGCGTAGATCATCGTGGTACGCCCGGGGATCACCGCAGCAGCGAACGCACCGGGTTCCGTGCCATCGACAAACGTGACATCAATACCGAAACGCGGACACACCGCCTGAAACAGAAGTTGTGTTGCTCCATAAAGTTGGTTCTGCGTGACGATGTGATCACCCGTCGAGCACAGTCCCAACACCACCGCGCTGATTGCACCCATTCCCGAAGCAAAGGCGCGGGCCTTCTCTGCGCCCTCGAGTTGCGCAATTGCATCTTCGAAGCCAGCAACTGTGGGGTTGCCATACCGGCCATAGAATCGTGAAGAACCAACGCCTGTCGCCATCTCACGAGCTTCGGCGACTGTGGGCGTCACGAATGTGGTCGTTGCCCAAAGAATCGGAGCGAGTGCCGTGTCGTTATCGGCGCGACCAGCACGAATAGCGCGGGTCTCAGGATGAAGTTCGGAGTTATCGTGATTGTTCGTCATGAGTTTTTAAGGTTCGTTTCAATCTCAGCAAGGAAAGGTTTGAGCGCGGCACCAACAGCCTGATGTTCGGTGAGGAAACCATCGTGGCCCGCTTTGGAGTGAATGATCTCGTGGCGACTGCTTCCGCCATTACTCACGATCTCATCGTGAAGGAACTGTTGCTGGCGCGTTGGATAGAGCCCATCGCTACTGATGGAAAGCGTCAGCACCGGAGCCGAGAGTCGAGCAAGGGCGCGCTGCAACCCTCCACGACCGCGGCCAACATCATGCAGGTCCATGGCTTTATTGATCACCAGATAGGAATTGGCATCAAATCGGCGGATCAGTTTTTCGGCTTGGTAATCGAGATAGCCCTCGACCGCGAAGCGTTGCCACGGAGCGAAGCCTCGATCCATCACATCTTTTTCGTGACGGCCTTGTTTCACGTCGATCAGTTCCTCACTTTGATAAGTGAGCGTTGCTTGTTCGCGCGCCAACCCGAGACCAAAGTGCGGGCCTTCGTTTGGAGCCGCGTCGTAGTAGTCGCCGCCGTTCCATTTGGGGTCAAGAACGATCGCGCTTCGTTGCACGCTTGATTGACCAATCTGAAACGCGCTTGCAGCAACACAACTCGCAAGTGGTGCAAGTGACCGCACGCGATCGGGGTACATGATTCCCCATTCAAGAACTTGCATTCCGCCCATCGATCCACCGATGACCGAAAACCATTTCGCAATACCGAGTTCATCGGCAACCGCAGCTTGAGTTCGCACAATGTCGCGAATCGTCACGACCGGGAATGACGAGCCGTACCGACGACCAGTGTCGGGATCGACTGACGACGGCCCGGTTGTGCCTTGGCAACCACCAAGCACATTCGTGCACACGACGAAGTACTGATTCGTATCGATTGCTCGGCCCGGACCAATGAGCGGATCCCACCAACCATCAGTGGGGTGTCCCGGGCCGCTCGGGCCTGCTGCATGACTGTCACCAGTCAGCGCATGGCAAACGAGAATGGCGTTCGATGCGTCGGCGTTCAGTTCGCCCCAGGTTTCATAAGCAACAGTCACGCCCTTAAGCGAACCGCCTCCTTCAAGTTGAAACTTTCGGTTCACATCGAACGCGACGAAACGCCGTTGACCGACCGGGTCACCGGGTTGCCACGCGCCAGAGGCGGGTAGCGGTTCGACGCTCAGGGGCGCCCGAACATTTACTTCGGTCAATGCAACTCCTCGAACTGGTTGTTGCCGCCACCGGAAGGTGGAGGCCGCATCCCCACCAAATGGTGGGTTGGCACCTTGGGTGTTCGCCCCAGGTTGCCGAGCCCGGAAATCCGGGCCACTCGTGATGTGAAGAGCAATGTTGCCAGCCCAATGGGGCTGCGGTCAAAGATTTCAGCGAAATCGGCTTACACATTGCCTTTGCGGGCCCGCACAGATCGAGGAATCCACCAGTTCAGAACGGCTTGCTCCGCTTCTGGTTCGAGACCGTAGGCCCCGGTGAGTGTCACAGCAGCAGCGTCCCACTCGCCTTCTCGTAGCTGCCGGGACCCTTCCGCCCATCGATCATGGTCACTGGGAAGAGGGAGGTTCTCGAGTTGCGTCGCACTCAACCGGATCGCACCCGGGCTGCGAGCGGTGCCCGCAGCCAATCGCGCCGCCCACACCGATGCCGGTGGAGCAAAGAGCGCGGCAAGCAAAAGATCAATGATCTCCGGGTCACTGTCGATCGGCAATACCGAAATAACTGGGACCGATGGCCACAACGTTCCGTCGTGATCGGCGACTGCTTCAATCACGCGAGTTTGAGTGGCAACAAGAACCTTCGGCAGTCTGCGTAAGAGAAACGGCTTCGAAAGTTTCGCGACATCAACGAGTGGACGCGCAAACGTTGCGCCCGCGACTTTTGCAGGACGAGTCCCCCACAACAGCCTGGCGGGATCAATGAGTCCGACCGTAACAAGCCGAGGAAGCGTGGCATCTCGTTCGGGATCACTTCCGTGTTCCACAACAGCTGCTGCCACTTCGTAGAACTCATGGCGGAATCCCGCAGTGCAATCAGCCATCGATGAAAGGGGTTCGCCCGTGAGTCGCAACGGCGGAACTCCCATTGCATCGGCAGCAAGTTCGGTCCACGACGGAATCACATCGGATGAACGTTGAACTCCGTAACCCTGTGGCTTGCGTAAAACAGGGGCACAAACACTGACTGCGGCATCGAACAATTGCGCATCGGGAATCCAAATCGACTCAAGCGCATTGCCCACAAGGTCACGAACCGTTGATCCGTCACGAGTTCCGAGTACCGACAGCGGCTGCACGAACACCACAGACCCTCCGGCTCGAACTGCGTCGAGTGCACGAACCAGCAATACGCCGGAAGTATCGGTGTATCCCGCCGGTCGACCAAGGATGCGCGCCGCCCCTGCAACTGCGGCCTCGTCGCGCACTGTTGCGCCGGCGAGTTGTCCACCAAAGGGTGGATTGCCGACCACGACATCGAGGCGCCCATCTTCGGGCCATGGATCGTTCAGCGCATCGCCAACAACGAGCGTGACTGGCAGCGTTTCGTCGAGGCCATGTTGTTGCGCCCACACGGTGAGTTCTGCGCGCGCAACATCAAGCGCATTCGGATCGATGTCCATGCCATACAAGCATCCGAGAGCACTCAACGGACTACGACCGCCGGCCACAAGTGCATCAGCCGCGGCAATGAGGAAGACACCAGCGCCGCAGGTGGGGTCACAGACAACGAATTGAGCACCTGAAGCGATGAGCTCTCTATGACTCAGGAATGCACGAGCCACCAGTTCATCGGCAACGGCTCGAGGCGTGTAATGCACACCGTCACGACGACGGCGACTCGGCTCAAGCGAGGTTTCGTAGTCCCGACCGGGATCGGACACGTTCAGCCAACTGCAGAATCAGTGCGCGGATCCCACGCAGCGAGATCGGCAAGGCGTTTATCGTTTGAAAACACCTCAACGATGGGCTGGTTCAGTTTCAAACGCTTCAACAAACGCTTGACCTCAAGTTCTTCGTTCCACATGACGAGTGTGGCAACGACGCCCTTGGCCCCAGCGCGGGCCGTACGGCCGGAACGATGGAGATAGGCCTTCGAATCTTCCGGCGGGTCGTAATGGATAACAACGTCGACCTCATCGACATGAATGCCTCGAGCAGCAACGTCGGTGGCCACGAGTGCTTTCAACTTTCCATCGCTGAAATCCTTCAGTGCCTTCTCGCGCTGGCTCTGGCGCAGGTCTCCGTGAATCGATGCTGCATCGACACCCTCGCGTCGAAGATTTTCAGCGACCCGATCGGCAGCGCGCTTGGTGCGCACGAAGATGATGGTGCGGTTTGAATTGTGAATGATCGCGGCTGCGACCTTCACCTTGTCCATGTCGTGTACCTGCAAGAAGCGGTGCTGCATCTGCTCGACGGTGACCTGCTCGGAAACAACCTCGTGCATCGCCGGATCAGTTTGATAGCGCTTGATGAGCGTGTCGACGACTCCGTCGAGGGTTGCAGAGAACAGAAGTGTCTGATGCTGACCAGGGACATGGCGAAGGATCCACTCGACCTGGGGAAGGAACCCCATGTCGGCCATGCGGTCGGCTTCATCGATCACAACTTGAGCAATGTCGTCGAGGAAAATCTCTTTGCGCTCGATCATGTCGATCATGCGGCCAGGGGTGGCGACCACGATCTCGACACCCTTTTCGAGTTCCGCAACCTGCGTTTCCATTTTCGCTCCGCCGTAAATCGCGGTAACGGTGACATCGCGAACCTCGCCGAGTGGAGCGAGTTCGTCGCGCACCTGCGTGGCGAGTTCACGAGTCGGAACCAAAATCAGTGCGAGCGGGCGACGGGCTTGCGCGCCTTTCACCTTTTCGAGCAACGGAAGACCAAAGGCGAGCGTCTTGCCCGAACCAGTCTTAGCTTTGCCACAGACGTCGCGACCAGCAAGCGCATCGGCGATGGTGAGTTCTTGCACTGCGAATGGCGACATGATGCCGCGTGACTCGAGGGCAGCGGTGAGATCAGGCGAAACGCCCAGATCAGCGAATGTAGGCATTGGTTGGCTTTCCACGAGGGGGTGCGACACCCCACTGGATGCCACCGGACGACCGACGGTCGTCCCAACGCTGATAATCCTACCGTTCACTACCGCAATGACCCATTCGGGACATGCCGGCCTCAGGAAACGAGCGAGAACGTTCCGCCCTGAACGACCTGAACAGCAGCGGCATAGGTCGGTTCATGGTTCGAGTCGTAGCCGAAGGAACCCAGAACGGTTTCCACCGTCCCTATTTTGCTCAACGCAGCCTGGATATCAGCAGACGAGGTGCTCTTCGCCTTTTTCATCGCCGCCAGCAATATCTGAATGGCGGCATAGCCCTGGGCGGCGAATGCGTCGGGTGCTGCATTGTTCGCTTTGGTGTAGGAGTCGACGAACTTTTTCGAATTGGCATTACTGGTGTTGATATTCCACGAACCAGACACGATGAGTCCGTCAGCCGCTGCACCTGACGACTTGAGCACCGCCAACGAGTTGAATCCGTTCCCACCAACACGAACTGCCTTCGAGGCAGCGGTTGCGACCAAGAAATCGCCAGCAGGGGCAGAACGCAAAGCAAAGAAGATCGCATCGGGTGATCCCGATGAAGCAGCAGCAGCGATGGCCCCAACCGTTGTTACCCCGTCGACATACTTCTGTTCACTCGAAATCGTGATGCCATTTGCCTTCGCTGCCGAGCGGAACGACTCAGCGGAACCAGTTGAATAGCCATCGGATGGTTCCCAAATCAGGACCGCGTTCTTCACAGACTTTTTCGATGCTGCGTATTTCACCGAAGCCGACACCATTGCATCTTCCGAAAGTGAAACTCGCCAAATCAGATTGCCGATCGCAGCCATATCGAGCGTGGCGTTGGTAACACCCAAGACTGGGACACCAGCTACTTGAGCAAATGGATCGGCAACTGCAGCAGCGGATGAAAGCGTCGGACCAAGCACAACGTGAGCGCCATCGGAAATGGCCTTCTTCATTGCCGTTGCCCCGGCCTGCACATCCGACATTTCGTCATAGGTGCGCAGATCAATTGATCCGTTCGCTAATTCGCTCACAGCAAGAGCTGTTCCACTTTGCTGACTACCGCCCAACGGAGCTGCACTACCACTGGTGGCTGCAATAGATGCGACAAGTAACGGAGTCTTCGAACTCGTTGACGAAGACGAACCGCAGGCGACACCAAGAACAGAAACGGCGAGCGTGAGAGCAAGCGCGGGAACAACATGAAAGCGGCGCATGATGGGGTTCAGGAAACCTTTGACTCGATGGCGGAAATGATTTCGTCGGCCTCAGGGTCGACGGTGGGACGGAAACGAGTGACGGAACCATCGGCGCCTACGAGGAACTTTTCGAAGTTCCACTGCACGTCGCCTGCTTCGCCCGCTGCGTCGTCAACAGCAGTGAGTTCGTTGTAGAGACGATGGCGCGCTTCGCCATTCACGTCGATCTTTTCTGTGAGCGGGAATGACACGCCGTAGGTCGTTGAGCAGAAGGTTTGAATCTCTTCAGCAGTTCCGGGTTCTTGTCCCATGAACTGGTTGCACGGAACACCAAGCACGGTAAAAGAGTCGCCGCCGAATCGCTGCTGCAAACGCTCAAGACCTTCGTACTGAGGAGTGAGTCCGCACTTCGAGGCCACGTTCACAACAAGAACGGACTTGCCGTCGGTATCGGGAAGCGTTGTGCCATCAAGGGCGGTGAGATCAGACAGATTCATTCGGTTTCTTCTTTCTCGGAAGGATTTGTGGTTTCGGCAATAGCCGGAGTCCAGATATGACCGTCACGATAGGGCTCATCGACATCGGAGGCACGCCGACGCACGCCTCGGGTGATGAACACGAGAATTGCCCCGCCAATGCCGATGATCGACATCCAGATATTGATGCGGAACGGGCCAATCGTGCTGGCGGTGTCGATTCGCAATGCTTCGATCCACAAACGGCCCGCGAAGTACAACCCGACGTAGAGCGGCAAGATATTGCCCGGTCGCATCACGCGCTTTTTATCTACGAAGACGAGTACGCCACACAGCGCCAGATTCCACAACATCTCATAGAGGAATGTGGGCTGGAAGACCGAGAAGGCGATGTACTCAAGCGGTCGATGCTGCACATCGATCTGCACGCCCCACGGAAGACTCGTGGGCTTGCCGAACAACTCTTGGTTCCACCAGTTACCGAGACGACCAATCGCCTGGGCCAACGGGATAGCTGGGATGACCGCATCGAGGCCCACCGACAACCGCCAACCGCGGCGGTAGGCAATAACAAGGCCGACTGCGACACCAAGCGCAACGCCACCGGGAATACCAAGACCGCCCTGCCAAATTTTGAGTGCGTCGATCCAACGCCCCTGATACGAACGCCAATCGGTGGCAACGTGATAGAGCCGTGCGCCAATCAGCCCTGCCGGCACCGCCCAAAACGCAATGACATAGAGATCGTCGGGATCGCCGCCACGCGCGCGCCAGCGTTTACGACCGAGTTCAACCGCAGCGAGAACGCCAAGAGCGATCATCAGCCCGTACATATGGAAGGGACCGAGTTGGTTCGAGGAAGGACTCGGGATTGACGCCAAGAAAGGGTTCACAAGGTCACAGCGCTTCGTTCGAGATGGCGTAGAGATCTTCGAAACCAGCGGTGACAGCCGATTCGAGTCCGAGCACACCCGGCAACAAATTGTCGCAATAGAAACGAGCAACGGTGATGCGAGCGTTTAAGTACTCGGCGTCGCCAACGCCAGCGTCGATGTCGGCCTTTGCGGCAAGTGCCGAATCGGCCAAGTAGCGAGCGCCAACGAGTAAACCGAACATGCGCAGGAAGGGCGTTGCTCCGGCAAGTGCGTTGCGAACATCGGCGATGCCATGTTCGGTGAGCCACATCACGGTGTTACGGACGCAAGCGAGAGATTCATCAATGCGGTCGCGCATGCCGGTGAACTCAGAACCGGCTCCGTCGAGACGAGCAACCAGCGAACTGATTTGTGTGAGGTAGTCATCCATGACTCCCCCAGCGCGCATCGGCAACTTGCGTCCAACGAGATCCATGGCCTGAATGCCATTCGTTCCTTCGTAGATGGCGGTAATTCGTGCATCACGAAAATGCTGCGGAACGCCAGACTCCTCGATGTAGCCCATTCCGCCGTAGACCTGAATAGCCAACGACGTCGCTTCCATGCCCATATCGGTGCCGAATCCCTTTGACACAGGGATAAGCAATTCGACCAGTTCTTGATAGCGCTGACGAACATCTTCATCGGGGTGATGGTTCGCCATATCGAGCGCATACGCATTCACGTAAATGATCGATCGCAACGCATCAATGATCGATCGCATCGTGAGCAACATGCGGCGCACATCAGGAAGGTCGATGATGTAACTCATTCCACCGTCTTCTGGCGCCGGGACAACGGGAGCGCGACCCTGGCGTCGCTCTTGGGAATACTGCAGCGCGTCTTGGTAGGCCCGCTCAGCGAGCGCCAGCCCCTCAAGACCAACCGAAAGTCGCGCGCTATTCATCATCGTGAACATGTAACTCATGCCGCGGTTTTCTTCACCAATGAGATACGCGATCGCGCCGTCGTCTTCGCCAAATGACATCACGCACGTAGGCGATGCCTTAATTCCCATCTTGTGCTCGATAGAAATAACCTTGACGTCGTTGCGCGCGCCAAGCGACCCATCGTCATTCACCAAGTACTTCGGAACAATGAAACACGAGATGCCCTTGGTGCCGGCTGGCGCATCGGGTGTGCGAGCAAGAACGAGGTGAACGATGTTCTCGGCCATGTCATGTTCACCAAACGAGATGTAGATCTTCGTGCCGGTGATGCGATAGGTGCCGTCGGCTTGCGGCACGGCCTTTGTGCGAACCGCGCCAACGTCGGAACCCGCTTGTGGTTCGGTGAGGTTCATGGTGCCGGTCCATTCGCCGGTCACCATGCGCTTCAGATACTTCTCTTTCTGCTCTTCGTTGCCGTGATGCATAAGCAGATCGATTGCACCTTGCGTGAGCAACGGCGCCATCGAAAACGCCATATTCGCTGACGAGATGAATTCCTGCATGACGATGCCAACCAGCCACGGGAATCCGCCGCCGTCGTACACCTCGGGGAACGGGACGCCGCCCCAACCGGCATCGACATACTGGCGATAGGCGTCGATAAAGCCATCGGGAGTGCGCACAGAATTCGTTGCTGGTTCGAATATCGAACCAACGGTGTCGCCAATGCGATTGAGTGGGGCGATGACCTCGGCGACAAAGCGGGCGTTCTCTTCAAGAACACCTTTGATGGTGTCGCCATCGAGCGCCGAGTAGGACGGCAGGGCACAGAGGCCATCGAGATCGACAAGGTGATCGAGGACGTAGTTGACGTCGCGTAATGGGGGTCGGTAGTCAGCCATTCCTGCAGGCTAGAGGCCCGCGCCCGTGCCATGCTCTGCCCATGAGCACTCCCGATATTGAACTTTCTTGGCAGGGCCCCGATGGCATCGTCGCGGTCATCACAATGAACTCAGGCGAGAACCGCTTCGACCTCGATGTTGTCCGCCATTGGCACGGGCTCATCGATCAGGTCGCCGCCAAAGAAGGTCCGCTCGCGCTCGTCACTACCGGCACCGACAAGTTCTATTCAAATGGACTGCAGCTTGAGTGGCTCCTGGCCAACCCCGATTTGGCTCGCGAGTTTCTCCATGAACTCAATCGCTTGTGGGGTCGCATCCTCGGACTCGATTGCCATACGACCGCCGCAGTGAACGGTCATTGCTTTGGTGCTGGTGCACTGCTCACCAGCGCCCACGACCGCATCACGATGCGCGCCGACCGGGGGTATTGGTGCATGCCCGAACTCGATCTCGGCCTGCCCGTGAGCGAGAAAATGGCCCAATTACTCCTCACCCGCCTGCCCCGTACCGCCATCGCTCGGGCTCTCAACACCGCCCACCGATTCACCGGTCCAGAAGCGCTCACCGCTGGCATCGCCGACGAGATTCTTTCTTCGGATGAACTTTTGGCCGCCACCATCGCTCATTCAGCAGTCATGGCCACCAAATCACGCGAAACCATCGCCACCCACAAGCAAATGCTCTACGGAACGACCATCCATTCACTCACCGAAGGCAAGTAGGTTCAAACTATGACTGATCATCGCGGAGCTATTGAAAACCTGCTTTATACCTACGCCGAAGCAATCGATGCCGGCGACTACGAAGCAATCGGCGCATTGTTTGCGCATGGCGCAATTGCCGATGCTGACGGAACACCCATGGTGGTCGGCGCCCAAGCTGTTACCGCCATGTACGTGGCGTCGACGCGTAAGTACGAAGACGGAACGCCGCGATCGCATCACGTCACCACGAACCCATTGATTGAGATCGCCGATGACGAGAACACCGCCATCTGTCGCTCACGGTTCACGGTGTTTCAGCAGACTGACGAGATTCCTCTTCAGCCGATCATCACCGGTTCCTACACCGATGCGTTCGAACAGGTCGATGGCAAATGGCGTTTCGTTGAGCGTCGGATGCGGCCCACGCTCTATGGCGATCTTTCCAAGCATCTGCTTATGGATGTTGTTCCTCCGAAAGATTGAGGGGAAACGTCTTGAGCGAACTTTTCGATATTTCCGGCAAGACCGCGCTCGTCACCGGCGGAAGCCGCGGCATTGGCCTCATGATCGCCAGCGGTTTCATCCAAGCCGGCGTAAAAGTTGCGATCTCATCGCGTAAAGCCGATGTGTGCGATGCAGTCGCCGAAGAACTTGGTCCCAACTGTGTTTCGTTTCCCGCTGACCTTTCTACCGAGGCCGAATGTCTTCGCCTCGCTCGTGCAGTTGGCGAATGGTGCGACGGATCGCTCAACATTCTTGTGAATAACGCGGGCGCAACATGGGGTGCCCCGTTTGATGAGTTCGACGATTCCGCATGGGACAAAGTTCTCAACATCAACGTGAAGGGCGTATTCCAACTCACGCGCTTCCTTCATGCCGAACTCATTGCTGGCGCTTCGGCACCAGACCCCGCACGCGTCATCAACATTGGTTCCGTCGATGGCATTCACGTTCCAACGCTCGAGACCTATTCGTATTCAGCCTCGAAAGCAGCAGTGCATCAACTCACACGCGTGCTGGCCAAACGGCTCGCCGGTGAACACATCACGGTCAACGCAATCGCACCCGGCCCGTTCGAGTCGAAGATGATGGCCGCAACGCTGGAAAACTTCGGCGACTCGATTAAGGCGTCGATCCCACTGCACCGCATTGGCGAACCTTCCGACATGGCCGGAACGGCGATTTTCTTGTCGTCGAAGGCGGGCGCTTACATCACCGGCGCGGTCATTCCTGTCGACGGCGGATTACTTCTCTAACTAAAGCTCAATCTTCACTGACTCAGGTCAGGAAGATGAACGACACAAGCATGCCTAGAACGAAGAGCACGGCGAGTCCGCCGAGGATCTTCGTGAGCAACCCATTGCCCGGATGCATGAGGCCGAAATCGAGAACATCCTCGCGGCTGCGCTTGAGCCGATAGGCATCGTTCTGCGGCGTACCGACCTTGGGAAGGTGGTGCTGCGGTTTACGGGACTTTTGAGTCTTCTTGTGGTTGGCCACGGCGAGACGATAGCCCCCTACGATCACGCCCATGACCGATCTCGGCCCCATGCCGCCCACACCCGATATCGGACCAGTGGCACCCAACTGCGGAAGCCTGCAACCGATCGCCCCAAACGTGTGGGCGTGGATTGGCTCTGGCACCGGCAATGCCGGAGTCGTCATCGAAGACGATGGCATCACCGTGATTGACACACTGCTGGCCCCGTCGGTCGCGCGGGCACTCAATAACGAGCTCGCTGACCGCTTTGCCCTTCCCATCAAACGAGTCATCTTCACCAGTAGCCATCTCGATTCGGTTGGCGGTTCTGCCGTGTTCTGGATGGCCGCGCGCTACGGACGCACACAGACCAACGTGTTGCTCGATCAACCCGCGCCGATCGACGCATATAAGCGTCTTGCACCCGCGTTCGCTCATGATTACGACACCAACCCTCGTACTGCAGAAGTTCCGTTCGCTACTCGGCCCGTCTCGCATGTTGTTGATGCTGCGGCGTGGCTCTCTCCCCTTGTTCTCGCGGTACCGGTCAGCGGGCAACAAGATGAGAACCTCGTCGTACTCGTGCCGTCAGCCGGCGTCATGTTTGCCGGCGCGTTCATCACCATCGGAACGACACCGAATGCATGGGATGGTGACCCCGTCACATGGGCCGACACACTCGGCGAACTCGCCGATCAAGCCACGGTGATTGTTCCCGGCTACGGCCCAATCGGTGCGCCGCGTCATGTGCAGCTCCTGCAGGCCTACCTCTACGCGTGCGATGACGCGAGCGGTGACCCTTCCCGCATCCCTGACGGCCCTTGGGATGATTGGACAGGCCGCGATCTCGATGCAGTCAACGTTGAACGAGCGATTCGTGTTGCCCAAGGCGACCGTGGTGTTCCCCATACCATGCTTGAACGGCTGGGTATGGGGGACGACTAGTGGACGAAGCAAAAAGCAATCGACCAGAAGATTGGGTCAAACCCGAGGTCGAACGAGTCGCCGTTCCTGCTGCAACCGTTGTACTCGTTCGAAATGCAACCGACGGAGCCGGTGGCATTGAAGTTCTGCTCGCGCGGCGCAACTCAAAGATCTATTTTGCGGGCGGCGCGTGGGTATTCCCAGGTGGCCGTATCGATGCCGAAGACCACGGTCCATCGTTCACTGGCGGTCACTTCGACGAAACGCACGCCGAGTTCCTCGATGTTGCCCGGCGCGCTTGCGTTCGTGAAGCCGCCGAAGAGGCCGACGCAATCATCAGCGCAGATGATCTGGTGTTCATGTCGCACTGGACTCCGCCCATGGAAGCGCCAAAGCGTTTTTCTACCTATTTCTTCATGGGGCCCGCTCCCACCGAAGACCTCACCGCCGATGGCGGCGAGATTCACGAGCTCGCATGGATGCGCCCAGCCGATGCAATGCGCCAGCGCAACGAAGGCCAGATCGAACTCATTCCGCCCACGTTCATCACCCTTGCATTGCTTGCACCCTTTGCAACTGCGGCTGAAGCTCTCGCGCATTACCGCGACAACTCACCGGAATTCTTTGTCACCAAGTTCACTCGGGCTGACGGCTACAACATTGCGCTCTACGACGGCGATGCCGGCTACGAATCAGCCGACGCGTCAGTGCCCGGCCCGCGCAATCGTTTGCTTATGGGTGAAGGCGACTGGGTCTACGAACGCGACGTTTGATCTGTCACGTGCACAACTAACAGCCGCACATCCCGCCGCCACAACCGTGGCCACCAGCGCGTGGCATTGGCGCAGGAGCAGGTGCCGCGGAACTCGATGATCCGCCAACCGTTGCGAACACGCTCAACAGGCGACGAGACCCGGCGTGCCCATTGGGACAATCGACGGGGTCTGACGCTTCGGCCATAGAGCGACGAGATTCAAAGGTCGTGTCGCACTCGGGGCACTTGTAGTCATAAAGCGGCATGAGCAAACCCTAGATCAGTGCGGAACCATGCCGCCGTCGGCGAGGATGCACTGTCCGGTAATAAAGCTGCCGGCGTCGGAGGCCAGCAACAACGCGGGGCCCACCATCTCATCGGGGTGAGCCGCTCGCTTCATGGGCGAGGCCGCCGCCATCGATGCTTGCGCCTCAGGACTATTTGCCCGGACCATGTCGGTATCGACGGTGCCCGGTGCAAGTGCATTCACTCGAATGTTCTTCTTCGCCAGACCACTCGCGAATGAACGAGTGAACGACATGAGCGCAGCCTTCGCTGCGGCGTACATTGACACCTGTGGGCCAGCAAGAAATGCACCGGCACTAATCACATTGATGACCGACGCGTGTTCACTTTGTTCAAGATACGGAAGCGCAGCTTGAATCAGGAACATCGGGCCGCGCAGATTGACTTCGAATTGTTTGTCCCATGCTTCGGGAGTGAACTCACCGATCGGCATGGCCAAACCCGTTGCCGCGTTGTTCACGATGATGTCGACACCGCCGAACTTGGCGACCGTGACACCGACCAACGCGTTGAGCGCATCAACATCGCCCATATGAGTGGGGACGCCAAGTGCTCGACCGCCCTTGGCCGCGCCGGCGGCCAACACATTCAGGTGCGTTTCGGTTTCTTCGCAGGCTTCAGCCTTGCGGCTCGCCACGACCACGTTGGCGCCGGCACAAATAAATCCTTCGGCAATGGCCCGGCCAATCCCCCGGGTTCCGCCAGTGACAATGGCGGTGCGGCCTGTGAGATCAAACAACGAGTCGAATTTTTGCGAGTCCATGGGCTGAAACTAACCGGACCGTCCGAGTCTGGGGGTTCGAACTGGTAGAAACTGCTTATGACTGCACCGACCTACGCAAACGATCCCAACGGCATTCTCGGCACCGACATCCTGTTCGAGATCTCCGACTCAGGTGTGGCCACCCTCACCCTCAATCGCCCCGACGCAGCAAACGCAATCACCCCCGATCAGCGCAACCTCACCATTTCGCTCATGGAGGGCGCGTCGAACGACCTCAACATTCGCTGCGTAGTCACTACTGCTGCTGGCGAACGCCACTTCTGCACTGGTGCCGATTTGAGAGTTTCCACCATTCCGATCAATCCCGGCCCGGCCGATGCTCCCGACAAGGTGCTCGGCGATGTTGGCCGCAACATCAAGCGCGGCGCGCAGCGTCTCATTGCTTCAATCATGGATTGCGAGAAGCCAGTCATTTGCGCAGTGAACGGAACTGCTGCCGGCATTGGTGCACACATTGCGTTCGCTTCCGATCTTGTGATTGCCGCCGACAACGCAAAGTTCATCGAGGTATTCGTTCGTCGTGGCATCACCCCCGATGGCGGCGGCGCCTACATGCTCCCCCGCCTCATCGGTATGCAGAAGGCTAAGGAACTGATCTTCTTCGGTGACGACCTCAAGGCTGCCGAAGCTGAGCGCGTTGGTCTCGTGAACAAGGTCGTACCGCAGGCCGAACTCATGACTGCTGCCGGCGAATGGGCTGGCCGTCTGGCCGAATCACCGACCAAGGCCATCATGTTGTCGAAGTGGCTCCTCAACCGCAGCCTCGATTCAAACCGTCATGGCGCGTTTGAAGACGAAGCATGGGCTCAAGAAATGGCTTCGTACACCCAAGACTTCCAAGAAGGTGTCGCCGCGTTCAAGGAACGTCGCGACGTGGAATACCGCGGCTGGTAAGTCTCAGCCGAACGGTTCTGCAGTTAGAGAGGAATAAAGAAGTCGGGCAACGGTTTCGATCATGGCTTCACGACTCGTGCCGCGCTTTTCAAAACCCTCGCGATAGTTGGGCAGCCGATCGAGTGCAGCAAGCATGGCCCCGGCAGTTGCTTCGGCATCGAGCGCAGTGGTGAGCCGACCCGACTCTTGAGCAGAACGCACCTTGGTGACCATCGCAGTCATGAATGGAGCGTTGTAGTCGCGACGGATCTGCCGGAATCGTTCATCGCGCTCGTCAGCGCGCAACAGCATGATTCTCAGCACCGCGCCGTTGACGTCCCAGAAATCGGTGTAATCAGAAACGAGACGACGAGCGTGGTCAAGGCCGCTTGCTCCTTCGTTCCAATCTGCCGCCATTTGCGCGTGTATCGGTGCGACCTTTTCGATCATCTCTACTGAGAGCGCACAGATCGCATCTTCAACATCGGCGAAGTATTGATAGAACGTCGCCGGCGAGGTTCCGACTTCGCGAGCGACATCCATCACCTTCAGGTCGAGCGCGCCTTGCTCCCGCAGGAGCGAAGCGGTGGTTTCGAGGATGCGGCGGCGCGTTTGTAACGCGCGCTCCCCGATCACCCGACCGTCAGTGGCGGTGGTGTCGCTCACGTGCCATGAACCGGGAATGGTGCGGGTGCGGCCTTCACGAGGTCATCGACAACGGAACCAATCTCCGCCGGATCCCACTTAGCGCCCTTGTCGAACTCGGCACCGACCTGCCAACCATCGGAAAGGCTGATGAGGCCGCCGGCGCATTCGAAAACGCGACCAGACACGTTGCAATCGCCGCTGCCAAGCCACACCACAAGTGGGCTGATGTTGGCGGGGTCCATGGCATCGAAGCCGGTCTCCGGCTTGGCCATCATCTCGGCAAAGGCTTCTTCGGTCATACGGCTGCGAGCTGACGGAGCGATCGAGTTGGCATTCACACCAATACGGCCAAGTTCGGCGGCAATGTTGATCGTGAATGTGGCGATGCCCGCCTTGGCTGCCGAGTAGTTGGCCTGAGCGATGGAACCGTGAAGACCTGCACCCGAAGACGTGGTGACAACGCGTCCGCCGCGCTGACGACCGGCCTTTGATTCAGCACGCCAGTACTCGACCGCATGCTTGACCGGGCAGAAGGTGCCGCGAAGATGCACACGGATGACGGCGTCCCATTCATCGACGCTCATGTTCACGAACATGCGATCGCGAACGATTCCCGCATTGGTCACGACCGTGTCGAGACCGCCGAATGTGTCGATGGCGCTCTGCACGAGGCGGCCAGCGCCATCCCAGTCGGCGATGTCGTCGCCATTGGTGATCGCTTCACCGCCACGCTCGCGAATGAGTTCAACGACTTCCTGGGCCGGGCTCATGTCGTTGCCATCGCCCTGAAGCGACGCACCCACATCGTTCACCACAACCTTGGCGCCTTCAGCGGCGAATGCCAGTGCGTGTTCGCGGCCAAGGCCTCGGCCTGCACCAGTGATGATGACAACACGTCCGTCACAAATACCCATTGCTTATTTCTCCTTCTGAGTTTGGAAATACATCATCGTTGCCACTTCTTTTGCGCATCGGCCGCTGCCGGCGCCAAAGATCGCTTATCGATCTTCGACATTGCCGTGAGTGGCAGTTCATTCAGTAACACCAACGCGTCGGGCGCTTTGTACGAAGCAAGTCGTTCGTTGCACCAGGCCCGCAGTTGTTCGAGAGTCGGTGGGTTCGACGCATCGGCCGGCACGACAAAGGCAACGCCGATTTCGCCGAGGACTGGCGCGGCCGTGCCCGTTACCGCAACGCGGTCGACGAGTTCGTGCTGACCGAGGTGATTCTCAACCTCGATTGGATACACGTTGTAACCGCCGCGGATGTACATCTCGGTGCTACGCCCGGCGAGGTGGAGATCGCCGCGAGCATCAAGGAAACCGAGGTCGCCGGTAAGTAACCAGCCGTTTTCGTCGATGGCGTCCGCGGTGAGTTCGGGTTCTTGCCAATACCCGCGCATAACCGCCCGGCTCCGCAAACACACCGTTCCGACTTCGGTATCTCCTGAGTCGGTGATTGCCACAACACGGCCGCGACCTTCATCGAGTCGAAGTTCCATTTCAACGCCCGAACCCGGCGTGCCGACGGTATTGCAGATCACGTCGTCGGGATCATCGAGAGATGTGCCGGTTGAGACGCACGCTTCGGTACTTGTATAGCGAACGACAACTGGCGAATGGAAACGATCGCGCATGGCGTCGACCATTTCCGGTGGGATCCGGGCGGCACCTGAAGAAACGATGCGAAGTGAGGACGTATCGGTTGTCGCCAACTCGGGAAGCGCCAGCATCATCTGCCACTGAGCGGGAACGCCCTGTCCAACGCTGACTCGTTCTTCTTCGATGAGTTTCAGTGAACCAACCGCGGTCCACGGCGTTGGGCAAATGATTGTTGTAATGACATACATCAACTCATCCCAGACGCGAGTCATGTAGCCAACATGGGCAAATGGCAATGGGGACAAACGGTGGTCCCCCACTGCAGACAACGGCCCAGCTGCTTGCGCCATTGCGCGCAGGCACGCGTGGTCGAACATCGCACCCTTGGGTTTGCCCGTGGTTCCTGACGTCCAGACGATGGCGAGAAGATCGGTGTCGATAATCGTTGGTCGTGCAGTGAACGGTTCGTCGTTGTAAGCGTCGCGCAGTTCAGAAATCGAAAGCGTTGCAACCGAAGAGTCATTCACAACAAGGGCGTCGGTAATGATCACTTTGGGCGAAGACTTCGCAATGATGTGTTCGGTTTCGGCAGCACCAAGTTTCGGATTCATGCCACTGGCGATCGCACCGAGTCGAACAACGGCTTGGTAGGCAACTGCATACTCAATCGATGACGGCAACGAGATGCCAACGACATCGCCCTGCGTCACGCCCATTGAAGAAAGTCGTGTCGCTAGCCCATCGGCGGCGCGCTCCCACTCAGCAAACGTCATTCGTGCACGAGATTGAACTTCGCCATTCCCATCGACAAACGCCGCCACATCGCCACACTGCGCCACAACCGCGTCGAAAAGTTCAAGCAGATTGGCGTAGTCACCAGTAAACGGAGCGTCGGGCAGCGGCACGGACGTCAGGCTCCGTTGCCCGTTTCGAGCTTCGCAATTTCGTCGCGTCCCATTTCGCGAAGTTCGACCTTCACGACTTTGCCACTGGCATTGGTAGGCAGCACGTCCACAAGGCGGTAATGGCGAGGAGCTTTAAAGTTCGCCATTTCTTCGCGGGCCCAGGCGCTGAGTGCGTCGACATCGATTGTCACGCCATCACGGGGCACAACAAAGGCCATTCCGACTTCGCCCATACGTTCATCGGGCACGCCCACAACCGCAACCTGTGCGATGCCGTCAAACCCCATGAGGAGATTTTCGATTTCGGCCGGATAGGCATTGAAACCACCGACGATGAACATGTCCTTGGTGCGATCAGTGATGCGGACATAACCACGGTCATCCATGATTCCGACATCGCCGGTATGCAACCAACCGTCAGCATCAATCGTTTCAGCAGTGGCTTCGGGATTATCGAGATAACCGAGCATGACGTTGTAGCCACGGCAAACGATTTCACCGGCTTCGCCGCGCGGAAGTTCGTTGTTGTTTTCGTCGACAATTCGAACTTCGGTATCGGGAATTGCACGACCCGACGTAAGCGCAATCGTTTCCGGATCGTCTTCGGGACGGCACATGGTGACTGTGCCGGTCGCTTCAGTAAGCCCGTAGGCAGTGATGATGTTCTTAAACGTGAGTTCGTCACGCATTCGTTCGATCATCGACACTGGAATTGCCGCGGCACCAGTAACGGCAACACGAAGCGAAGAAAGATCAAAGGAATCGCGGTTCGGGTCGTTGAGTATCGAAAGGAACAATGTGGGCGGCCCAGGCAACATCGACACCTTTTCGGCAGCAATGCGAGCCAACACCTTCTGCACATCGAACACGGGCTCGGGAATCATCGTTGCGCCCTTGAGGAAACTGGCGATGATGCCGGACTTGTAACCAAAGGTGTGGAAGAACGGATTCACGATGAGGTAGCGGTCGCCTTCGGCAAGGCCAACGACATCGGCCCACACTTCAAACACGCGAAGTGTTTGCGAATGCGTGACCATGACACCTTTGGGCTTGCCCGTGGTTCCTGAGGTGAATACGAGATCGCACAGATCATCGGGGCTGGTTTCGTTCACACGAGCGTCAACCGATTCAACGGGCACCCCGGCGCCCGCATTGAGATAGTCCTGCCACGAGGTCGTGCCTTCAGGAGCATCGCCCTTAATGACGACGATGCGACAGTTCTCTTCAATGCCCGAGCCCGCCAACATGCCGACGTAGTCGTTACCCAGGAAACCGTTGACGCACAGCAGGACCTTGGCGCCCGAACGACGAATGATGTCGGCGGCTTCCATTCCCTTGTAGCGGGTGTTCAACGGCACCAGCACGGCACCAACCATCACGGCGCCAAGGCCTGAGATGACCCACTCGGCAATATTCGGCGCCCAAATGCCGACCTTGTCACCCTTCTCAACCCCGGCAGCGATATGGGCCCGGGCCGAATCGATAATGCGATCACGCAGTTCCGGGAACGTCAGCCGGAGTTCGCCATCGACCAATGCCTCAACCTTCGGGAAGCGGTCCCCCGACGCCAGTATCAGCCGGCCAATAGTTCCCCAGTTCTCATCTGCTCGCATAGGGCATGACACTAGCGATTCCCGCTCCCAACTATCTGACGGAGTGTCAGAACCGTGGTTCAGGTACCTTTGCCTATGGCTCAAATCGTTCTTCGCCCCCGATTCACCCCCCGGTCGGCAACTGCACTCCTGACAAGCGGCTCGATGCTGGCTCTTGGCGGCAGTGCCGGAGTTCTCGGTGCCGTGCTCCTCGCCTCCCCCGCCGGAGCAGCAACCTTCACGGTTACCACCACGCATCACAGCGGAATCGGCTCGCTTTCTCAAGCGATCATCGATGCCAACGCTTCAGCCGGCACCGACACCATCGAATTCGCTCCCGGCGTAACGGGGATGATCGACCTCATCACCGATCTTCCCGACATCACCGACAGCCTCACCATTCGTGGACCAGGTTCAGCAGCACTCACGATTTCGGGCAACACGCTGTATCACGCGTTCACGATCGCAACGGGTGGAAGCGGCGGGGTCACCATTAGTGGCCTCACAATTGACGGCAGCGATACGAGATATACCGGCGAATCGGGCGGCGCTATCGCAGTTACCGATACCGCTTTGACTCTTGACGACGTCACGCTCACGAACAATCGGGCGAGACCGACTTCGGCTGACGCGTTCGGCGGCGGTCTCGGAGTCAACAATGAGCCAGGAACCGGCGATGTCGTTATTACAAACTCGGTGATGACAAACAATGTCGCAGAGGGCACGTCCGGCAGCGGACCAGACGATGAACCAACCGGAGGCGGCGGAGCATGGATTACCGCCGACAACATCACCATCACAAATTCAACATTTAGCGAGAACCAAGCCGATGTAGGGGCGGGAATTTATGCGATCGGAAGAGAGTCGCTCACCCTCAACTCGCTCACCGTTACAAACAACAACGCGGTCGAAATTGGTGGCGGCCTTGTTGCCGCAGGAACGAACGTTGCGGTATCTGACTCGGTCGTTTCAGGAAACCAATCACCTGAAGGAATCATTGGGGGCGCCTATTTCGGCTCCTATGGCGGCACGGCCAGCGTTACCAACACTCGGATTTCCGATAACACATCAGCCATCGTTGGCGGCGCGTTCATCGTTGGATTCGAGGAGGAATTCGCCTCTTCCCTCGATCGGGTCACCGTGACGGGCAACGTCGCCACCGCCCCTCGTGACCCATCCACTCTCTACTCCTCGATTGGAGGCGTCTTGCTGCTCGGGTCCGCAGCAATTTCCAACTCGACCATTTCCGACAACACAGGCACGGGCGTGACTCTTGGGTCCCAATATCGGATTGGACCAGTGTCCACCGCCGGGATTCATCCAATGGCCAGTGCGCCGAATGATTCGAAGGTGAGCATTTCGAACACCACAATCAGCGGCAATTCTGCGGAAGGAATCTTTGCACTTACCTACACCGCCGGATGTGGCTCGGTATCAACCGCATCGTCAGTCTCCGTTTGCGCGAGCTCACTCTCACCCCAAGCCCCCGCTCCAAGACTGGTTGAACTTGTGCTCACACACGTTTTGGCCGCCGACAATGGTGGTGAGGATGTCGCCACCCCAGCGTTCTCATTGTTCTCACTCATCGAGCGGCCAAATGCGGCGGTCTTCCCTGGTTATGGCACCCAGTTCGGCGTCGACCCTGGGCTGCTTCCGCTCGAGACGGTCAACGACACTGTTTCGGTGGTACCGATTTCTTTCGGAAGCGCGGCATGGAACGCGGGCTGGCCTGGCTTCACTCCGCCGCCCGCTACCGACCAGCGCGGCCTGCCCCGAGTCGTCGACATCATCGATATCGGTGCCTACGAAGTGCAAGAAGCCGTCCTGGTGCCCAAGTTCACGGGTTGAGTTTCTGAGCAGACTCAAGGCAGATCTCAGGCCGAACCCCGAGCGTTGGTAGGTTGCCCCCATGGCTTCCCACCCGCTGTCCGAGAATCTCACCGCTGTGCTGTTCGATGTCACCGACGGCGTCGGCGTCATCACGCTGAACCGGCCCGATAAGTACAACTCGTGTGACCTCGCGCTCGTCACCGAACTTGAGCACCTTTACAAAGAGATTCGCTACGACGATTCGGTGAAGGTCGTCGTTCTTACCGGCGCTGGCGACAAAGCGTTCTGTACCGGCATCGACCGCGATTTTGCGATGGACAACCGTCAGCCCGACTCGCCATTCATGATGGACGATCCGATGCTCAAGCTCGGCCCGAAGCAGGCCGACCTGTGGAAGCCGGTCATCACTGCCGTCAACGGCATGTGCGGCGGCGGTGCGTTCTACGCACTCGGCGAAAGTGAATTCATCATTGCTGCCGAACACGCAACGTTCTTTGACCCGCACACCACCTACGGCATGGCCGCGTGCTTCGAACCGATGTTTATGTTCGACCAAATGCCGTGGGGCGAACTTGTGCGCATGTCGCTTATGGGCAACTACGAGCGCATCTCCGCACAAACCGCGCACGGCTGGGGAATGGTCAGCGAGGTTGTTCCTGGCGACCAACTTCTCGATCACACCATGGAGATCGCTTCGAAGCTTGCGTCACTCCCCCAGATCGCTGTCCAGGGAACAATGCGCGCACTGTGGGCTCGCCGCAATATGCCGCGTACGCAGGCGATCGCTACTGCCAATCACTTGGTGGAAATCGGCAACCGCCCCGAAGCACTGGCTGAAGGTCAGGCGTTCTTCAAAAGCGGCGTTCGCGTCACACCCACAATTCGCTAACGAGCAGATGCCTCGTTACGGGAGGCGGTACAGGCGCCGGGCGTTATCGCCCATGACCTTGCGACGAGCCGATGCAGGAAGCGAGTTCACTGCGACCGCTGCCTGAGTGAGGCCATCGGGATACAAGCAGGTCGGGTGCGGGAAATCTGTTTCAAATAGCACGCGATCTTCACCAAGTGCAGCGACCGCATTGGCAACGCCCGCTTCTTCAAACCAGAAGCACGCCGACATCTGACGCTGAAAGTACTCGGTGGGTGTCAATGACAAGATCGAACCGGGAATGGATTGCTTCAACTGGTAGTCGAGCGACTCGAGGAAGAACGGAATCCAACCAATGCCGCTTTCTACCGAAACGAACTGCACTTCTGGGTGACGCTCAAGGACACCGCCAAAGATCAGGTTTCCCATCACACCAGCGTTCGACAGATACATCATCGCCGAACCGATCGCGAGTTTCGTATCGAGATCATGCGATGGCCACGGTGTCATTCCGAACCACGACATCGTGTCTGATGATGCACCGATGTGGAAGTTCACGGGCATTGCTAATTCCGCGCAGACATCCCAGAGTGGATTCCAGTAGGCCTCGGCCAGATCGGGAAGCCCAAAGGTGTGCGGGCCGGTTCCCATATTTACGCCACGCAATCCGAGCCCATGTGAGCGTCGGATTTCGCGCACCGCAACGTCGACATCCCACATTGGTGTGATCGCCATCGGGAACATCCGTTGCCCGGATTGTTCCTGCAACTCCGCAGACGCGTCATTGAAAATTTCGACAGCAAGAAGGCGAAGTTCCTCATCGGGGTTGTCGACAAACCGCTGCCCGCCAAAACCGACCGTGTTGGGATACACGATCTGCGCCCACACACCGTGCTCATCCATGTACTCAAGGCGCGGCTCGAGACGCCACGCTCCCTGATGAATGCCTTCATAACCAAGACCCATGAAACTCATGCCGAGGTGTTTCCCACCGTCACGATCGATGACCGATGATCCGCCGGCAATGCCCATTTCGACACCATCAAAGACCCACAGCAGACGGCCATTGCTTTCCTCGACTCGTGGCAACCGATCGACATATTTCGATGGCGCGCGCGATGACCAAAGGTCGGCCGGTTCGGTCAGATGGGTGTCGACATCGACAATCAAAACATCGGGTTCGAGGCCAAGGACTTCGGTAAACGAGTTCATGTTG
>Ga0209296_1000540_pt1 | contig 32939 bp, 17 predicted proteins | sample S_130206_EF_Meta_FD_187319 | JGI IMG/M metagenome (GOLD analysis project Ga0209296, IMG submission 187319) | Freshwater microbial communities from Lake Simoncouche, Canada to study carbon cycling - S_130206_EF_MetaG (SPAdes) (version 2) | ecosystem: Environmental > Aquatic > Freshwater > Lake ... | reverse complement strand
GAAATCAGTGCTGAAGAAGAAGGCATGACCGAAGAGGAAGAAGAAGAAATTGACTTTGATGACGAAGGTGATGACGATATCGTTGATATCGAAGCCGACGATGACATGGACGACGAAGGTGTTGAAGATCGTTTAGTAAGCATTGAAGATAAGTTAGACCAATTGATGGCTGAATTTGAAGAAATCATGGGCAATGCTGATGACGAAATGGCCGATGATGACATGGCAGATGCGGATGACGAAATGGCCATGGGTGACGAAGAAATGGCCATGGGTGATGACGAAGAAGCTATGATGGAAGCAATTACTTTGAAGAAAGTATCTGTAACTCATGGTGACAACGGTCAAAACACAAGAAGCACAAGTTTACAAAACAGTGGACAAGCTGGAATGGACAGTCGTCCAGTAAAGTTCAGTGGCGCTAGTGAGACAGTTCCTACAGGCCCTAAAGGCGCTAGCAACTTCTACTCAAAAGGCGAGACACAAGTAAAAGACGCAAGCAAGTGGAAAAATGCTCCAGCACAAAACAATGCTGACTTAGAAAAGGCTCCGGCTCCTAAAAAGGGTGATGATGGATCCAATGCTAAGAGTCCGGTTGCTGAATCACGCAAGACCGTAAAGCGTAGAATATAAGGAATCTGAGAGAATGGCTTTGTATCTCAAGGAGCACTTGACATTTGACCGTGCAAGCATGGTGGTTGAAAGTGTAAGTGAAGGCGATAAGAAGAACCTTTATATGAAAGGTATCTTCATTCAGGGCGGGGTAAAGAACGCTAACGAGCGTATTTACCCTGTTTCCGAAATCGAATCCGCTGTACAAACATTAAACGAACAGATTACAGATGGTCATTCTGTATTAGGTGAAGTAGATCACCCAGATGATTTAAAGATCAACCTAGACCGTGTATCACATATGATTACAAGCATGTGGATGGACGGCGCTAATGGGTTCGGCAAGTTAAAGATATTACCAACTCCAATGGGGCAACTAGTTGCTACTATGTTGGAGAGTGGTGTCAAACTCGGCGTTTCAAGTCGTGGCAGCGGTAACGTTGACGATATGAACGGCAAAGTAAGTGACTTTGAAATAGTCACCGTGGATATTGTTGCACAACCAAGTGCTCCTAATGCTTATCCTAAAGCAATCTATGAAGGAATGATGAATATGCGTCATGGTCATAAGTTGTTGGATTTAGCAAAAGATGCTCAGGGCAACAAAAAAGTAGAGACATACTTGAAAAGCGAAGTCCTTCGTCTAATCAAGGATCTCAAAATTAAATAAAGGGGAAACAGCATGTTTGATGCTATCAAGCCATTACTTGAAAGTGGACTTATTAACGAAGATGTAGGCCAGGCTCTTAACGAAGCATGGGAATCTAAGTTAAATGAGGCACGTGAGCAAGTACGTGTTGAATTACGTGAAGAATTCGCACAACGTTATGAACATGACAGAATCGTAATGGTAGAAGCCCTAGATAAAATGGTTACAGAAAGTCTATCAGAAGAAATTTCCGAATTTCAAACTGAAAGACAAGCAATGAACGAAGACCGCGTACAAGCTAAACAACAATTGCGTGAAAGCGCAGTTAAATTCAATAATTTCATGGTTACTAAACTAGCTGAAGAAATTAAAGAATTACGCAGTGAACGCAAACTACAAATGGAAAGTCAATCTAAACTTGAGCAATTTATTGTTCATGCATTGGCACGTGAAATTAAAGAATTCACACAAGACAAACAAGCAGTTGTAGAAGCAAAGGTTAAGTTAGTTGCTGAAGGTCGTCAACAATTAGAAAGATTAAAGTCACGTTTTGTGTCTGAATCTGCTAAGAGATTGAATACCGTTGTAACATCTCATCTTAAGGGTGAATTAGGCCAGTTGAAGGAAGATATCAAGGTTGCTCGTGAGAACGACTTTGGACGTAGAATATTTGAAAGTTTTGCAAGCGAGTTCAGTGTTACTCATTTAAATGATAAAGCTGAAACACGTAAACTAATGAATGCTCTACAATTGAAAGACCAACAATTAGCCGAATCTACTAACGTAATCAATCAATCTAAGAAATTGATTGAGACAAAGGAACGTGAAGTTCGTATCATTAAAGAGTCTAATCAGCGTGAAAAAATGATGAGTGATTTACTTGCTCCATTAAACGCAGAGAAAGCATCTGTAATGAAGGACTTACTAGAAAGTGTGCAAACACCAAAGTTGCAAAGCACTTTCGACAAGTATCTACCAGCAGTTCTAAACAGTGGAACAGAGAAAAAGACTACCAAGCCTATGCTCCGTGAAAGTGTACAAGAAGTTACTGGTGATAAATCTGCCAAACCACAAGAAGTAGATATGGATCAACGTGATAACGTTATCGATATCAAACGCCTGGCAGGGCTATAAAAAAGACATAATTTAGGAGAATATAAAATGTCAAAAGTATTATTAGAAGGCCGTTGGAACGAGACCAAGGAAGCCCTGTTAGAAGGTCTAAAAGGAACTCGCCGTTCAACAATGGGTGTTATCTTAGAAAACACCAAAAAGCAACTACTTGCTGAAAGTTCAGCTGGTACAACAACTGCTGGTAACATCGCTACATTAAATCGTGTGATTCTTCCAGTTATCCGTCGTGTCATGCCAACCGTTATCGCTAACGAATTGGTTGGTGTTCAACCAATGACAGGACCAGTTGGTCAGATTCATACTCTACGTGTTCGCTACGCAAACAATTTAACAGACAACAGTGCTGCTCAAACTAGCGTTATCGCTGGTCAAGAAGCATTAAGTCCATTCTTGATTGCTCAAGCATATTCACGTACACCGTACGATGATCAAACTACAAGTTATTACACTGGTAATGACACTGCTGCCCTAGAAGGCAACGGTGGTAAGCAAATCTCTGTGCAAATCTTGCGTCAAGCTGTTGAAGCTAAATCACGTAAGTTACAAGCACGTTGGACATTTGAAGCTGCTCAAGACGCACAATCACAACACGGGATTGACGTTGAAGCAGAAATCATGGCCGCTTTAGCACAAGAAATTACTGCTGAAATCGACCAAGAAATTCTATTGTCTCTTGCTACTCTAGCTACAACTGAGTACACATACAACCAAGCTACTGTATCTGGTACAGCTACATACGTTGGTGACGAACACGCTGCTCTAGCTGTTCTTATCAATCGTGTTGCTAACTTGATCGCTCAACGTACCCGTCGTGGTGCTGGTAACTGGGCTGTTGTATCTCCAGCTTCATTGACAGTATTGCAATCAGCAACTACTTCAGCGTTTGCTCGTACTACAGAAGGTACATTCGAAGCTCCTACAAACACTAAGTTTGTTGGTACATTGAATGGCGCTATGCGTGTATTCGTAAACTCTTATGCTCCTGATACACAACCTGTATTGGTTGGTTACAAAGGTTCATCAGAAACTGATGCAGCAGCATTCTATTGCCCATACATTCCATTGATGAGCAGTGGTGTTGTTCTAGATCCATCAACATTCGAACCAGTCGTGTCATTTATGACTCGTTATGGTTACATCGAATTAACGAACACCGCAAGTTCGTTTGGCAATGCTGCCGATTACGTTGGTGAAATAGCCGTGCAGAACCTTACGTTTCAATAAAAACGAAACTGAGTTTCTTTACTCAAATCAAAATTGGGCACTTAGGTGCCCTTTTTTGTATCTAAAATTAGTGAAATGTGAGATTATGTATAAATACTATTATGCTTACAAACAAATACTCCAAAACTTATTTTGCTATAACTTCCAATGCCAAACAACGCATTACTGAGGGCTATACCGAACTACATCATATAATACCTCAATCAATGGGCGGCAGTAATGATAAAGATAACCTAGTGGAATTAACTGCTAGAGAACATTTTATATGTCATTGGTTGCTTATAAAAATGACAGAAGGCAAAGATAGAAGCAAGATGTTATATGCCCTCAACGGGATGAAAGCAGAAAATAGATATCAACAACGATACAATACAAAAATAACAGCAAGAGTATATGAAACATATAGAATAGAACACGCAGAAAATCATAGTAATACAATGAAGGGCAGACCTGCAAAAAATAAAGGTAGGTCTATGTCAGAAGAACAAAAACAATTGTTAAGAGAAAAGGCAAAAGCAAATCACGCTACTGGAAAAGTATATTCAAAAGAATCACAAGAAAAAAGAGTAGCAAAAATATTAGGGCAAAAACGAACTGACGAAACTAAAAAGTTAATGTCACTAGCATCAAAGGGAAAACCTAAAGGCCCCATGAGTGAAGAACAAAAGCAAGCACGGTCAATAACAATGACTGGGCAAAAGAAAACAAAATCTCATGCAACCAATGTAGCAAACGCAGTATTAGGAAATATATCTATTAACAAAGATGATGTAGAGAAGAAAGTAAAAAAAGATACACTACAAAGTTATCTAGATCAGGGTTGGCAACTGGGTGGCAAAAAGCGTAAACTAGCATAAATACAATATCTCAATGGGATGGGAAGTTTACTTAAAGGGCACTACGGTGCCTTTTTTGTTGGATATAATTTCAGCATAAATACACTATGTCAATATCAATCTCTGGCTCAAATTTAACAACTGGGTTTAATAATACCGTTCTAGCACCACCATATGGTAGTTTATCATTTAACGGACTTAATCAATCAGTAGTTACTAGTGGTACTGGATCTGGGGCTAACGGTACCATATTAGATTTAACTACAGGTGCCCCAAGTTGGACGGTAGAATGTTGGATATACACCAGCCAACATTCTCGCTCAAGTGTACCACAATATTTTTTAACTCAAGGCAATGGTCAAAATGTGCAATTTCATGTAGAATCTGGTGAAAATAGTTATGCTACATATAATAGTAATTGTTTGTTAGCAGCATTTTATAGTACTACTTATGGTTGGATTAACTTGAGCAGCTGGCCAGCTACAATGTCACTAAACACATGGTATCATGTAGCATTGTGTAAAGATACGTCAAACGGTAATCGTTATTATTTGTATTTAAATGGAGTATTAGTTAGTTCTACTCCTAATATTCTTACGCCTGCTGTGAATCAAGGTCACCCGTTTGAATTTGGAATGCCTGCTACTTATATTACCGCTGACCCGTCGTATGCGTTTAATGGATTATTAAGCAATATACGTATCGTTAAAGGTGTAGCATTATATGTTCCACCAATTGCTAGTGAACCTAGTTTGCCATTAACATCAACACAAAGTTTAAATTTATCTGGATACAATCAAGCAATTACGGGAACACAAACTAGTTTATTAATAACTACACCATATACAGCATTGAATGATTTAGCAAGTAGCTTTAATATAGCAACTATTTCAACATATGTGACATATCCAAGTAGTAGTGTATATAATTTTTCAACTAATAATTTTACTATTGAATATTGGGTAAGTTGTAGTAACCCTAATCCTACCGAGGGCACTAGTTACAATACTACTATTGCATGGAGCATAGGAACTTTGAAGATGCTTCAGACTACTCAATCTGCTTCAGGCATGCTAATTGATCTTAATATAATAGACGGCCTTGGAGGCGGGGTACCACTTTATCAGTTTGGCGGGGCAAATTATTATAGTTTTCCTGCAAATAAGTGGCAACATCATGCGCTAGTCAGAACAGGATTAGGAGCAAATGATACAAAGTTTTATGTTAACGGAACATTGGTATCGTCTGGTCAGATGTCATCAAGTTTAAACTTGTCTAGCAGTCAACCAAAAATAAGTGAGGGATTTAGAGGTAGCTTCACTAACTTTAGAGTAGTTAACGGTGTAGCAGTTTATACTAGTAATTTTCGCCCACCAACTGGTCAACTAACCAGTACCCAATCAGCAGATGTTAATGGGAGTCCGAGTGCTGCTATTACTGGAACACAAACATGTTTATTATTAAATGCAACATACGGAGCAACTTTTCTAGCCGACAGTTCATCTAATAATTTTACCCCAACCCTATCAGCTTCAGCACCAACATCAGCTAACACTGGTCCTGCTGGAACTTTATATTTAGTAGATTATTCAAGTTATGTTAACGGAATAACCGGCGTTAATTATCCAACACCAAGTTCTATGGGACCAAGTACTTATTCAGGTAGTATATTGTTTAACGGTACAAATCAATACTTAGCTGTTCCAGCAGCAACACAGTTTAATTATAGTACTAATGATTTTACATGGGAAATGTGGATATACCCAACAGCAGCAACTTGGACTAGTGGTAGTTTTTATTTAATAGATCATGGTCCGCAGACTATTAATCAAGGCACTTTACATTACTATAATAATAATTTAGTTTACTATAGTTATTATAATGCTGGTACAGTTCCACCTTATACAGCTGGCGTTGTTTTTCCTGGATTATATAGTATGAGCGGAGGAACTATACCCGCAAACACTTGGACACATGTTGCTCTATGTAGACAAAATTTAGTTACTAATATGTTTATTAATGGACAAATAATTAAATCTGGACCTGATCCATATAATTATGCTACATTATCAGGTGCTCCGTTTGTTAGTCCCCCTGTATCACCTGCTACACAATCAGTAACTATTGGTTCCAGAAGTGATGGACAGTATCTTTTTAAAGGAAACATAAGCAATGTTCGTATTGTGAATGGGGTATCAGTTTATAATGTGGGGAATTTTACTCCACCAGTACAACCACTACCAGCAGTTCAAGCACCAAACACAATTGGATCACCATCAAAATCTATTAGTAGTAATCAAACAAGTTTATTAGTAAACATGCCCTATAATAATAATTTTCTTACTGATGGGTCATTTAATGGTGTTACATTAACACAGCAAACAGTAGGCAGTTTCCCTCCATCGACTTACACTTTAACAAGTAATTCAGCTAGTCCATTCAATAGTAATGGTAGTATATTTACGCCGGGTAGTATATATTTTAATGGTAGTAGTCAATACTTAACTGTTCCTAGTAATGCTAATTTAGCATTAGGACCAGGTGATTTTACAGTTGAATGTTGGTTTTACCGGTCTAGCAATACAGGAGAAGGTAGTTTGGGTGAGCAAGGTATAATAAGTTCAGGAACAGTTGCTGCTAGCCAATGGACAGTTAGACTGTCTACTTCAAATAAAACTTTATCATATTGGTTGGATGGCCCAGCTAATCAAGTATACGGAAATACCCCAACTGTTACGGGAACCTGGTATCATGTGGCATTAGTGAGAAACGGCACAGGAACAAACAATATTAGTATATATTTAAATGGTGTGTTGGATGGGCAAACTACTAGCACATACACAGTTGCAGCAGATACTATTGTAATTGGTAGAACATATACTGATTTAAGCGACGAATATTTTAATGGTTACATTAGTAATGTTCGTGTAGTAAAAGGTGCAGCAGTATATACTCAAAACTTCATACCTACATCAGGGCCATTTACTACTAGTCAAACATTTAATCAAAGTGGCATACCAAGTTGTCCGGTACAAAGTTCACAAACAGAATTACTATTAACAACTCCAAGCAATAGTAGTTATTTAACTGATAGTTCAACTAATGCGTTTACTGTAACTAATGTTGGTACTGCTACAAGTAATCCATTCAATCCGTTCACAGAGAATTATACGATTCTTGCTAATCCTGGAAGTGTTCAATTGAATGGTAGCAATCAATATTTAACTATACCCAATAACACTTCATTGGACATGTCTAGTGGCGACTTTACTGTAGAATTATGGTTCAATCCTACTACTACATCCGGAGCAATATTTACAAAAAGAAATTCTAATATTAATTATTCTCCTGTACAACTTATTTGGGGTAGTAGTCAATTTACAGTTTATATTTCTACAACTGGATCAAGCTGGGCGGTGTCTAGTGTAACCAGCGGAAGTTATTTGACAGGTAACTGGTATCATATTGCGCTAGTAAGAAGTAGTAACTTGATATATCTTTATGTTAATGGAGTATCTTCAATAACTCCGGTTGCAGTATCAGGGTCATTAATGACGAATGCAGATTCATTCGTTGTTGGAGCAGATGCTGCTAGTGGACCGGGGTCTGTTTTTAATGGGTATATCAGTAATTTTAGAATAATAAAAGGTGTAGCAGTATATACATCAGCATTTGTTCCGCCAGCAGGACCGTTAAATAATTCTCAAGTAGAAAATCAAAGTGGTGCACCCTCAGCCGCTGTAACTAATTCACAAACTAGTTTGTTGCTAAATACCGCGTTTGGAACTAACTTTTTAGTAGATAGTTCTATAAATAATCTACCAATAACTAATGTTGGTACTGCAACTTCAGCCACACTAGACCCATTCGTATTCTAAACCATGACCGCAATAATAACAGATTTAACATTACCAACTGGGGTAACCGTATCGGGAAACGCAATTTCCGGTAGTATATCATTTAATGGTAGTAGTCAGTATTTGACGGTTCCTAGCAGTACTGCATTTGGATTTGGTACAGGTGATTTCACAGTTGAAGGATGGTTTTATGCCACATCTGATCAAGGTACTGATTTTATGATTGATTTCCGTGGCGCTGGTAATCCATATGGTGCTGCAATGTTTGTATATACAGATAATCATTTGTCCTGGCTATATAATCAAGCAGTTGTTTATCAACCAACCTCATTAACATTTACTTACAACACATGGAATCATGTTGCAATCGTTAGAGCATCGGGCGTTACTAAATTTTACTTAAATGGGATTGGGGCAAGCACTACATATGCTGATACAAATAATTATCCTACAGCACCATGCATTATATGTAGTGATGTGTTAGCCGGCGGCCCAAACTATTGGAACGGTTACATTAGTAATATTCGTATAGTAAAAGGCACCGCACTTTACACCAGCAACTTTACTCCACCTGCAGGCCCGTTATCTATAATACAATCTAGTAATCAAAATGGAACACCCTCAACGGCAATAAATCTAATAACCAGTACTAGTTTGATGTTGAATACAGTAAATAATTCAGATTATTTGACAGATAGTTCATCTTATAAAAATACTGTAACAGCAGTTGCTAGTCCAACTAGTTCCGCAACTAACCCGTTTTAATAAACGCTATCTTAAGCAGGAGTAAACTTAGTAGCAGTCCATGCTAATTTTTCTTCATCCCAAGTATATACTGTGTTTGCTTTTGCTTTTGGCATTGCTTTTGGTGCCCTCCATAAACATGTAGTTTCATCTAATGTCCAACTATTGAAAGGTTGTGCTGGAATAAAAGCATCACGTTCACTATCATAAGTATAGCCAACACCGGCGTAGTTTTTACGCAAAGGTGTACCGCCTGTAAGATGTTCGCCACCATATGTGTTATAACTTGTCTGAACCCAAGAACTAGGAGAACCAAATAAACCACTGTCTATTACATCTTGTTCTGCTACTATTACTTGAGTAACAATATTGTTTTCTACTTTTGCAAAATGACTCATTTTTATTTCCTGTTTAGAAAGTTATTGAACCTGAACTATTGAATGTATATATTCTATATCCACCACTAGTTGTAATTGTTGGACTACCAGTAGTTGCTGATGCTGCTGCGTATGAATCTGCATAACGAATAATGACTATACCAGAACCACCTGCTCTGGGAGTAGAACCTGCTCCACCGCCGTTTGAAGAACCACCGCCACCACCACCAAGCCCGTTTGTTCCTGCAGTAGGTGCTTGTTCTATATAATACATTGCTCCATCTCCGCCGCCGCCGGCACCGCCCGTTGGTACTACTATATTAGAATAGGTGGCGCCGGCGCCACCTCCGCCATACGTTGTAGCCGTTCCACTGATAGAAGATACTACCCCTGCACCGCCATTGCCGCCGGCGCCATTGCCGCCAATTGCCCCGGCACCGCCGCCACCTGCGCCACCTGCGCCGGCACCCCCATCGTATCCTTGCCTAGGTGGTCCAGCAGTACCGGTCCCGGCACCTGTTCCTCCAGACCCGCCGCCTGAGCCTCCGCTTCCGCCATTACCAGAACTAGTTCCTCCACCTCCGCCACCGCCTCCAATCGTTGTTATTGTTGAGAAAACAGAATTTCCTCCGGGGCTCCCTGGGCCGCCGCCGCCAGAATATCCGGCGCCGCCGGCACCGACGGTTACTGTGATTGGGGTACCGGATGCAACAGCAAATCCAGAAGCAGTTAATACGCCGCCGGCGCCGCCACCGCCTCCAACCCCTGTGCTATAAGTTTCTCTACCGCCGCCGCCGCCCCCGGCAACTACTAGATATTCTACTGAACTCGGTGGATTAGGAATTAACAAAGTAAAACCGCTAGTTAATGTCATGCCAGATAATATCATTTTAATAATCCTATTATGCCGTCTTGAATACTACAAAGTTAATGATTGGTGATTCAGCAACAGCAACTGCCGTTGTGTTGAAAATCTGAATATTAAATGCACCTGCTGCTACGTTTGCTACACTTAATATATAACTGTTGGCACTACCACTGCGCTGATTCAATATAATCACATCAGTTGCTGCGACTGTAGTGTTAGTAACAGTAAACAAGTTATATGTATTAGCAGTAGTTGTGGCACTGACTAATGTAATAGCGCCAGAAACGTTACTCACAGTAACACCGGTGTTGCGATTAGTTAATTGAGTAGCAGCACCGACTGTAGAACTATAACCAAATCCAGTGGCACTATTAACACGTAAACCACCATCAAATCTACTATTACCGTTAGCAACCCAGACTGAGTACGGGTTAGTAATTGTAGCATTAGTGCCCGGAGCAGGAGCACCCCCAACAAAGAATGTTGCCGCGTTAGTAAATGTAACAGTTGTGTTGGTTGCTGCTATGTTTGGCTGTGCGAAACCATGTATTGCGGCATTTGCTACAGTACCTGCTGCTGCCGCAGTATTATCAGTATATGTAGTGAAAATACCACGCATACCAATATTACCAATAAGACCGGTTGTACTTAATACGATAGCATTACCAATATTCAAGTTAGCAGCAACTGTACCGGCTACGGTATGAGCGTTTCCTAAAACGTTAGTAGCATTAGAATATCCAGCTACGTTGACACCAGAGGTAGCCACTACGAACTGAGCAGTAGCATTACCTACTGTAAACATAGAAATGTTAGCATTAGAAGTAATAGTTATGTTACTATTACCACTTGGCATGATTGGTAAATTACCTACTACTAAGTTACCTGTTATGTTAGCAGTACCTGCTATGTTAGCACCGGTTGCTGTTACAACTAATCTGTTAGCACCAGTTACTGCGATAGCAACGTTAGCGTTTGCTACCATAGTAACGTTACTATTACCACTCGCTAATACACCAACAAAGTTACCGGCATTAATATTACCGGTACCAGTATTCAATGTACCTGCCACGTTAACACCAGTACCAGTTACTATTAACACGTTGGCAACACCAACTGCTGACATATTAATGTTTGCGTTATTAACAATAGATACGTTACTATTACCGTTTGCTAATGTACCAATGATGTTGCCAAAGAAACGAGAATTACCACCAACCATCAATGCGTATGAGTTAGTAATTGTTGCGTTAGTGTTAGCTACTGGACCGTTTGCAATATACATTGTCGCAGCATTAGTAAATGTTACTGTTAAGTTTGCTGCTGCTAAGTTAGGAGCAGCAAATGCGTGTATTGCAGCATTGGCAATTGTTGCTGATGCTGCTGCATTACCTTCAGTATATGTTGTAAATAGTGAACGAAATCCTAAGTTACCGGTAATTGTTGATACGTTACTGTTACCAGTTGCTACGCCTGATGCAGTATGAGCATTGGATGTGATCGTTCCATTGCCTACTGTAGTTATAATACCCGCAGCCGTAATAGATGCTATGTTGGCAGTACCCGTAACAGAGAAGTTAACGTTCGCATTAGAGACTATAGTAATGTTACTATTACCTTGGGCAAACGTATTTGCAGTAACTACGTTAACGTTAGCGATATTACCACCTGCGCCTGTGCCAAGTGTCAATGACCCTGAAACTGCTAAGTTACCGGCTACGTTAGCAGTACCTGAAATGTTTGCTCCAGTGCCAGTAACAATCAATACATTAGAATTACCAACTGCTGAAATGTTAACGTTGCCATTTGCTACCGGTACACTTACATTACTGTTACCGTTTGCTATACTAGTAGTAGCTGCTATACCGGTTAATAATGCACCATTACCAATATAGTAATTTGCTGTGATATTTGCAACACCGGTACTTAGTGTACCTACTACGTTTACGCCTGTGTTAGTTATAGTTACTACGTTAGCAACACCGGCTACAGTCATTGTGATGTTACTGTTGACAGTGGGAATATTTATATTACTATTGCCGTTTGCTAAAATAATGCCAGTTAATAATGAACCGTTACCAACAAAATAGTTAGCAGTAATTGAGTTGGCGCCTGTAATTGCACCGCCGGTTCCTGTACCAACTGTAAGATTAGATGCAGCAGCGTTACCAGTTACAGTTAAAGAATTAGATGCGGTTAAGTAATTAGCACTTACAGAGTTAGCGCCAGTGATATTACCACCAGTACCAGCGCCAATTGTCATACTACCAGATAGATTTGCGCCTACCCCAGTGATGACCATTACGTTAGCATTACCTGCTGACGAGAACGTAATATTGCCGTTCGCTACTGGAATATTTACATTACTATTACCGTTCGCTACGGCAGCTACTGCACCGGCAACGATGCCAGTTAACTGACTGCCGTTACCAATAAAATATGCGCCACTTACATTGCCGGTAGTGTTTATATTACCACTACCTGTATCTAATGTTCCTGCTATGTTAACACCTGTGCCAGTAACAACTACTATGTTAGCGTTACCAACTGCTGATATATTAACATTACCATTTGCTGACGGAATATTTACATTACTGTTTCCATTACTGATGCTTGATGAACTGATTGATACAAATGATAGATTACCAGAACCATCTGTTTGAATAACTTGTCCACTACTACCGCCTGTTACTTTTACATTACCAACAGCACCCAATGATACATTGCTTGCACCAGTTAAGTTAACAGTACCAGTAGATGTTAAGTTAGATAGCGTACCAACACTTGTGATATTGCCCTGAGCAGCGGTTGTTACAGTACCGGCAGTACCTGCGGTTAATGCGTATGTAGCATTAGCTACAGTACCGCTTACGTTAGCACCTGTTATATTGCTAATATTATTGCCATTGCCTATGAAATAATTAGCAGTAATATTACCAGTAACAGTTATGGGGGTTGTTTGCCAAGTAGTACCGTCATACAAGAAAGTACCTACAATAGTTCCACCAAATGGTACTGTTTGTTGCGTAGTAGTAACAGTACCAATATTTGTTAGTGTAAATCCATACGTAGAGTTATCAATTATTGTACTATTTTTTAAAGTTAATAAACTAGTTTGAGTGCCCGTAATTGCTGCACTTGGGCTACCATTTGTGTTTGCCGGCTGTGTTACTGTAAATTGAGTTGTGCTTGGTGTAAAATTGCTGGTGTATACTGCTACTCCTTTAACTACACGAAAATTACTTATATAACCAAAAAAGGTTGAATCAACTTGCGATATGTATAATTGTCGGGCGCCGGTATTTGGAGTGCTTGCTTGAGTTAACACAGAAACACCATTTACATAAGCAGTTACAGTCCCTGAACTTCTAACAAGTGCTATATGTTGCCACGTATTTGCAACTATAACGCTACTTGAACTTGATACAGTTGAACTACCATTGTAGTAAGTTAAAACACCACCACTGAATTCAAGATTATCACTGTCTGAATTAAAGTACCATAATCTTTGATAAGGACTTGCATTGGTTGTGTAGTACCATCCTTCTATAGTATAATCACCTGTTCCAAATCCAAATGCAATATTGCTAGGCGTACTTATACATTGCCCGGCAGTATTAAATACTCCAACATATGTTTCAGTAAGTGCTCCGCCCACTAATCCAGTACCATTAGTTGGTGTATATACATTTCCAGCAACAGTTAAATTACCTAACGTCCCTACAGTAGTTAAACTAGATGTAGTAATACCTGATGCTAATGTACTACCAGTTAAATTAGCAGCATTGGCAGCAATAGCTACATTTGATGCAGCAGTTAATTGACCTTGACCATTTACAGTAAATGATGCTACACGATCACCGTTGCCATAACTACCACCAGTTACTGCTGTATTGGTAATACTAAACTGTGAACCGGTTAGTGTTAAACCAGTACCAGCAGTATACGTACCTGCTCCAGAAAACTGAACCCAAACAACTGGACTTGTACCGATTACAACATTTTCAGTTGTTTGTACCCAGCCAGTATCCGCATATATAGCGCCTTGTTGAACGAATATGAAATCGCCGCCATCTAACTCACCGCCGGTATCTTCACCAACTGCACGAGTAAGAGTAGTAGTATTAGTATATACATATACACCATTGTTTGCTAGAGTTGATTCATTTTTAACAAGAATACGAGTGCCAACGGTTTGTACATTGACAGTATCAATAAGATTAAACACTCCACCTGCTACAGTTAATGTTGCACCTACACCGGGTAACGCACCGTTTGGTCCAGCAGTATAAGTAATTGTACCGCCTGTTATTGTTGCTAAATTAGCAGTAGTTGCTGCTAGTGCCGGAGTATGAATATGTAATCCTTGAGCAACACTATCAACATAATACTTTGTAGCAGCATCAGTAGATGCGCTTGGCTCAGCAAGATTTCCTAAAATAAAGTTACCAACATCAACTTTACCAATACCTGTTGGGCGTAAGTTAATATTTTGATTAGTGCCTGTTGCAGTAATTGTAATACCTGATGATTTACCAACTATTAAATCAGTAATTACATTTGCATTTGATTGTATGTTACCACTAACTACTACAGAAGTTAATGTACCAACACTTGTGATATTACCTTGTGCACTAGCAGTTACTGTTCCAGAATATGTTGCGTAATTTGCATTGGCTACTTCACTTGTTACATTACTACCAGATACACTATAAGCAGTGCCGGCATAAGTTGCGTAGTTAGCGTTAGCTACTTCCCCGGTTATATTTCCTGCTGTGATGTTACTAAGATTTCCACCTTCACCTATAAAGTAATTAGCAGTAATAGTATTAGCGCCAGACAAATCTCCACCTGTTCCTGCTCCTAAAGTAACAGTACCGGCAATGTTAGCATTACCCGCTGAAAGATTACCGGTTATATTAGCATATCCGGTTATGTTAGCGCCAGTCTCAGTTACTGTTAACGTAGAATTACCATTAGCAGTAGTAACAATATTTCCATTTGCTGTTGATATATTTACGTTACTAGTCCCGTTACTAATACCTGAAATACTTGCGCCGGCAGCAAACACTCCGTTGCCATATAGTACATTGCTACTGCTACCATCTAAATTGACCGTGGCAATATTGCCTATACCAGACACATTGGCTACTGCGACTGAATTTGCGGTAGCAGCAAATGATACTTCACCTGAAACATTTGCTCCGTCAACACTATTTGCAGTAGTTGCGTATGCTACTGCTCCGGTTACATTTGCACCCGTAATATTACTAAGATTGCCACCTTCACCTATAAAGTAATTAGCAGTAATAGTATTGGCACCAGTTAAATCTCCACCTGAACCAGCACCTAGTGTAATAGCGCCGCTAATGGTAGCATAGCCGTTTATGTTAGCACCCGTCTCGGTTATTGTTAATATAACATTGCCGTTAGCAGTTGTAACAACATTGCCGTCTAATGTAGCTATACTTACATTGCTATTGCCATTACTAATAATTGATGGGCTACCTGTAGCATTCCAACTTAAAGTACCAGCACCGTCGGTTGTTAGTACGTAGTTTGCTGTCCCACCACTGATATGTAAATTACTTACATTACCCAAATCAACGCTAGTAGAATTAGATAGATTTGCCACACCACCATTAGAGGTGATATTAGCTGCGGTAATACCGTCAGCATTAGCAATATTACTTCCAGCTAAGTTTAAATCATCACCTGCAGGTAATTCATCAATAGTACTGTTAACTGCGTCAACGATTAGCGGAAAATAACTTGTTGCCATTTTTATATCTCAATTATTATATTATTCTATATTTATCAACTTATAGGTACTGGAATATTTCCAGACCTACCCACAATATTCAGTACACTATTTGTTAGTTGTACCTCTATCGCCCCGCTACTTCTAGTATAAACATATATAAACCCAGTTCCACCACTAGGTTTATTGTACCAATTTAAATTACCTGTACCGTCTGTTGCGAGAATTTGTCCATTTGCACCGCCAGTAATCTTAACATTGCCTACGTTACCTAAATTACTTATATTTGCTACAGTTAAATTACCATTTACATTTGCTCCAGTGCCAGTAACTACAAATATGTTAGCATTACCTGCTACACTAGTGGATACATTTCCATCTAATTCAACGATTACATTACTTGTGCCGTTAGCAATAGATGAGCCACCTCCCCCACCGCCCGGTGCGAATACCCCATTGCCATATAATACATTACTACTACTACCATCTAAGTTGAGAGTAGCGATATTACCTAAACCATTTATATTTGCTACCGCAATATTAGATAATCCACCAGCATCACCTGTAAATACACCTGTATTAGCTGTTATGTTTGCTGCTGTTATGGTTCCACTTACATCTAATGATGTTAATGTACCAACGCTTGTAATATTTGGTTGAGCATTTGTATATACAGTACCGGCGATCAACGAGTTGGCTACTTGTCCTGATACATTGGCACCTTGTATATTACTTAAATTATTGCCGGCGCCAATAAAGAAATTAGCAGTAGCATTGCCTAATACATTTATTGATGTTGATTGCCATGCTGATATACCATCAAATATGAATTGACCACTATTACCTAATAAATTAGTAGTAACCCCATAATTAGTTAAAGTAAAATTATAAGATGAATTATCAATTAAAGTAGAATTTTGTAATATTAATAAACTAGTTTCTGTACCAGTAATTGCTGCGCTTGGATTACCATTAACATTTGCTGATTGTGTAGCTGTTAATGATGTTGTACTTGGGGTAAAGTTAGATGTGTATACTGCTATACCTTTAACTACGCGGATATTGGTTGCGTACCCATCAAGATACGTTAGTCCGTTACCGGTCCATGCTCTACCAGTTTGTAATGGATCGCTGTTTATAAGGCTATAATTTGTAACACATGTCTGTGCAGCGCCTACTTGTGTTCCATCAACAAAAAATCTCAAATCAGTTCCGCTGCGTGTACATGCTATATGATACCACTGTCCAGTATTAAGTGTTGTTGGAAATATATAATTATCTTCTGTAACAAGATCAGTTCTATACCAGCTAAGAAACGGTCCACCGGCACCAGAGTAATATCGCATCCACCAAGCAGAATATGCAGGTACCCCTCCATCTGCCCCATTTCCAACTAACACTAGCCCAAGATCAGGTCCAATACTATTAAAATAATACCATCCTTCTACAGTAAAGTCTCCTGTACCAAAATCATATACTGTATCACTCGGAGCAGTTATAAGATCACTAGTACCATTAAAAATACCCGCATACGGTGCAGGAGTAATAGTAATAGGAGCAGCATTGCCGGTTAACCCGGTGTGCGGGTTATCAAAATGTATATTACTTGTTAAATTTATTCCACCATTAACATTTACGCCGGTACCAGTAACAACAAATACATTAGCATTACCTGCTACACTTGTTGTTACATTACTGTTAGCTAGTACTATTACATTACTATTACCATTTGTAATTGAAGTACCACCTGATACAGTAATGTTACTTAATAATCCACCATCACCAAGAAAGAAGTTAGCAGTTACTGAGTTACCTAAATTAGAATCACCACCTGCTACTATGTTGCCAGTGAGTGTTATGTTATCACTAAGTGAGAATTCAATTTGTTGTGGTGTAGCACTAGCATTGGTCGTTATAACAATATTGTTACCATCAACAAACTCTACAGTATCTTCGCCTACAGCAACAAGACTTGTTTGTCCTGCTACTTGCCAAGTTTTGAAAGTACTACCTAATGTGATTAATGCTGTATTAGAACCAAGATCGGTAACGTTGAAACCAGTTACTGTGTCAAATAATAAATTACTTACATTGCTAACTATATTACTAAGAGAACCAGTTGTATATTGACTTACAGTTAGACTAGATCCGCCACCGCTTACATTAGTTAAATAGCCACCATCACCAAAATAGTAATTAGCAGTAACATTGCCGTTAGCAGTTATTGAAGTAGATTTCCAAACATTGCCGTCATATATGAATGACCCTTGACTAGAGAATGAAGCAGCTTGTAATGCCACACTAACATTGTTATTTGTAACACTATACGCAAAGGTAGAATTATCTACAATTGGATTATTCTGTATAGTTAATAAACTAACTTGTGTTCCAGTTATTCCTGCTGAGGGATTACCAACAACATTGGCTGTTTGTGTTGTAACAAGCAATGCCGGTGGCACGAAATTTGAAGTATAAACTACTTTTTTGGTAACTCTGAAATTACTGATTGAACCAGTAAAGTATCCACCGGCACCTTCGTTGATTGCCCCTACGTTGAATGCTGTGCCTACGCTATATCCAGCACCATATGAACCGGTATCAATTAACGTTCCATTAACATACGCATTAATACTACTGCTACTAAATGTGACTGCGATATGTTGCCAAGTATTTGGAACAATTGCGCCGGCTATATTAGCACCAACAAAGTCTAAGCCCTGTACAGAGAAGTTGTTTGTTGGATAGTTACGTATAGTACCAATTTGTAATGGTCCACCATCAAACAATCCAATGATGTTTGCGGTAGTAGGGTATACCCATGCTTCAATAGTAACATTGCCACCACTGGTTAATACTGCCGAGTTATATGATAAGTAAGCATTGGCCCCGTTAAATGCCGCTACATAGACTTGACTTGGGGTTCCGCTAATCAACCCAGTATTAAGTTGATTGGTAATAATATTACCGGATAATATGGCAGCGTTATTAGATACTACAAAAACATTACTGACACCGGCAATGCTTGTAGTTACATTACTGTTTAAACTAACTGATAGATTACTATTTCCGTTGTGAACGTTTGATAGAGATATGTTGGATAGTAAGCTACCATCACCTATATAGTAGTTGGCTGTGACAGAATTTCCTAGATTAGCGTTGGATGTTACTATATTACCCGTGGACGCACTTAGGGTGATATTGCCAACGGTTAGTCCGTTCTTAACTACGAAATTCTTTGCTGTCACAGTTCCATATTTCCCTGTTACTGGCTAAAGCAGTATTAGATTTTTTAAATATTATTACACATCTGTATCAATATATGCCGACACTACGTTAACCCATGTATTTGCGCTCGCTGTTGTAGCATATACTGCTACGTTACCTGATATACCATTTACATTACTTGAAATTTCAACGATATCTGCTGTTACATTTGAACAAACAGAACCGTAGACAGTAATATAAGAACTAGCACCATCATGTACTAAGAGAGCCTCTACTGACTGGTAACCATCATCACCGGCCGCTGAGATAACATATTTAGCAGTTCTGAAAGTAGCTGGATTAAATTGATCAATAACAGTATTAACTGTTACAGCAACGTTCGCACGATTGCTTGTCATTCCAGTGTTTAACTTTATATAACCTGTGTTAGTAGCAGCATTACCAATAATAGTATTGCCAGTTACTGCTAGACCAGTTAATGTACCTAACGCTGTAATGTTAGGTTGATTAGCTGTATTGATTGTACCAACAAAGTAAGCAGCATTGATTACGTTAGCACCTTCAATATTACCAATATTAGCATTACCGGTAACATTTAGTGACGTTAGATTACCGACACTAGTAATGTTTGGTTGACTTGCAGTAGTTAGTGTACCTTGATAATAATTTGCTATTACTAAGTTACCTAAATTAGCATTACCTCCAGAAATATTACCGCTTACGTCTAATGAAGTTAGTGTACCAACGCTTGTAATATTAGCTTGTGCATTGCCTGTAACAGTACCTGCTGTGGTAGCTGAATCTGCTGTAGTAGCATGACTAGCATTAGGTACAGTTCCGGAAACATTAGCACCTGCAATGTTACTTAACGTATTACCAGAGCCAACAAAGAAGTTAGCAACAACTGCGTTGCCCAAATTAGCATTTGACGCAGTAATATTGCCAGTTACAGCTAATACTTGAGTAGTATCATTGAATGTTAAGTTAGCACTAGCAGCAAAATCACCTGCTCCGTTGTTATATTGAATCTGTGTATTAGCACCGGCTGGGTTTGCCATGTCCCATGGCTGACCATTAGCGTATAATAGATTGTCTGTTCTTAAGTTGCCAACATTAGCGGTATTTGAAACAGTTAACCACTGTTGAAATATACCATTGCCACTGAAGTTAGCAGTATTACCCGTAATATTTACATTTACAGTTAAATTATTTGTAATTGTATTTGAAGATATATTCGCAAAGTTAGCAACAAACAAATTAGATTGAATTGTACCGGCATTAGCAAAAATACTATTAGCAGTAGTTATGTTACCAGTGACATCTAAATTAGCTAATGTACCAACGCTTGTTAAACTTGAGTTAACAATATTTGAATTTAATGTTGTACCAGATAAATTAGCAGCATTTGCTTGTATAGTAACATTGCTTGCTGAAGTTATTTGACCTTGGGCATTGATTTGAATTTGAGAAACAGAATCACTATTACCATAAGTACCGGCAGTAACAGTAGTATTAGTGATACTGAATTGTGTTCCAGTTAATGTTAATCCAGTACCAGCTGTATATTGACCAGCGCCTGAGAACTGAACCCAGACAACAGCAGTTGTACCAATTACAACGTTATCTGCTGTTTGCACCCAGCCTGTATTAGATTGATCGGTACCTTGTTCAACGAACGTAAAAGCACTATTAAACTCAGCAGATACGTTCATATCCGCAGAACGAGTCAATACATAATATGTACTAACACCACCTGCAGTAGTTAATGTGTATATACCGTTATAAGGGGCATTGCCGCCGGCTTCATTCTTAACTAAGACACGAGTACCTAGTGTTGAAATTGTCACCCCATCTATAACTAGTGCTCCAAACGCAGTAGCAGTAATAGTAGCGCCAAGACCAGCAGTACCATTATTATATGTATAAGATCCTAACGGCGCATAAGTTGCTACCAATACAGAAGCCTTAGCATTTAGTCCTTGAGCAACAGTATCAACATAAATCTTAGTAGCAGCATCTTGATCACCAACTGGGTCTACAACATTTGTAATTCTGTGAGTTGTTACGTCAACAACACCGCCAAGTACATTTAATCCATTGCCTGTTGGGTTTAATACAATATCATTATTACCCGTCGCATTTGCGTATAGTTCTAAGTCACCGGTTAATCCTACTAACGTGTCAGTATAGATGTTAGCATTAGATGTAATACTGCCATTAGCAATTATGGTGTTGTTTGAAGTAAAATCATTTCCTAAAACATTTCCAGTAACGTTTGCTGAATTAGCAACAACAATATTACTTTGAACAGTGCCTGAATTTGCGTATAAGTTTGATGTTACTGTTGCACCTGTAACAGTCAATGTATTTGTACTAGCATTGAATGTGAAATTAGCTGTAGCACCAAAGTCACCGCCAGAATTATATTGAATCTGTGTGTTAGATCCAGCTGGTTGTTGGAAGTCTAATGGACTACCGTTAGCATAGTAATAATTGTCAGTTAGTATACCGGCAACATTGACGTTACCGGTAAAGTTAGCAGCATTTCCGTATAATCTTACGTTTACATTTGCGTAATTAGCTTCAATGTTGTTAGATACACTTATAAAGTTTGCGAGTACAAGATTGCCTAAATTAGCATTTAGTGACTTGATATTGCCAGTAAAATTGGCAGTATTGGCAATAAGATTAGTATTCGCAGTAACGTTCTCTGCCCAAACATTGCCAACAAAGTTAGCATGATTAGCTGTTACTAAGTTACCAAGCGCAGCATTGCCGGCAGTGATATTACTGGTTGAGGCCTCAACACTAAAGTTGCCAACTTGTAGACCTTGTTTAATTACAAAATTTCTTGTAGTCATTATATTTTCCTATTTAATCTGTTACATACGTTCCAACGTAGTTTACGGTAGTGTTTGTTGACAAAGAAGTAGCCAACAATTGCACAGTGTTTCCAACGATTATTGAATCAAACATTGCTAAATCATCGCCTGAAGTCGATAAACTACCGTAAATCGTAGTAATACTATTTATGCCATTATGGACTAATAGTATCTCCGAGGTTTGAAAACCCTCATCAGCACCAACTCGCATCGTATATTTTACTGAGCGGTACTGAGTTTTCAAGAAGCTGTCAATTACGGTGTTCAAGTCAACCGGAACCGCAGCCTTATTACACACATATCCTGTAGCGGTTACTGTATTTGCGTTTAAATTGTTTCGTACAGTAACGTTACCTGTTGTAGAACCCATTGTTATGTTAGCAACAAGTCCAAAATTAATATCATTTATGCCAGTATTGAATATCCCAGCTTGATTTGCGGAAGTTGTAATTGTACCAATATTCAATGACAACTGACCGCCGGTCAATGACATTGTATTTGCGGTAGCAACATTGCCCAAATTGCTGTTAGCATTGGCATTAACTAGCAACCCAGTAGATGTAACCTGCATTACATTTGATACGTTTGCTACTTGAAAAGTTATATTTCCGCTAGCTAAAACAGCAGCATTACTTGATCCGTTTGCTATATAGCTACCCGCAGCGGCCTGTACATTGGTTAATTGACTACCATCTCCGGCAAACGCATTAGCATAAATTGTACCGGAATTAGCATAGATATTGCCGCTGGTAGTGAGATTTACTAGTGTGCCTACTTGAGTAATTAACGGCTGATTTCCAACTAAGATTATATCGGAATAGATAGAATGGTTAGCTTCAGGAACAGCGTTGGATACATTTGGTCCTGGAATATTAAATAGACCGGAAGCATTACCTACAAAACGTCCAGCAGTTAATGTATCTGTAAGTTTGTTATAGATTAGTCCAGCATCGCCTCCAAACTGTCCATTGTCGTTAAATTGAACAGTTCCGGATAACCCACCCGGACTGCCGTTGCCACCTCCACCACTACCAACCGCCATACCGCCCGGATCACCAGTCCAAATACGAATAGTATTCGTGTCTGGATCATACCACAAGCGGCCCTCTTGGCCAACAAATTGATTAGGGGCCTCTACACGATTATCCCTACTGGTAAAGAATTTTTGAATGTGCGTAGTTGTCATATTCTTTTATGAAGGAAAGTTTCTAATAAACATTTTTGGAGGGTTATCCTCAGTTGGGTAAGTTTTCTTTGGCTTCATTGCGTTTTGATTTTGTGCTACCAAAGAGCCTACCAACTCTTTTAATCGGTCTAAGTCATCTGGAGGATTTTGTTCAGCAGCAGTACCTACTTCAGTTTCAGTTTCATGCTGCTCTTGTGAATCTACTTTAGCTAATACTTTTTCTACGGCACTATTACTATCTGCTCCGGTATCATTTCTTGCTGAAACGATTTCATCACGTTGTTCCGGATCAGGTTGTATTGTAGGATCCTCGGTTGTTGTTCCAACTGCGCCCTTCATTACTGATAGTTGTTGCTGTAATGGTGGACTCCACTTGGCTCTACCGTTGCGTTGATATTCAATACCCGGATTAACAACGTCTTTTGGAGCAGATGATGATCCGCCGTCATCGTCACCCGAGACAACAAGATTCAGTGTTTGAATATTGATGGTTCCAGATTGACCCAACGCAGCTAATAAATCCTCTATTTTCATTTTTTGTGCCTTAACTATGTATTTATGATTAGTGAATAAAAACCTATATGCGTACATCAGCATCTGATGTTACATCTAGTATGCTTTTACGTTTTTCTTTTAATTTCTTTTGATGTAATCTACTACAATTAGCGCATAATGTTAGTAAATTCTTATCGTTTTTGTTATTTTTATCACCATCTTTGTACACTAAATCAAGCTGACAACTATCAGCTGGAACAAATTTACACTTCTCACACTTAGATTTTTTGTGTAATAAGTAGCCAAATTTACTATTATAAGCAGCTTTGCTACATTGGACACAGTACTTGTGCCACTTCTTAAAACCATGCTTACTAACACCGTTTGGCTTTGCTAATGCGATATTACATGATTGACAGAAGGGTCGGTTGGGTTGTTGCGTAAGCATAGTGTATTTATAAAAAAAGATTTTTTGGGTGCTTTTTTCCACGGTTTTATTTAAGAAAAACAGATAAATATACTATAAAAAGAAAAATAACAGGATACTTTATGGCATCAGAAGCGTTTAATAGTTTAGGTGGGTACTCAATAGGTATACCACCCGTCGCCGTTATAGATAGTAATGGTAATGTAGTTACCAATGTTTTTACTCCAGGTAACGTTGCTGCTAATGCTGTATACACTAACAATTTATTTTTTGCCAATGGTCAACCATACACTGTAGGGGCAGCAGGAAGTAATACTCAAATTCAATATAACGCCTCTGGAGTGTTTGGGGCCAATACAAATTTTACCTTTAATAGTTCAACTCAATTATTAAATGTACCAAAGATTCAAGTAACCACAACTGCTAATTTGGGTGATGTTGCTAATATCTATATTGGTGGTGGAGTAGATGGATATTATTTACAAACAGATGGTCTAGGCAATCTTGCTTGGGCAGTAGGAGGCAATGGCGGCGGCAATGGCAGTCCAGCTGGCTCTAATACTCAGATTCAATATAATGATGCGGGATTGTTTGGCGCAGAATCTGGATTCACTTATAACAGTTCTACCAATACATTAACTGTACCAAACGCAACTATTACTACAGCAAATGTAACAAATATTAACGCAACTGGTTTAGTTAGTTTAGGTAGTGTAGCTAATCTTAGCATTACTGGTGGCACAGCTAATTATGTTCTAAAAACAGATGGAGCAGGAAATCTAAGTTGGGCGGCACAAACAGGCGGTGGCAACGGCTCACCCGGCGGCACAAACACTCAAGTTCAATTCAACAATGCCGGTAGCTTTGGTGGTGTAAGTACATTCGCATTTAATAGTTCAACCAACGTATTGTCAGTCCCATCAATAACAAGCAATACAACTGTAAACTTCTCAAGTACAAGCAATGTATCATTAGGATCAATAAGCAATGTACATATCACTGGTGGTTTAAATGGATATGTATTACAAACTGATGGCTCTGGACATTTAAGTTGGGTAGCACAAACTGGTGGTGGTGGCAATGGAACACCAGGCGGGTCAAACACTCAAATTCAATTTAATAGCAGTGGCGCATTTGCCGGCAGCCCATATTTAACATTTAATAATGCTACTAATACAATGACCGTAGCAGGCAATTTAGTTGCTAACACGTTTCAAATGGGTGCGGGAATATATCAGTTCTATAACTCAATTGTGTATTTTGCTACAACAACAAGCACTACTCCAAATCAAGTGTTGTGGAGTATACCAGTTTCAGAAATAAGTGGTGTTGACTTCACCATCATAAGCACAGCAGCCGCTGAAGGCACAAGACAAACATCTAAATTGAGCAGCACCTATTACAATGGGGTTGTTGCGTATAATGAATTTGCTAGCTTACATATTAATGGTGGAATTGGCACGTTTGAAGTAGCGTATAACGCAGGAAACATTTTGCTTCCTCCAAGTTTACAATTGTTGGTATCGCCGGATTCAACGGCGTTGACAAATTATAACATGCAGATTACGTTGTACTCTGCATAACCAAAAAGATAAATACAAATACAAGGAAATACTATGGCAATCAAAGCATTAAACTCAATAGGTGGCTTCTCAGTAGGAGATACCCCGGCTAATATTATATTAGCTAACGGCGATATAACGACTATTAACTTCACCTCAAACGGCATAGCTAACTTAGGAAACGTTGGCAATGTTAAGATAACAGGCGGTACCGGAGGGTATGTACTTACTACTGACGGTGCTGGTAACTTAACATGGTCAGCAACAGGTAGCCCAACTATAATTCAAAATGGTAATAGTAACGTTACTGTACCGAGTGCAAACGGTAATGTTTACATCAATGCAACAGGTGCTGAACAATGGGTGTTTGATACAACCGGTAATACTGTATTCCCCTCTACCGGGACAGCAAACTTAGGTAATCTAGTAATTGCGAATTATGCTAACTTTGCCAATAATTTAGTAGTTCAAGGCAATATCTCTAACGCAAATAATATTAATGTTACAAATAACATTACAACTAATACTGCTAACTTAACTGGTAACTTGACTGGTACTTATGCTAACTTTGCCAATGATGTAGCTATATCAGGTAATATCTCTAATGTTAATAATATCAGCATCACACTTAATTTAGAAGGCAACACCGCTAATTTTAGTGGAAATATCAAGTCACTTAATGCTAATTTAGGTAACTTAGCACAAGCCAATTATGTAAATGTAGCAAATCAAGTTAATGGTAACATAGCAAACTTTACTGGCAACTTGACTGCTGCCAACGCAAATCTTGGTAATCTTGTTATTGCAAATTATGGTAATTTTGCAAATGACATAGTTGTTCAAGGTAACATTGCTAACGCAAATAATATTATTGTTACAAATAATATCACTAGTAATACAGCAAATGTAACTGGTAATTTAACGGCAGGCAATGTTGATGGCGCTACTTTTATAGTCGCTAACTCATTCACAAGCAATGGCGGTACTGTAGATTTTGCTACTAGTAATCCAAATGTACAATTAGGTAACGTTGGTAATGTTCATATTGGTGGCGGCACCGGTGGTTACTTACTAACAACTGATGGAGCAGGTAATTTATCTTGGTCTGCTACAGCAAGCACTACTGAAATTTTTAATGGGAATAGTAATGTTTCTATTCCAGTTGCTAATGGCAATGTCAATACATCTGTTGCCGGCAATGCTAATGTATTTGTTGTAACAGGCACCGGTGCAAATGTAACCGGTACGCTTGATGTAACATCTAACGTAACTGCCGCTAATGCTAATCTTGGTAATCTAGTAATTGCCAATTATGCTAACTTTGCTAATGACTTGGTAGTTCAAGGTAACATTGCTAATGCTAATAACATTAGTGTTACGAATAACATTACAACCAATACTGCTAACTTAACTGGTAACTTGACTGGTACTTATGCTAACTTTGCTAATGACTTGGTAGTTCAAGGTAACATTGCTAATGCCAATAACATTAGTGTTACGAATAACATTACAACCAATACTGCTAACTTAACTGGTAACTTGACTGGTACTTATGCTAACTTTGCTAATGACTTGGTAGTTCAAGGTAACATTGCTAATGCTAATAACATCACCACTACAAATAACTTAAATGTTGGTGGTAATATCGTCACTGGCAATGGCACTGGTGGTAACATCAGCGGTGTTAACTATATAACTGCTAACGTAGCAAATATCACAAACGTAGTAAACACCGGTGTAATTGCTAATGGTACAAGTAATATCAGTCTTGCTGCGAGTGGCAATGTAACAACAAATGCTAATGGAAATGCTACACTAACGATAACTAATCTTGGCGCCAATGTAGTTGGATACATTCAAGCAAATGGTGTTATCTCTGCTGGCGGATTCAGTGGTTCAAACTTAGTTTCTAATATTGGTATACTATCATTACAAGCAACTCAAGCAGGCGGCAACTATAATATTAACTTATTAGCAGGCGGTAATGGTAATATTGATGTTGGTACTACATATATCACAAGCGTAAAAGATCCACTAAACGCACAAGACGCAGCAACAAAGGCTTACGTAGATAGTGTTGCTCAAGGTTTAGATATTAAAGCATCGGTGCAATTTGCAACAGCCGCAGTACTACCAGCTTACACGTATAATAATGGTACATCTGGCGTTGGTGCTACTATTACTGCTAACGCAAATGGTGCATTAACTATCGACGGTGGCTCCCCGGCAGCAACTCAGCGTGTTCTTATTAAAGATGAAACAGGTGATGTATCCGGAGCTAACTCAGCATACAATGGTATTTACGTTGTTACTGATGCAGGTGGCGTCGGAACACCCTTCATACTAACTCGTGCTACTGACTTTGATAATGGTAATCCAAGCGGTGAGATTCCCGGTGCGTTTACGTTCGTTGAACAAGGTTCTACCAACGCAGACTCTGGCTGGGTGTGTACTACTAACAATCCAGTGACAGTAGGTACTACACCTATTGCATTCACACAGTTCTCTAGCGCAGGTTCTTACTCAGCTAATACATCAGCTGGTTTAGTATTGATTGGAACTCAATTCAACGCTAAAGTAGATGGAGTAACAACTGCCTTTATAGGCGGCAATATTGCTGTAGCAAACAGCGCAGTATTGATAACACCAAACATTGGAGCAGCAACTGGTACAAGCGTTGATTTAAGTGGCAATGTATTAGCACAGAACGTTAGTGCAAACGCTAAGGTAACTGCTGCTAATGTTGACGTAACAGCAAACGTACTGGCTAATAACTTTAGTGCTAATAGCAATATTACTTCAAACAACGCAACTGTTAACTTAGCGTTAACCGGCAATACTGCTAACTTTAGTGGAAACGTTATTTTAAATAACTTAACTGTTAATTTAGAATTAGCAGGCAATACAGCAAACTTTACTGGTAATATTACAACATTAAATGCTAATTTGGGTAATTTGGTAACAGCTAACTATGTAAATGTAGCTACTCAAGTTAATGGTAATATTGCTAACTTCAGTGGTAACTTAACATCATTAAATGCTAACTTAGGTAACTTAGCTACTGCCAATTATGTCAATATAGCAACTCAGCTTAATGGTAATATCGCTAACTTCAGTGGTAACTTAACATCATTAAATGCTAACTTAGGTAATGTAGCAACAGCAAATACAGTAAGTGTTACTAACGTAAATGTTGGCAACTCTATTATAACTGCTCAAACTACTACAACTCTTTCAACATCAGCAAATCAAACTATTGCTACGTTCACCGTTACTAGTACGTCTATTGTTGGTGTAGAATTCTTTGTTAAGGGTGATGAAGCTGCTGGATCTAAATATAGTGTAGCTATGGTTCAAGCAGTAACTGATGGCGTAGATGTAGATTACGCAATTTACGGTGGAGTAAGATTGGGTGGTACTACTGGTTCATTAGCAGTAAATATGACTTCAGCAGGTGGAAATACTAATATTAATTTACAAGTAACACCGTCAAGCAGTAACTCAACGGTTTGGACAACACAAATTAGGTTAGTATAAAATGGCATTAGTATCATTAGTTTCTAAAGCAGGCTTCGCCGTTGAGGATATCAACGGTGTTGCTAACGTTATCATTAATAGTGATGGTAACGTTATCACGCCTGACTTAACAGTTAATGGTTTAAGTCATTTAGGAAATATTGGTAATGTAAAAATCACAGGCGGTACTGATGGATATGTGATGACTACTGATGGCACAGGTAATTTATCTTGGGCAGCAGGAGGCGGCGGTGGTGATAGTGGACAAATGCCATACTACATCCCCCCCGGACAAACATATACAATTCAATTATACAGACAGGGCCTGTTTACTATTCCAATCACTATTGACGGTGACTTAGTTGTTAATGGAATTTTAGTACAGGTATAATAAAAGGATAAATAGGATATAAGATGGCATTAATACTTAAACAAGAATCAAACGCAGCAGTAACGACACCTTCGGTAGGTAGTGGTTCTATATTCCTTAACGGATCCGATCAACTAACAGTAAAAGATTCTACTGGAAATATATCAACTATTCCAACATTTACTGCTACGGGTAATGCTCAAATATTCTACAATAATGCAGGTGCACTTGGACTATCTCCAAATCTAACTTTTAACAATACTACAAATACGTTAGGAGTAACAACTGCTAATGTAAATACTTTGAATTTTGGTTCAGGTTCAGTAACTGGTACTGGTAATATTACCACAGGTAATTTAATTGGTACTATTGCGGCTGGCTCAAACACAATTACAACAACTGGCAATATAACTGGTGGAAATATCATTGGACCAGTTGTGGCCGGTTCAAATACAATTACAACAACAGGCAATGCTAACGTTGGTAATTTAGGATTTGGCGCAGGCGTAATCACTGGTACAGGTAATATCACAGCCGGTAATATCATTGGTACTATCGCAGCTGGTTCAAATACAATCTCAACAACTGGCAATGCTAATGTAGGCAATATTGGCGCTGCTACTGCTATTTTTACTACAGGGAATATTACTACTGTTAATAGTGGTTTAGTACAGAATGGTACTAGTAATGTAACTATTGCTGCAAGTGGAAATGTATCTACATTCATCAACGGTAATACTACTCCTCAATTGTTAGTTAGTAGTGGAGGCGCAAACATTCTTGGTTATGCCAATATTGTTGGTAATCTTAATTCAGGTAATGCTAGTTTAGGTAATCTTGCTACTGCTAATTTCTTTAGTGGTAACGGCAATTTATTAACTTCATTAACTGGCGCAAATGTAAGTGGTGCGGTAGCATACGCAACAACAGCTAACGCAGTAGCAGGCGCTAATGTAAGTGGTGCTGTAGCATACGCAACAACAGCTAACGCAGTAGCAGGCGCTAATGTAAGTGGTGCTGTAGCATACGCAACCACTGCTAATTCAGTAGCTGGCGCAAACGTAACCGGGGACGTAAGCGGAGCGAATCATGCCAATGTAGCAGATTCTGCCAATGCAGTAGCAGGGGCTAATGTAAGTGGTGCTGTAGCATACGCAACCACTGCTAATTCAGTAGCCGGAGCAAATGTCTCCGGTCAAGTAGCCAATGCGTTAGTAGCAGGTACTATCTATACAAATGCTCAACCAAACATTACTAGTGTTGGTACATTAACATCATTAGATGTAAGTGGAACCATAACAGCAGCAAACATAACAGCTAATACAGGTGTATTTACTGGCAATGGTAATGGATTAAGTTCATTAGTTGGTGCTAATGTAACAGGTACCGTAGCAAATGCAACATATGCATTAAGTTCAGGTACAGCCGGAACAGTTACAACTAACGCACAACCAAACATTACATCAGTCGGCACGCTAAGTTCGTTGGCTGTCACTGGTAATGCTTCTGCCGGCAATATTAATGCTGGTAATCTATTAACAGCAAACTACTCAACCTCAGTATTGACTACAGCAGCACAACCAAATATTACTTCAGTCGGCACATTAACAAGTTTGGCAGTCACTGGTAATATCACTAACGGAAATATAACTGGTGGTAATTTAGTATCTGCCAGTTACGTAGCTGGTACATTAACAACTGCTGCTCAACCTAACATTACTAGCGTTGGTACATTAACTTCACTTGGTGTTAATGGCACAGTAACCGCTGTAGCATTTACTGCTAATACAGGCGTATTTACTGGCAATGGTAATGGATTAAGTTCTATTGTTGGTGCTAACGTAACAGGTACTGTAAGTAGCGCAACAACAGCAGGTACTGTAACAACAGCAGCACAAGGTAATATTACAAGTGTTGGTACACTCACAAGTTTAAGTGTTACTGGAAACGTATCAGCGGGTAACATTAATGCCGGTAACTTGTTAACAGCAAACTATTCAACTGCGGTAATAACAACAGCCGCACAACCTAACATTACATCAGTTGGTACATTAAGCAACTTAGTTGTTTCTGGTAACGCCACAGCAAATGGTAATGTAATCACAGATAGTATCTTAGGTCGTACCGGTACTGTTACAATTACATCTGGTGGTACTAATACAAATATCAATTTGAAGCCAAATGGTACAGGTAATGTTGATGCTAATAGTACATACATTACTAACGTTAAAGATCCATCTAATAATCAAGATGCTGCTACAAAAGCATATGTTGACCAACAAGTTACAACTGGTATTACATATCACCAGCCAGTTAACGCAGCAACTACAACTACTCTTGCGGTAGCAACAGGTGGTATAACAGCATACAACTCACCAAATGGTGCAAGTAATGGTATTGGTGCTTATATTAGTACAACTGGTACATTTACTTTAATTGATGCTGTAAATATTGCTAGTGCAGGTACTCGTATTCTTGTTAAGGATGAAGCAAACGCAACATGGAACGGTGTTTACAACTATACTAATGCAACTGCTATTACTCGTTCAACTGATACTGACGAATATGGACCAGATAGTACAACACAAATAAGTATTAACGATTATTTCTTCACATTAGCTGGTTCTATTAATGAAGGTACTGCTTTCATTGTAAGTGCCCCTAGTGGAACAATAGTGTTTGGCACATCAAATATTACGTTCAGCGTATTCAGTACTGCACAAGTTTATGACGCAGGCACTGGATTAACACTAGCTAATACAACATTTAGTATCAGCAATACTGCTGTAACCGCAGCTTCATATGGTAATGGTGATCGTGTTGCAACCTTTACAGTTAATGGTCAAGGTCAATTAACAGCAGCATCAAATGTTGTAATGGCTCCAAATGCTGCTAATTTAACCGGCACAGTACTTAACTCATCGATTGTTACATCCGGGCTGACAACGGTTGGTACACTGGGTTCACTTGCTGTAACTGGTAATATTACTGGTGGCAATGCTAACGTAACTGGTCAATTAATTTCAACAGTAGCAATAGGTACTTCTCCATTAGTTGTAACATCAACTACCACTGTTGCTAATTTAGCGGCAGCAACTGCTACTACAGCGGGTACAGTAACAACTGCTGCTCAGGGCAATATTACTAGTGTTGGTACATTAACATCATTAGGTGTAAGTGGTACAATCACAGCGCCAAACTTTACAGCAAACAC
>Ga0209296_1000539_pt1 | contig 33029 bp, 60 predicted proteins | sample S_130206_EF_Meta_FD_187319 | JGI IMG/M metagenome (GOLD analysis project Ga0209296, IMG submission 187319) | Freshwater microbial communities from Lake Simoncouche, Canada to study carbon cycling - S_130206_EF_MetaG (SPAdes) (version 2) | ecosystem: Environmental > Aquatic > Freshwater > Lake ... | reverse complement strand
TTGACCAACTTGCTGTTACTTCCTATTTTGAGGAAGATGACTCAGATGATTGGCAACCACTTGATGTAATAGCGGGGTTTTAAATGGCAGATATGCAAGAAAATCAATTTGACGAACCTACAGAGTCGGACAAAGAACTAACGGCTTTTGTTGTTGACCATTGTGATCGGTGGCGCAACTATAGAGACACCAACTTCCTGAATGATTGGGAAGAATATGAGCGAATCTTCCGTGGTCAGTGGGCTGATGACGACAAGACTCGTGAATCAGAGCGTAGCCGAATCATCACCCCCGGAACTCAGCAAGCAGTAGAGACTCGCCACGCTGAGATCATGGAAGCAATCTTTGGTCAAGGCGATTTCTTTGACATTGAAGACAATATCCAAGATGTAAACGGCAACCCCATTGATGTTGAGATCATTAAAGCTCAACTGATGGAAGACTTCAAAAAAGACAAAATCAGAAAATCTATCGACCAGATCGAGTTGATGGCTGAAATCTATGGCACTGGTATCGGTGAGATTGTTGTCAAGACTGAAAAAGAATATATCCCCTCAACTCGACCAATCCCCGGTCAACAGGGACAAGCCGCCATCGGTGTGATTGAAAGAGACAGGATTTCTGTCAAGATCATGCCAATCAACCCAAAGAATTTCTTGTTTGACCCCAACGGTACAAGCATTGATGACTGCATGGGTGTGGGTATCGAGAAGTTTATTTCTATCCACAAGATTGTGGCTGGCATCGAGTCTGGCGTTTACCGCAAGGTAGACATTGGAATTGTTGCTTCTGATGAAGACTTGGAAGCCACTCAAGAAATCCAGATGTTCCAAGATCAAAAGGTCAAATTGCTGACCTACTACGGTCTTGTCCCTCGTGAACACTTGCAAAACCTAAAAGAAAATCAAGAAATTGTTGATCTTTTCCCTGAGAGTTCCGAAGCTGCTGATTACACAGATATGGTTGAAGCAATCGTTGTGATTGCCAATGACAATCTGTTGCTCAAAGCTGAAGAAAGTCCTTACATGATGAAAGACAGACCAATCCTGAGTTATCAGGATGACACTGTCCCTAATCGTTTGTTGGGTCGTGGCACAGTCGAGAAAGCCTACAATATGCAAAAGGCTATGGATGCTCAAATCCGTAGTCACTTAGATTCATTGGCACTGACTACTAGTCCAATGATTGCTATGGATGCAACTCGCTTGCCTCGTGGTGCTAAGTTTGAAGTCAAGCCGGGTAAAGCCATCATGACTAATGGTGCGCCTAGCGAGATTCTGTTCCCATTCAAGTTTGGACAGACTGATGGCAACAATCTTGCCACTGCCAAAGAGTTTGAGCGTATGTTGCTTCAAGCCACTGCTACTCTGGACTCCAACGGCATGGTCAGCCAAGTTAGCCGTGATGGTGGACAAGGTGGTATGTCAATGGCGGTTGCGTCCATCATCAAGAAATACAAGCGGACACTGACAAATTTCCAAGAAGATTTTCTTGTTCCGTTTATCAAAAAAGCTGCATTCCGCTATATGCAGTTTGATCCAAACCGCTATCCCTCTGTGGACATGAACTTCATTCCTACGGCAACTTTGGGAATTATTGCTCGTGAATATGAGCAACAACAGTTTATTGGATTGTTGCAGACACTCGGTCCTGATACCCCTGTTTTACCGTTGATTTTAAAGGGAATTATCAGTAACAGCAGTTTGAGTAACCGTATGGAGTTGATTGCTCAGTTGGACAAAATGGCTCAACCTGATCCACAAGCTCAACAAATGCAACAGGCTCAACAACAGTTGGCAATGCAGTCTGCTCAAGCACAGATTGCCTTGGTTACAACTCAGGCAGAACAGAATCGTGCTGATGCAACCAAGAAAATGGTTGAAGCTCAATACATTCCGCAAGAAGTTCAAGCCAAGGTTATCTCAGCAACTACCAATAACTTGCCAAACCAAGCAGATCAAGCCTCTGCTGAGTTTGATAAAAGGGTTAAGATTGCTGAGTTAATGCTCAAAGAAGCTGACATTAAGAATAAATCAAAGATTGTCGAGTTGCAAATGGCTGAGAAAAACAATAAAGTCAGTGGAATGGAACAAGACTTCCTTGACCAGTTGTCAAAATCACTTGGTTCGACCCAACAAAAGGGTGAATGATGGATGTAGAAAGCCTTGCCAAGGAGCTAATCCTTAAAAACATGACTCCAGAACAGCAAATGGCTGTTTTGGATTCTGTGCGTTCTTCTGTTGCTCAAGCCAAAGAGGTGCAAAAGCGCAAGATTGGTGAGAATGTTGACTTGGTTGTCCAAGCCCTCAAGAAGATTGAATCTGACATCCGTGAAAGATTTGATTCCGTAGGCAATGCCATTGAAAAGCGTGTTGCTTCTATCAAAGATGGTCGTGATGGTATTGACGGCAAGGATGGTCGAGATGGCAAAGATGGAAAGTCAGGTCGAGATGGCGCAAAGGGTGATAAAGGTGACAATGGTCGAGATGGGCGTGATGGAGTGGATGGCGTTGATGGTGTTTCTGTTACCGCTGCTCACATTGATTTTGATGGTTCACTCATTATTACACTGTCTTCTGGTGTTGAACTCAATGTTGGTGAGGTTGTTGCTCCTGATCTTGCAGAACACATCAAAGTCATTACTAATGGTGGCGGTACTTCTCAGTCTGTACTTGATACTCTAGCTTCTTTACAGACCCAGATTAACAATCTGATTCCTAGCCAGACAGGAAACTCTGGAAAGTTCTTAACTACCAATGGAACATCACTTTCTTGGGCGACAGGAGGCGGTGGTTTAGCCTATCAAGGTACTTGGAATGCCTCAACGAATAATCCAACACTTGCATCTAGCACTGGAACGAATGGCTACTATTACATTGTTGCAACTGCTGGCTCTACCAACCTAAACGGCATTACTGATTGGCAAATTGGTGATTGGTTGCTGTTTAATGGTACTGTTTGGCAGAAGATTGACCAAACTAACTTGGTTACAAGTGTTGCCAGTAAAACAGGTGATGTTGTATTAAATAATACTGATGTCAGTGCTTTTGCAAATATTGCGGCAACTGGTGGTACAACAGTTTTAACATCCAGTTCTGCTCCAAATTATGTTGTAACTGGTTCTGGTGGGCATACTTTTCAATTGCCTAATGCAACAACCTTGCCAAATGGAATAATCTTTTCATTTAACAATAATCAAAGTAGTGGCACTGTTGTTGTTAAAAATAATTCAAGTACAACAATAGAAACTCTGCAATCTGGCGGTTATGTCAGTATAGTTTTATTATCAAATGCTATAGCCGCTGGTTCATGGGATGTGCATAACTTTGCTCCATCTAATGTATCTTGGTCTACCAATACATTAGATTATGCTGGCTCAATTACCTCTGCCACTTGGAATGGAAATGCTGTTGCCTATAACAGAGGTGGTACAGGTCAATCATCTGCTTTTGTAGCTGGTGGTATTGTTTATGGCTCTACAACAAGTGCATTGGCTGTTACTGCAATTGGAACAACAGGACAAGTTTTAACTTCTGCTGGCGCTGGCGCTCCTACATGGACAACGCCAACAACAGGAACTGTCACATCTGTTTCTGGAACTTCACCAGTTAGTGTTGCAACAGGAACAACAACACCAGTTATTAGTTTGGCAACTGGCTATGGTGACACTCAAAATCCTTATGCTTCTAAGACTGCGAACTATGTCTTAGCCTCACCTAATGGGTCTGCTGGTGCGCCAACATTCAGAGCAATTGTTGCGGCTGATATTCCTACACTGAACCAGAATACTACTGGTACTGCAAGCAATGTCACTGGTACTGTTGCCATTGGGAATGGTGGTACTGGTCAGACTACTGCAACAGCGGCATTTGATGCTCTTGCACCTAGCCAAACAAGCAATTCTGGCAAATACCTAACTACCAATGGCACTACAACCAGTTGGGCTACAGTTTCGGCAACAGGAACAGTTACAAGTGTTGCCGCCACAGTTCCTGCATTTTTATCTATTACTGGTTCTCCTGTTACAACAAGTGGAACATTGGCAATTGGTCTATCAGGTACAGCATTGCCTATCGCCAATGGTGGAACAGCGGCTACATCAGCATCTGCGGCAAGAACATCTTTAGGATTAGCAATTGGTACAGATGTACTTGCACCTAATGGTTCAGCCGCATCTTTAACTTCTTTTCCTACTTTTAACCAAAACACAACAGGTTCAGCCGCCACTGTTACTGGGAATGCAACGGGAAGCACATTTGGTTTTAACTCAGGCTACGGTTCTGTTGCCACAGCATACGGCTGTCGTGCTTGGGTTAACTTCAATGGCACAGGTACTCCAGCTATTCGTGCCAGCGGAAATGTTTCTAGTATTACGGACAATGGTGTTGGTGATTACACACTAAACTTTTCGACTGCAATGCCTGATGCAAATTATTCTTTTTCTGGAGGAACTAATGGTTATGCTAGTACAGACTCAGGTTCACAGGTAATTGTTGTTAAAACAGATGCGATTGGTGGAACAGCAACCACTTACACAACTTCTGCATTTAGATTTTTAGTTGGTCGTTATGGTGGAACTGTTACAGATAGCACTTATAACAATGTAATGATTTTCAGATAAGGACAACCATGATAAAACGAATTATTTACCCAACAGACGATGGCGGTGTTGCAGTCATCATTCCAGCCGCTGAATGCGGTTTAACAATTGAGGAAATTGCCGCCAAGGATGTTCCTGCTGGCAAGCCATTCAAAATCATTGATACAGCAGATGTGCCAACAGACCGCACATTCCGTAACGCATGGGAGTATTCAGAATGATTGTCATCAACATTGATAAAGCCAAAGATATTGCCCACGACAAGCGCAGAGAGGCTCGATCTGCTGAGTTTGCGCCTTTGGATATTAAGGTAACCATTCCATCTGAGGCAACAGCGGCAGAGACTGCAAGACAAGCTGTGCGTGATAAGTACACTGCCATGCAGACAGCAATTGATGCGGCAACAACCACAGACGCAATTAAAGCGGCTATGCCATGACCCCAGAACTACAAAAGTATTACGAATCCCGATTTGAGATGATGGGGATGGAGGGCTGGAAAGATTTAACTATTGATATTGACAATATGATAGAGTCACTCAATAATATAAGCGTAATTCCTGATGAAAAAACTTTGCAGTTCCGCAAAGGTGAACTTTCCATCTTGACTTGGCTGAAAACTTTGAAAGAAGTCAGCGAACGAGCCTACGAGGAATTGAATGAAAAGAATGTATGAATTTGCCTGTGAAAATGGGCATCGCACTGAGAAACTGGCTGATTATGAGGCATCCAATGTCCAGTGTGAATGTGGTTCGGTAAGTCATCGAATCATTTCTGCTCCCAACATCAAGTTGGAGGGTTGGAGTGGGCATTTCCCTACCTCAGCCCATCAATTTGACCGAAAACATCGGGAAAAGTTGGCGGCAGAACTAAAAGAGAACTCATAAACAAATGTCGAGTTCATGTGTAATCTCCTAAAACCCAGTGTGGGCAGGAAAAGGAAACTGTATGTTGTTAGATAACGAAGATGAGATGCAAAGTGAGATTCAAGCTGTTGAAAAGCAGAAACTAGAGTCTACTGTTGAGTCGATGTATGCTGATGTTCCCGACAAGTATCGGGGTAAAGAATTGTCAGACATCATCAAAATGCACCAAGAAGCTGAGAAGTTGATTGGAAAGCAAGCTCAGGAGGTAGGCGAGGTTCGCAAATTAGCAGATGAACTGATTAAGCAAAATCTCTCTGGCAATCGACAAAATGCAGAGGTTGAGCCTGAAATTGACTTTTTTGAAGACCCGAAAAAAGCAGTTCAGAACACTATTGACAGACATCCAGATGTACTTGCGGCTAGACAAGCTAGTCAAGAGTTCAAAAAGATGCAGATTCAGCAGAAACTGTCTACTGAACACCCTGATTTTGGTCAGATTGTTCAAGACCAAGAATTTGTTGATTGGGTGAAATCCTCACCTATTCGTCTTGGACTTTACGCCAAGGCAGATGGGGAATATGACTACGATAGTGCCAATGAATTGTTGAGTACCTACAAACAACTAAAAGGTGTTAAGACTAAGCAAACGAGTGATGCTGGTGAAGCAACTCGCAAGCAGAATCTGAAAGCCGCATCGGTTGATACAGGTGGTACAGGGGAAACAGGAAAGAGGGTTTATAGGCGTGCTGACCTTATTCGGCTAAAAATGACTGATCCTCAACGGTATGAAACATTGTCTGATGAGATAATGACTGCATACGCAGAGGGGAGAGTGAAGTAACACTTAACTTTTTGGAGTATTTAACATGGCAACAGCTTTTTCCCCCGCAAATAATGTCACAGTGACATCCGCAGCCAATTTCATCCCTGAAATTTGGTCAGACGAAATCGTTGCAGCTTACAAGCGTAATCTTGTAGCTGCCAATGTCGTCAAGAAAATGAACTTCAAAGGCAAGAAAGGTGACACCGTTCACATTCCTAGCCCTACTCGTGGTTCTGCATCAGCTAAAGGCGCAACAAACGCTGTTACGCTGATTGTCAACAATGAGGGTGTTGTAGACATCTCTATCAACAAGCACTACGAATATTCTCGTTTGATCGAGGACATCGTTGAAGCACAAGCCTTGTCTTCACTGCGTAGCTTCTACACAGAAGATGCTGGTTACGCTTTGGCTAAACAAGTTGATACTGACTTGATTCAGTTGGGTCGTATTGCCAATGGCGGTTCTGCTGGCGCACAATACAACGCTGGTTATATCGGTGGTGATGGCACAACAACCTTTGACTACAGTGCAAACTCTAATGCTGGTAACGCTACAGCACTGACTGATGCCGCTATCCGCCGCACTATTCAGCGTTTGGATGACAGCGATGTGCCTATGGACGGTCGTTTCTTCATCATCCCTCCATCAAGCCGCAACACTTTGATGGGTTTGGCTCGTTACACTGAGCAAGCCTTTGTTGGTGACGCTGGCAACGGCAACACTATCCGCAACGGTGAAATCGGTAATCTGTACGGTATGCCTGTGTTTGTGTCTAGCAATGCTGATTCAGCATCTGCAACAGCCGCTTACCCAACATCTGGTACTGCGATTGCTCGTGTCTGCTTGATGGGTCACCGTGATTCAATGGTGTTGGTTGAGCAAATGGCTATCCGTTCACAGACACAATACAAACAAGAGTACTTGGGTACGCTGTTCACTGCTGACACACTCTATGGTGTTGGCGAACTGCGTGACTACGCTGCTTTTGCTTTGGTTGTACCAAGCTAAGTTGCAGTTGCTCCCCCTGCCTAACGGTGGGGGGTCTTTTTTTTAACTTGTAATTTGGAGAATTGATATGGCTGCTGCAACCGCTGTAACCTCAAAACGAGATAATGCCTCGTTTCGTGGTTTATTTAATGACACATGGTCTGTGTCCGCAACATTGGACTCTGCATCAGTAGCATCTGGTGCATCTGGTGCTGCTACTGACACAATTACCGTCCCCGGAGTTGCTTTGGGTGATGCTGTAATTGCAATGTCTATCGGTGTTTCAGAGGCTGGCGTTGTCCGCCGTGCTTATGTTTCTGCCGCAAACACTGTTACTGTTGCAACCGATAACTTAACTGGTTCTTCTGTAGATTTAGCGTCTACTACCATTAAGTTAGTTATTGCTCGTTTCGTGTAAGTGAGGGGGGAGGGGTAACCCTCCCTTTTCTTTTGGAGAATGTATGGCTACCTTTAAATGTTTAGTTTCTGGCAACCTTGTGACTTTCACTAATCAAGTCGATATTGATTCCATGAAAGGCCATGATGGATATGTTAGAGTTGACATTGAAGAAGCTGTAGAATACAAGAATACTGTAAGAACAGATACCGCATTTGCGCCTGTCATCCCAACATTTAAGAAGATGGGTAGACCCAGAAAGGTAGCAAATGTCTGAAGTTGATGCTAGAGACTTTGGTAAGTTAGAGGCTCAAGTAGAGGCTCTACAAAAGGAAGTCCATTCATTAAGTACCGATGTAAAAGCTCTTTTAGAGTTGGCAAACAAATCTAAAGGCGGTTTATGGGCTGGAATGGCAATAGCCTCATTGGGTGGTGGTATTGTTACTTTTATTGCTGATCGGGTTTGGCGATGAAAGAGGGATTACTCTCAGGACAAGTTTGCCCACTTCCTACTCAGGATGTAGCACTTAACCTAAAAAACAGAAATAATGCTTTCAAGAACTTTGGCTATGGTGCGCCAAACCCGCTTGAGCCTAACGAGGCATTTTGGCTGAAGAAAGCCAAGATGTATAACGCACCTACTGATGTTGTCAAAACTATGAGATGTGGCAACTGTGCCGCATTTATTCAAACTCCTAAGATGATGGAGTGCATTAAGAGTGGTCTAGAAAAAGGCAAAAGCTCACCTAATGAGCTTGACTATGACCAACAGTTCATTGATGCCGCTGACTTAGGATTCTGTGAATTATTTCATTTCACCTGTGCCGCTGCTCGTACCTGCGATGCGTGGAAAGCTGGTGGAGCAATAACCAAGGACTGATTATGGGAAATACCGCTGCTGAATTCATTGGAATGCTGTTCTTGGCAAGAGAAATTGCCCATCGCATTCACCTTAAAACCTCATCTTTTGCCGAACACAAGACTCTGAACGAGTTTTATGAGGGCATTGTTCCGTTGGCAGATAACTTTGCCCAACAGTATCAAGGTAAGTTTGATATTCGCTTGGACATTCCTTATGTCAACAACAAATATAAAGGTACGATTTCTCAAGTTTTGCGCCAACAAATGGATTGGATTGACGCAAATCGTCAGCAAATCGTTCCTCGCACTGAAACAGCACTGCACAATGTCATTGACGAAGTTGTAGGTCTGTACCAGAACACTTTGTATCAATTAACCTTAAAGTAAGGGTAAACCATGAGTTCTTTAACCTCTCCAGTTACGCTTCTAAGTGCCGTTGGTGCTACAGGAGCATCAAAAGCCGTTCAAGCCGATGGTGGTTTGCCAGCATTTTTGCAAGTTAGTGGCATTACTTCAGCCACTGTTATTTTGCAAGGTAGTTTAGATGGCACTAATTGGTCTACATTGGGGTCATCATTGACTGCTGATGGCATGATAACTGTTGCCAATGCTCCTAAGTATTTGAGAGCAAACTGTACGGTTTATGTTTCTGGCACGATTACCGCAAAAATTCTTTACTAAGGAGTCATCATGGCAACAAAGAAAATGGCAAAAGTTGGCAAAGTAATGAAAGAATACAAAGAGGGAACTCTGCATTCTGGTTCTAAAACAGGTAAAACTGTCACTTCTAGAAAACAAGCTGTGGCAATTGCTATGTCTGAAGCTGGCATGAGCAAACCTAAGAAGAAGATGAAAAGTGGCTACTAAGCAAGGTTTGTATGCCAACATCCATGCTAAACAAGCAAGGATAAAAGCAGGTTCTGGTGAAAAGATGAATAAAGTGGGTTCTAAAAATGCGCCCACGGCCAACGACTTCAAACAGGCGGCAAAGACTGCAAAGAAACCTAAAAAGGTGAAGTGATGAAATCTCCCACTTGGCAAACAAAAGCTGGTCAAAATCCCAAAGGGGGGTTGAATGCCAAGGGCAGAGCATCTTATAATGCAGAAACTGGTGGCAATCTAAAACCTCCAGTAAAGTCTGGAGACAATCCCAGACGAGCTTCTTTTCTCGCCAGAATGGGCAACATGGAGGGCGCAGAGTATAAGGATGGCAAACCCACAAGGTTGCTACTTTCTCTGCAAGCATGGGGTGCTTCATCTAAGGCAGACGCAAAGGCAAAAGCTAAAGCGATTTCGTCAAGAAATAAAGGAAAGAAGTAATCTATGGCTTTACCTACCTATCTATCTCTTGTAAACGATGTTTTGATTCGTTTGCGTGAAACAACTGTGCAGACAGTTAGTGAGACATCCTATTCTGCATTGATTGGCAAATATGTAAATGATGCAAAGCGTCAGGTGTCTGATGCTTATGATTGGGATGCGTTCAATCAAGCAGTTACTGTTACTACTGTTGCTGGACAGGTTGGAGAGTATTCTTTAACTGGTGCTGGTGTTCGCTTTAAGACGATGGATGTTATTAACACATCTCGTTATTACCAGTTGACTCCATTATCACATCTAGACCATGATGTGTTTTACTACACAATTCCTACGCCTATTCAAAATCTTCCAATGTATTACACCGTACAAGGTGTGGATACCAATGGAGATTTGAAAGTTAAATTCTGGCCTGTTCCTGATGCTGTCTACAGTATTCGCTTCAGTTTAATCGTTCCAGAAAATGATATGTCTAGCGATTCAGATACAACATTGTTGGCAAAAGAACCTATTGTTTTGGGTGCTTATGCTCGTGCATTGGTTGAGCGTGGAGAAGATGGTGGATTGAGTAGTTCTGAGGCTTATGCGTTGTTCAAGGCATCTATGTCTGACTTGATTGCCTTGGAATTGGCTCGTTCTCCTGAAAACGATTCTTTTGTGGCGGTCTAATGGCAGAATCAATTACAGTCAGTAGCATCTCAGCCCCCGGATTCTATGGGTTGAATACTCAAGACTCGCCTCTTGATTTAAATGCTGGTTTTGCTTTAGTTGCAACCAATTGCATCATTGACCAATATGGTCGTATTGGCGCAAGAAAAGGTTGGTCAAAAGTCAATTCATCTACTGGTAATCTTGGTGCTAATGATGTCAAAGTGATCCATGAGTTGGTTTCTGCCGATGGTTCATTGACTGTTTTATTTGCTGGCAACAATAAACTCTTTAAGTTAGGTTCAAGTAATGTTGTTACTGAACTCACCTATGGTGGCGGTGGTACTGCTCCCACAATAACTGCAAGCAATTGGCAATGTGCATCATTGAATGGCATTACCTACTTCTTTCAGTCTGGTCACAATCCATTGATTTATGACCCTGCTGTCTCTACTACGACTTATCGTAGAGTTTCTGAAAAGACAGGTTATCAAGCTACTGTTCCTGATGCTGATATTTGTATATCTGCTTTTGGTAGATTATGGGCAGCAAACACTACTGCTGTAAATGCAACAGTCTATTTCAGTGACTTGATCTCAGGTCATATTTGGTCAACAGGCACTGCGGGTAGTCTAAATATCAATAATGTTTGGCCTAATGGTGCTGACCAGATTACTGGTTTGGCTGCTCACAATGGATTCTTATTCATTTTTGGCAAGCGTCAGATTGTGATTTATTCTGGTGCAACTACGCCATCGACAATGACTCTTAGCGACACTGTTGAGGGAATTGGTTGTATTGCCAGAGATAGCATTCAAACCACTAGCACCGATGTGTTGTTCTTGTCTAACTCTGGTGTTCGTTCTTTGATGAGAACAATTCAAGAGAAGTCTGCACCTGAGCGTGACCTATCTAAGAATATTCGTAATGATTTGATGGGTACTATTGCTGGTGAAACATTGGCAAATGTGAAATCAGTTTATTCCGAAAAAGAAGCGTTTTACCTTTTAGTAACTCCTAGTATTGACACTACATGGTGTTTTGATACAAAGGCTTATCTTCAAGATGGTTCTGCAAGGGTAACAACTTGGGATTCAATTACACCTAAGTCTTTCTTATCTCGCAGAGATGGTACTCTGTACATTGGAAAGAATGGTTATATTGGTCTGTACAACACATATCAAGACGATACAAGTTCTTATCGAATGTTGTATTACACAAACCATGCTGATCTTGGAAATGCAAATGCAACTTCAATTTTAAAGAAACTATCAATTATAGTAATTGGTGGCTCAAATCAATATGTGACATTTAAATGGGGATTTGATTTCAAGACAAATTATTTGTCAGCAAATGCAAATATTCCTACTCAAGGTGTTTCTTATTATGGTGTTGCTGAATATGGTTCAAATGCTACAACAGTTGCGTATTATTCTTCTGGTGTTGCATTGCAAACTTTAACAGTTCCAGCAACTGGTTCAGGAAAAATTGTTCAAACAGGATATGAAGCTACCATCAATGGTACGGCATTATCAATTCAAAAAATTGAAATTCAATCCAAAGATGGTAAGTTGACTTAAAGGGGAAGATTGTGACTGATTACACAAAGAGTACAAATTTTGCTACCAAAGATAGTTTATCTTCTGGTAATGCTTTAAAGATTGTCAAAGGCACTGAGATTGATACTGAATTCAATAACATTGCCACAGCAGTTGCTACTAAAGCAGATTTAACAAGTCCCACCTTTACTGGAACACCATCACTTCCAACAGGAACAACTGGTGTTACACAGACTTCTACTAACAGTTCGACACTGTTGGCAACAACTGCATTTGTACAAGCTGCGCTTCAACTACTGTATCCAGTTGGAACAATTTATACCAATTCAAGCGTAAGCACTAACCCTGCTACTTTGCTTGGTTTTGGAACATGGACTGCATTTGGTGCTGGTCGTGTTATGGTTGGTTTTAATGCAAGTAATGCACTGTTTGATACTGCTGAAGAAACTGGTGGTAGTGCTGATGCAATTGTTGTAAGTCACAACCACACATTGACAGATCCGGGTCACAATCATACATACACAAAAGTTAATTCCACATCACCACAATCAGGAAGTGCAACGCAATGTTTTACAAATACAACTACTGATAATACAAGTACTGCAACAACAGGAATAAGTATTGCGAGCGCAGGATCAAGTGGAACGAATGCTAACTATCAGCCGTACATTACTGTGTATATGTGGAAAAGGGCTTCATGAAAGATGTTTCTTGTCAGTTTTGTAACGCAGTATTTCAATCTACACGATTGGATGCTAAGCGTTGCGAGTCTTGTCGACAAAAATATTTGCAAGAATACCGCAGAAAAGAAGAAACAAAATTAAGACGAAAACAAAGCAATAGGCGTATACGAGAAAGATTGTTTGCAGGATATGGTGGAAAATGTGTATGTTGTGGAGAAAATAAATTTGAGTTTTTGGCTCTAGACCATGTAAATGGTGGTGGAAGGGAAGAAAGAAAAACAAGATCAACTCAACAAATAGCTTTGACAGCTATACGAGAAGGATTCCCTGATACATATAGAGTTTTGTGCCATAACTGTAATCAAGCAATTGGTTGGTCTGGAAGTTGTCCACATGAGAAAGAACGCACAGTATGATGATGCAAGACCCAGAATATCGAATTATTCATCACTTCAGTGATGGGTTGTATGCCAAAGAATCATTCTTCACAGCAGGAATGACAATCTTGAAGCATACGCATGACTTCAGTCATCTGTCGATATTGGCTCATGGCAAGGTTGCTGTCTTGCGTGGTACTGAGATTGATATTTTCTCTGCGCCAGCGTGTATTGAGATTGAAGCAGGGTTGACTCATGGAGTCAAAGCAATTACTGATTGTGTTTGGTTTTGTATTCATGCCACTGACGAAAAAGATGCGTCAAAAGTGGATGAAATTTTGATTAAAGGGGAATAAGATGCCATTTATCATAGCTGGAGCTAGTTTACTTGGTGGGGCTATGCAAGCCGATGCCTCTAGAAGTGCGGCTAATACATCAGCAAAAGCACAACTTGAATCGGCAAGACTTGCGGCTGAAGCGGCTAAGTTTCGCCCTGTAGGTGTAACTACTCGATATGGAACATCGAACTTCCAATTCGATCCTAGCGGTTATTTGTCTGGTGCTGGTTACACTGTCAGCCCTGAGTTACAAGCCTATCAGAACCGTTTACAAGGTCTTACAGGTGGTGCTTTAACTCAAGCTGAACAAGCACAGCAACAGTACGCTCCACTTCAGCAAGGGGCTACAGGACTGTTTAATCTTGGTCAACAGTATTTACAGCAGACTCCTCAACAGGTTGCGGCTCAGTATATGCAGCAGCAACAAGATTTGCTTGCTCCTAGCCGTGAGCGTCAAATGGCTCAGTTGCAAAACCAGTTGTACCAAACAGGTCGTGGCGGTTTATCTGTAGGTGCTACAGGTGCTAGACCAAGTGGTGTTGCTGGTTTAGGTGCTACCACTCCTGAGATGGAGGCATACTACAACGCTTTAGCTCAACAAGATTTGCAATTGGCTGCTCAGTCTCAACAAGCTGGTCAACAGAATGTTGCGTTTGGTACAGGATTGCTTGGTCAAGGTGCTGGTTTGCTTGGACAGTATCAAGCTGGTCAGGTTGGTGCATTAAGCCCATTCAGTGCTTATTTGGGTGCTGGCTCAACTATTGAGTCTCTTGGTCAACAGCCTTTGGAGATGGGTTCTGCTTTAGGTGGTCGTGCGGCTACTGCTGGTGGTAATGTTGGACAGGCATTGTTAACTGGTGGTTTGGGTGCTGCTAAAACTATTCAAACAGGTGCTGGAACAAGTGGTTTTGGTACTGCATTACAAGGATTGGCAAGTAATCCTCAGTTAATGGCTAGAATTCAAAACTACTTTACTCCATCTCCTACTGATTTTGGTGCATTTAGTGGTGGAGCTATAGATTCATCTAAAGTTGGCTACAACCCTGCGGCTTGGAACTATTAAGGAATAAATCATGGCATCAGAAATTGCAGGACTTTTTACAACACCTGAGCAGTATCAACTTGCTCAACAGCAAGCGCAACAAGCGCAAGCAATGCAGTTTGCTCAACTTGATCCAAGAGCGCAAGCTCAATATGGGTTCTATCGTGGTGGTCAATTACTTGGTGGTGCTATAGGTGGTGCTTTGGGTGGTCAAGACCCACAATTGAAATTGATTTCACAGCGTCAACAATTGGCATCACAACTTGACCCCACAAATCTTGATACATACAAAATAGTGGCTCAAAATGCGGCTAACAGTGGAGATACACAATTTGCTATGGCTGTAGCAGATGCTGGTAGACAAGCAGCTATTCAAATAGCGCAAGCTAATAAAGAGCGTCAATTAGCTGTTCCTGCTGAAATTCAAAAAATACAGATGATTCCGCAGATCAACAATGCTATTGCTCAATATAAAGCAATGCCACAAACACCTGAAATACAACAAGAAATTGCAAATCTTGAAAGTATGTTGTCTGTCATCAATCCTAAACCAAAGGCAGAAGCAACACCGAATGAAATTCAAATTGCTGATTCACTTGCTTCACAAAAAGGTGTAAAAGGTACTCCAGAATATAACGCTGAGTTCAATGCTCAACTTTTGCGCTTGACATCAAAAGACACAAAAGAAAATGTTAAAGAAGTTGGTGTTGCAGAGGGAACTCGTGCGCCTGTTTACCTTGATGTAAATAACGATCAACAGTTTACTTATGCTAAAGACCAATCAGGAAAACAAGTTCGTGTTCCTTACTTTGGTGGTGTTGATAGAACAACTGCCAAAGTTAGTGCTACTGCGTCTTCTGTTGGAGAAACCGCATTTACCAAACAACTTGGCGAATTAGATGCTAAGAAAGTTGCTAGTGCTATTGAAACAAGAGATAACGCTATTGGCTCATTGAATTCTTTGAATAGACTTAATGAGTTGAATCAACAAGATTTAATAAGTGGTTCTTTTGCTACTGGTCGAGTTGGTGCAACAAATCTTTTGTCAACACTTGGATTGGCAAGTGCAAAAGACATGGATAGATTGTCAGCATCTGAAAATTATCAGAAAACTGCTGGTGATGTAATTCTTGCAACATTGGGAGGCAAGTTAGGTGCTGGATTTTCTAACGAAGATCGTAAATTTATTCAGGGTCTTGTTCCTCAACTTGAAAATAGTCCACAGGCTCGTAAGCAACTTATTGAGTTCATGGTCAAAAAGAACAATGCAATTGTTGAAGAAACAACTAGACTTGAAGAATATGCTCGTGATAAGAAATCACTCAAAGGATATGTTCCAAAAATTCCAATTGTTAACCTGCCTAGCGGTGTAAATAAGCCTGTTAGTCAAATGACAAAACAAGAATTGCTAGATGAAAAAGCAAGATTAACAAACAAATAACCAAGGATTAGTTATGGCAACCCTAGCTGAAATTGAGGCAGAACTTCAAAAGCGTGGCGAAACCACATCTACTGAAAGTGTTCTTAGCCCGAAATCAACATCCTTAGATGAGTTTAAAAAGTTTGCTGAGTCTTCTTTAAAAGGAATTCCTAGTGGACTAATTAATATGGTTGGTGGCTGGGGAAATCTCTATGACTACCTTAAAGAAAGTAATGATCCAAGTGCTTTTTCTAGTACAGGAATCAAACAAGCCATAACAAAATTGACTGGCTTCAATATGCAGTCAATTCCCGGCTATCGTGGCGCATTCCAATTTACTGAAGCTGGAGCACCTGCTGCTGCTGCAACAGCTATGGGCATACCGGGATTGTTTAATAGAACTTTGCCGGGTGTTGCTGGTGAGTTTGGTGTTGCTGGTACAACTGGTTTATTTGCTCAACAGGTTGCTCCTGATAGTCCTTTGGCTCAATTGGCATTGCAATCAACGCCTTATGCTGTCAAAGGCGGTTTAAAAACTATTGGTGGCGTGATGACAAAGCCAGAGGGTACATTCCCATCTGTTCCTGAAACGCAAAGATTGGCAGAGGTTGGTCGTTTGACACCGGGTGAATTAAGTTTGAATCGCCCTCAATTGGCAACAGAAGCTGCTATTGAAAGAACTCCTGCATCTGGTCAAAGGCCTATTGAGTTTAGACAAGCGCAAGCTGGTGATATTGAGTCTTATTTGTCAAACTTATTCAATAAAGCAAGTGGCAAGACTTTGAATGTAGCTGATACTACTCAAGCAATTGTTTCTTCATTCAATAACTACGGAAAATCTTTGACTTCTAAGTTGAAGTCAGATGCAAAGGTTGATTTCAATGCGGCTAAAAGGGCTGGTGGATTGATTGATACGACACCTGTTGTTGATGCAATTACAAGTAAATTAGGAGAAATACCTCCTGAAGTAAAAGCACTTGATCCTGTCAAAAATGCAATGCAGCGCATTATTGATGAATATGTAACACCTGAAGTTCCTGCTCAAACTATTCCATCCACTATTTTGGGTGCTGGAGGACAACCTGCATCTGTAAATATTATTCCCGGAACTCCTGCTCAAAATCTAAAAATAAACATTGATCGTTTACAAAAGAATTTGTCAACTTGGGGTGATGCTGTTTACTCAGGAAAAGCTGATTTTGGAAAAGGTAATATCTTTGAGGGTGTTGCTCCCGGTCAAGCAAAAGGCATTTCTATGGCTGTTTTAAATGGCTTTAGAGAGGCGTTAGATGAAGCAATTGCAAACAATGTTCCGGGTGCGGATAAATTAGTTGCTGCTAGAGATAAATTCAAAGCAAATATTGCCAAAATCGAACAGTTTTCTGATAGACCATTAACAAAAGCATTTGATGTTTCAAATGTGACTGATCTTGTTCCTGAAGATGTAATGAGCAAACTTAAAAGTATGCCCTCATCACAGAGACAATTTTTGGTTGAAGTCATGCAAAACAATCCAAACGCTCAAGTTGCTGAGGTTTTGAATACTATTCGCAGATCAAAATTTGATGATGTTTTGAGCGCATCTCAAGTTAAAGGTGGTGCTGCAACAGACCCAACTTTCAGTATTAAAACTGCTTTGACTGAGTTAAATAAGAAAAACAGTGAGTTTGCTGATCTTTTCCCAAATCAGACCGATTTAAACCAAGCAAAATTGGCTATGAATTGGATGCAAAGAGTTCTGTCTAGCGAATCACCACAAATGGCTGGTGTAACAGGTGCTGAAGCCTATGCTTTAGGCGGTGCTGCTGGTGGTAGCGCACAGGTTCGACTTGGCTTGAAAGAAGCAATTCCTTACATTCGTAATTTGGTTGCAAGTCCCGCTGATTTTGCTGATGTTATTTTTAATCCTGAATATCGTAAAGCAATGGTTGATTTGGCAACTGCCAAAACAATGACTAAGAAAACCGCTGATGCTTTCTCAACTTTGGCAAAAGGTTCTGCAATACTGAGTGCTAGGGCTGGTGGAATGATGGGTCAGAACGCTCCTCAAGAACCACAACAAATTGCTCCAGAACAAGATAATTCATCAAGATTAAAAGAAATTGAAGATGCTTTAAAAACGCTTGAAGCTCAATAAGGACGCAAAATTGATCCAATCTCCCTCCTTTTTGCTGCGAATGCTTGTGTTGCCGCAATCAAAGAGGGTTGCGAGCTTTACAAGCAAGCCAAGACTTCTTTCATGGAGGTCAAGGCAACAGTTGACGAAGCTGTTGGGATATATACAGAAGTTACTGGATTTTGGAATAAACTTAGTAACTTTTTCAAGCCCAAGAATAAGCCAGCCACGCCAAAGCCTGTGGCGAAAAAGAAAGAAAAGTTTGTTACCGTTGATGAGACTCAAGTCAAGGTCAACATTGTCAAACAACTCACTGAATTCTTTAAGATTCAAGAACAATTAGAAGCACACATAAGGGAAGAAGAAGAAAAGTCAAAGAATGTGTATGACCCTAATCAAAATCACATGGAAGCGGCTTTAAAGAGGGTAATGGCACAACAGCAAATGGCTGAGTTAGTTGTTCAGATTCGTGAGTGTATGGTGTATCAGAGTCCTCCAGAGATGGGTGCTTTGTACTCTGAAGTGTTTGAGATGAGGGAGATTATTCAAGAGGAGCAGACTCAGGCAAGGTTAAAGGAAGAAGCAATCAAGAGGCAAGAGTTATGGCTACGCAAAGAGGAGGAAAGAAACCTACAAGTAAAGTTGGCAGCCGTGTTAGTGACTACCCTCTGCCTCCTATATCTGTGGGCGTGGCTCGTGTTAGTAGGCCAATTTGGGAAGAAGTGATGGGATGGATTGCTGCTTGTGTCCTTGTAGTTTTCATGCTCCCATTGGGTGCAATGTTGTATTTGGATATTCTTGAAACAAAGTTTGAAACCAAGCGTGCTTTAGACAAACTCGATAAAATTGAACAGCGTATTGAAAGGAAACAGCGTGATAACGATCGTAAAGAGCCTAACTCTATTGGTGACAATCCTGTTTTTGACAGGGTGCGAAGACCGTTTTAGATACCCTTGCCAAGACCCTCAAAATTGGGAAAAGACTGAATGCAAGCCACCAATCTGTACTGCAACAGCTACTTGTCCCGAACAACTTGTTAAACCAGAACCGGAGAAAAAGTAATGCCTACCATTGGATACAAACCTAACACTCGCATGACTTCAGAAGAAATTGAAGTCAGAATTTGGGCAATCGTCATCTTTTCGTTGACTATGATTCTTTTAGGATCAGTTGCCATGTTCCTCTACAGCGTTTCATTTGTTACTCAACCTATGTCAGGCATGGCAGCAATTGACAAGGTATATACACAACAGATCAATACCATCATGGTGTTTATCACTGGTGTGTTGGGTGGTGTGGCAGGTCGTTCGGCTGTCTCAGCCAGTGCTAAGGCTATTGCTAAAGCAGAAGCTGACGCTGATGACGAGCCAAAACAGGAAGCTAAGGAATGAGTTTATTCAATCCTTGGGTACTACTTAGCATCGTCTTGGCGGTGCTGAGTGCGTTTGGCGGTGGATACTACAAAGGTGGGCAAGATGAGTTTGCTAAACAGCAGATGGAGATTGCCCGACTTAATGCTGAAGCCAGACAAAAAGAACAGGCATTAGTGTCTGCTGTAAACAACACTGCAAATCAACTTGCAAAGGCAAATTATGAAGCCAAACTTCAAACTCAAAAGTTGCATTCTTCTATCGACTCTGGTTCTCTCAAGTTGCGGATTCCTGTCAAAGCAGCCAACTGCCCCATATCAGCCACCGCAGATTCCCCCACTCCCCCCGGAGATAGCGTTCAAGCAAGTGCCGAACTTGACCCAACGACTGCTCGAAATCTTGTCGCCATCACCGACCAAGGAGATGCCAATACAAGGCAACTGAATGCGTGTATAGAGGCATACAACACTGTTTATCAAACACTAAAAGGGAAACCATGAAGACTGAGCAATTAGCCCAAATCCTGAAGATGAAGCCAGCCAAAGCTGGTGAATGGATTGATGCCATCAACGAGACTTTTGAGAAGTTTGACATTTCAACTCCTGAGAGACAAGCCTGTTTCTTAGGTCAATGTGCTCACGAATCTGGTGGCTTTACAGCCCTGTCAGAGAATCTGAACTACTCTGCTGCATCTTTGTGCCGTGTGTGGCCTAAGCGTTTCCCTACCCTTGGTGATGGACAGAATTGTGAACGCAACCCTGAGAAGATTGCCAACAAGGTCTATGCAAGTCGTATGGGCAATGGTGACGAGGAATCAGGTGAGGGTTATGCCTACCGTGGTCGTGGCTTGATCCAATTGACAGGCAAAAGCAACTATGAGGCTTGTGGTGAAGCATTAGGTGTTGACTTAGTGGAAAACCCTGACTTGGTTGCCACTCCTCAATATGCTGCATTGTCTGCTGGTTGGTTCTGGAATAAGAATAAGCTGAACAACTATGCTGATAAGGGAGATATGGAGGGTTTAACCAAGAAGATCAATGGTGGAACTCATGGCATCGAGGATCGTGTTGCCAGAACTCAAGCAGCTATTGATGTCTTAATGGCTTGATTAAATAAACTGTCATAAATATGCGTCAACATTGCGGTTTTCATAAGGCGCATATATGAAATTAACTGACAAAGAGTTTATTGAGCTTTGGAAACAACATCAGTCAGCCACTCAAATGGCAACAGCCACAGGGATGCACCTTAGAGGCATAAACCGTAGGCGCAGAATGTTGGAAACTAAATACGGTGAATCTTTAGAGGTAAAAAAACCTAGAGACGCTACAACCAAACCTAGTGCTGCTCGTAAGGACTTGGGAATACTAAATGGGACTGTTATTGTTTTCAGTGATGCTCATTTTTGGCCGGGCGTTCATACGACAGCATTTAAAGGTCTTTTATGGGCTATTAAAGAATTTAAACCTGTGGCAGTTATTGCTAACGGGGACATTTTTGATGGGGCTAGTATCTCTCGTTATCCAAGGATTGGATGGGATACAGTTCCATCTGTAATCCAAGAACTCAAAGCCTGTGAGATTGCAATGGGTGAAATTGAGGATGTTGCAAAAAAGACACGACACAACACGCAATTGATTTGGACACTAGGCAATCATGATGCAAGATTTGAAAACCGCTTGGCGGCTAACGCACCACAGTATGAATTTGTCAAAGGGTTTTCCCTTAAGGATCATTTTCCTGCGTGGCATCCATGTTGGGCTTGTTGGCCTACTGAGAATACAGTGGTTAAACACCGATGGAAAGGTGGAGTTCATGCCACACACAACAACACTGTCAATGCTGGTGTAAATATCGTCACAGGGCATCTACACAGCCTTAAAGTGACCCCATTTGATGACTACAACGGCACAAGGTTTGGGGTGGATACTGGCACACTGGCTGAACCGACAGGACCTCAGTTTGAGAATTACTTAGAGCTATCTCCTACCAATTGGAGATCAGGATTTGCCATCCTTACATACCATGATGGTAATTTATTGTGGCCTGAACTTGTCCATACATGGGCTGAAAATAAAGTTGAATTTCGAGGCAAAATTCACGATGTAACATAAAAAAAGGGGGCGAAATGCCCCCTGCAATTAGCAACTGCGTGGCTAGTATATCAGCCAATCAGTTCCCAAACCAAGCCATCTTCATCTTCTACGATGTCGCCAACTTGATACTCGTCTTCTTCGTCTTCGACTTCAACTTCTTCATCGCACTGAGCATCTTCTGCTTCGTCTTCTTCATCGTCATACTCAACCACATCGTAATCAGCAGCCCAACCGTGATCTTTCTGGAACTCGATGAATTCTTGAATGATTTGTGCTTTTTCAAAATCATCTGTTTCAATGGTCACTTTTTGATCTTCGTTCCATGACCAATCAGCAATGTCAATCACAACTTTGTACATGATATTCCCCTAAAAAATGGATGCGGAAAATCCCGCAAACCCACTTTATCCTGAAAATATGACAGTTACTCACCAATAAACAAAATAAAAAAGAATACTCCTAAAATAGCAACAAAGACTCCAATTGCTAATAATAAAATTATCATAATTGTGTTTGTAATCACTTTGTTTCTCCAGTCTTAGGAAATTTTTTTAATTCGCCATTCACGCTCATTGTTGCCTGATTTTGATTTGACTTTATTGCCTGTCAACTCAATCATCTCCATCTTTTTTAACTCACTCAAGCGTCTTGAGACTTGATTTGAGTCTAGTTTGCTGTGTTGGGCTATGCCGTCTTTTCCAAGCGCACCATGAGTCCTTAAAGCACCCAAAATCTTGTTGAAATGATCGGAAGCAAACTCTTGCGCTGAGTCAGCAGCTTCATAACTGGTAATTGGGTCAGAATTTCTAGCCCGACCAAAGATAGGTAAGTCAAAGAATCTTTTCACTTCACCACCAAAATGTATATCGTCTAATTTACTCATCATTCACTCCTGTTAAGTTAGTGGGTACTCACTTACGCTTTCCCCATTGAATCACATCTAAAATGGAATTTGATCGTCCATGTCCTCAATCTTAGTTTTAGGCTTGCTTTGAGGTTGGCTTGGTTGATCTTCCTTGGGGCTGACAGCTAATCCCATGAACTTGCCGTTCTTGCCCTCTTTAACCCATGCTGAGAGCCAGAATTCCTGACCGCCAACACGAATATTTCCTTTGTAATCAGGATGATTGTCTTTTTCTTTCTTGTCGTTGCGAAAAAGTACTCCGCTGTTATCACGCTGTTCCATTTAACACTCCTTTATATGCTGAAAAATTTTTGTGTAGCAAATCTGTAGCTTCAACAGCAACAAGATCAGCTAACTCTCTATCTTCGTAAGACCCAAAATAATAAGGTTTGTAGTTTTTACACAATGCAACCTTCCATTTTTTATTGACTTTATGCCATGACACTCCTTTAACGCCTGAAGAATTAGTTAATCGAATTTTTTGATTTTGAGCATTTTCTTGTTTGCTTGCTTCCCTCAAATTTTCAATTCGATTGTTTAATTTATTTCCATCAATGTGGTCAACAAGTTCAGGCAAATATCCATTGTGATACAAGAAAATTAAACGATGCGCCTTAAACGATTTCGCTTTTATCTTCACATGGATATAACCTGTGCCTTTATGAAGGCATCCAGCAACAGAACCAACCTCTCCTTTTCTGCCAATCTTGCGAATCAGTTGACCATCTTGATAGTCAAATGCAGAAACAACATACTCTTGGTCAATCTGTAGCTGTTCCATATTTACACCTTAATTTCATTGAGTTTTTTAACTTTGTCTTCCACTTCCATTAAGAACTGGACTACCTCTTTTTCGAGTTGTTCAATGTAGTCATCATTGCGCTCGATCCTTTTGATAAACAGTTGTAAGTGCGATGGCATCCGTGGGTCGAAACTCACGAAATGGCAATAACTTCTGTTCGTACAAGCCATTTGCCACTGCATCTGGTCGTAATACTTCTTTGCAGGTTCATCTCCCAACAATGTCTCAATGTGTGTAGCAGTGTTTGGACACTTAATCTCCAAGCATCCATCATCACCCACAATGCCATCAGGAGAGGCAGCAGACATGGCAATCCTTGGGTGGTCAATAGCACCTACCTGATCGACCATATTGCCTGTTTTAGCCTCGTATGCTGCTCTGGCAAATTCCTCATTCTCCACACCCCATTCCATCGCAGCATTGCTGTAAGACTCTGCTACTTGGTTAGTCATGCGTTCCACGACCAGTTGAGCCATGTAGTTTGCTCTGCTTGTGCTGTAGCCTGTCTTAGTCTTGGCAACAATGTCAGAGATTCTGGATGCTGTAGCTTTTCCACAACGCTGTGCAAACCATTCTGGAGATTGTTGAACAATATCGCTCATGCTTCCCTCGCTTTCAGCATTGCGTCTGCTAGTACATAGGCTTGCTCTGCCACCAACTCTGGTGTGTTTCCATCAGAAATACTCTTAAATATGTGACCTGACTTCACAAAGGAAGCCGCAAAGTAATCACGCAATTCAATTTTTGGCTTGTGCTCTTTTGATTTTGGAGTAAAGTCATCAGTCATTGAACAAACCAAGGATTTACTATTGATTTTTTCAAATTCTTGTTCTAGAAAATTTTTTAATCTATCTAAAACACCATATCTTGGTATGGAGCGTCCATTTTCCCATCTTGCTAGAGCTTGCTGACTTACATTAATAGCACGTGATATAGCTGCTTGAGACAATCCCAAAGAATATCTATCTAAATATAGATTTTTGCCAAATGGATTTTGTTGCATCATTTCAATGCTCCTTTACGCTTTTCTTTGGCATCAATTACTTTCTTTTGCCAGCCTTTATCAGAAGCGCAAGCAGTGTAAGCAACAGTGTAGACATTCTTTAATTCCTCAAGTGTGGATGCTGAATCAATTGCTGCCAAGTGGTCAATCATTGTGTTCACATCAAGGTCAGATTCCCCCTCTGGCAAGTCTTCACCTGCATAGATATACAAGCCCAAACCATGCAGAGATAACGCCTTGGTCATGCAACGCATGATGGCAGTGTTGACTGCAAACGCATCAGGATTGAGGATTGCTTTGTTTCTGAAGTCCATCACTGGTAATTGGCAAGTCATTGGTTTGCCAAACATGGTGACAGTTACAAACACCATTGCAGTGCCGTTTATGTCCATGTAACACTTGTCGCCAAACATCTCAACTTTGTAGGTTGCATCAGGATCAACTCTGAGAGCTTCTGCCCAACCCCACGCCCATGAAAGATATGTCAAATTTCCTTTTTTCTCAGTATGTTCGTTGACATTCTTACTGAGAAGACTTAACACCTGTTCTTGATTCATTTTCACTCCTGTTTAAAAGTATCATTTAAGATTTGTTGTGCTTCTTTGTTTACTGCCCACATACCTAGAAGCGTTAGGTCGCTGTGGATTGCTGAAAGTGTTTGAAAAAAGTCTTGTAGTTCATTATTCAAGCACTTATCTGACAATTTTTTTGTGTTTTGCTCAATTCGCATGAGTATGGTTGCATAGTCAAACAAAGTCTTCTCCTGTGTCTGTCTTTTTCGATTTAAGGACTTCTTTGCAGATAGAGAATTGGGTATCAAAATTAAAGTCTCGCAATTTGAAGTACTCGCCAGAGCACTTGCAGATCTTTGAAAGGGTTTCTTTAGGCTTTGTACAAAATTGGCAAAAATATTCATCTTGATTTTCCTCTAGGAAGTTAGCTATTGAATTTTTTATTTTCATGGTTTACTCGTCAAACATTTGTTGAAACTGTGCATCCATCTTTGCTTTGCGATCTTTCTCTATCTCAATGCGTTCTTTTTCAAGCGCAACACGAGATGCTTCACGCAACACCCAGAGGTTTCGCAACTCACGCAATTCTTCATCGTCATCAATCCAAGGGGTCTGAACCATGCCATGAAAAGATAACTCTGCCAATCGTGTGATTTTGGTTTCTATGCGTCTTTTAAGAAGCTCTAGCGCATCGTTCCAATCGCCTTGCTTGATTGCCAAGGGAATGGCAACAGAACCCTGAAGAGAGTCCATTATGTCGTCATCGTTTAGCTCTTGTAGAGCTGCCCATCTAGCCCTTTGAATAACTTCATTCATCTTTCACTCCTGTTAAAAACCTATCAATGTGTGTATTCTGTCAGACATTATCATAGTTGATATAGGGAGTTTCCCTAATACACTTATGAATCTCTGAAAGTCGTTTGTTAGTGAACACTTTCCCACAACCCAAGCAAAGCCAAGCGATTCCCATGACAACATGGGTTTTTCTGTTGCCTTTTGAGCCTCTTTCTCTGCCAAAGAATGTGCGAATTTGTTGAATCATTTTCTTTTGGATATTGCTTTTGAGTAAAAGAATACCTGTTCTTTGTCGTTTATGTCTCGTTTATCTTGTCTTTTTTTGGCAAATTCCTCTCCTTGTTTGAGTCGTTTGAGCTTGGTATCTGTCAGCCAGATCGAGGGTTGGTCTTTGTAATCAAATGCTGATTTCATCGTTTCATACCCCTGATGTAGATGGCAAAGCTGCTCAATGTGTCACTGCCAAATATTTTCATTCTCTCAATTTCTCTGGCGACTTCTTCAATCACGCCATTGCGTAACTCGTCATAAAACTCTTGTTGAGTCTTAGGTTCTGTCAATTCAGTGGGTTGGTTAAACTTGCTCATCGTTGTAGCTTTCTTCAAGTGTGCGTTCATCTAAGTAAAACCAAGACTTGCAGTTGTAACAACGATATACGCCCTGTTCAAACTGCAATGAGCCACACCCTGCATAAGGACATTTCTCTCTGCTTTCATCAGCAAACAAGGGCTTCCAAGAGGATTCGGGTTGTTTCATGTAACACCTATAAAGTTATTGAAGAATGTAGTGTATGACAGAATATATAATGTATGACATTAGGACATACCCTTATTGTCAGACTGTATGACACAAACAACAATGTATTTTCTTTCAACCAACAGACAAAATTCATGCCTAGACCACCATCAGAGATTACAGGAAGCAGAGTTCAGATTCATGCAAGGGTCACCCAGAGGCTCAAAGATGAGTTTCAAAGCCTTGGCGGTGCTATTTGGTTACGCAAATATTTGTTTGAATCAATGGAAAAGAAGCGTAGAGACGCAGAAAACCCTAAAAAATAGTATGGTAATCAGTTGAAAACAAAATTGTTTTTGATGTATACTGAATCTGTTGCCGTGAGAAGCAATGAAATAAGGCCACTTAATTCTACTCTCGCCCTTGGTTTTTGCTTTAGGGTTCTCACCGAGGGTAGAGCTAAGTGGCTTTTTTTATGTCTCCACAGCATCCGTACTCCACACGATAGTAGTGAGTCTGCATGGACTGCTTGGAAGAAAACACCGCACACAAGTACACCCCTTGTGCAAAATGTGACCAGCGTTGATTTGGCGACTGGTAAAGCACACAGTACATCGGTGGTAAACAAGGCTGTGTGTATAAGCGAACAAATCCGTCAAGCGCACTTGGGGCTTTTTTGGTTTTTCAATGTTAATAGGATTCAATAATGAACATCAATCAGTCTGGAGAAGGTAGGATAGAAATGACTCTATCCACCCTTGGAGAACCTATGTCTAAAGGAAACACATGATTCACTACCACGGGCTTCCGATAACACCAACACCTGTGGCTAACTATGCTATTCAAGCAGGTCATGCGTTTGTTTCTTATGCTCATCCTGAACAAATAGCAACTGCCATTGATGTAGCTCAATCTTTTGCTATTGATAACGGGGCATTTAGCGCATGGAAATCAGGTGAACCTATAACCGATTGGCGACCTTTTTACGAATGGGCATTAAACCTAAAAAAAGTTCCCTCTTGTGACTTTGCTGTGTTACCTGATGTCATTGACGGGTCGGAAGAAGATAACGATGCTTTGTTACGGGATAACCCATTGCCACTATGGTTTGGCGCACCTGTTTGGCATATGCATGAATCTCTTAAAAGACTTGAACAGTTAGCCAACACCTATGTTCGTGTTTGCATTGGCAGTTCAGGAGAATACGCAACTATTGGTACTTTTCAATGGTGGTCAAAGATGGGTCAAGCCATGCGGGTAATCTGTGATGACTTAGGGCGACCATCTTGTAAATTGCATGGATTGAGGATGCTAGACCCTGCAATCTTTACAAAATTGCCTTTCAGTTCTGCTGATTCAACAAACATTGCCCGAAATGTTGGCATGGATGGAAAGTGGAGAAGCGGTAATTATCCTCCTCCAACAAAAGAAGCAAGAGCGCAAGTAATGAGAAGCAGGATTGAAGCACACAACGCACCTCCAGTTTGGGGTTTTCATCAAGTAGAACAAGGAGTATTACTATGATTTATGCAGGAATTTACATTGCCGCATTGGTTGCCGCTAACCTTTTGGTTGCGTGGTTAGGGGTTTGGTTTAGCCTTGTCAATGCCTTTGTCTTGATTGGACTTGATTTGTCTTTGCGAGACAAACTGCATGATTTATGGGAAGGAGACAAATTGCCAATGAAAATGGGTGGACTTATAGCAACTGCAAGCATTGTTTCTTATGCCATCAATCCAGCAACAGGCATGATTGCCTTTGCTTCTCTAGCGGCTTTTAGCCTTTCAATGGTAGCTGACGCTTTTGCATATCAATATTTGAAGGGTAAAAACTGGTTGATTAGGGCAAATGGGTCGAATTTTGCAGGTTCTGCTGTTGACTCAGTAGTATTTCCAACCATTGCTTTTGGCGGCTTAATGCTAGAAATTGTTGCACTTCAATTTATTGCTAAAGTCGGTGGCGGTTTCATTTGGTCAAAAATCTTGGAGAATAAGGATGACATTTGATGACTTCTGGAAAATGTGGCCAAACACACCTAGAAAAGGGGCAAAGGCTAAATGTAAACAGGTGTGGATAAAGTCTTATTGCGACACACAAGCAGATCAAATCCTAAAGCACCTTGCATGGATGAAAACAACCGAGCAATGGCTGAAATCAAATGGTGCTTTTATCCCTGCACCACTGGTTTATCTAAACCAACAGCGTTGGGATGGTGCTGAAGTGCCTGAATTTGCCAACGCACAACCACAAATTGACCCTGCCATAGTCAAACTGGAAAAAGACCGACAAAACGCTGTTCCTATGCCTGACCATATCAGGGAAAAATTGGCAGCAATCAGGGGTAGACAATGACAAGAGAAGAAGCCAACAGAATCTTAGATTCTCAAAAAGATGGAACAAGACTACATTCAATTCTCAAAGTTACGCAAGCTCTGTGGACAACAGGGGACATTGCAAGAAGATTACCAAGCCACACTAGACCATTTAGTGCGGATGGCATCAACGAATGGGTGGAAAGCTCACGCATGGCACAGAGCACAGGAACTGGACAACCATCCAACAGGGATATGGCGGGGAATCAGTCAGGATTTGACCAAGAGAATGAAAAGTTTACAAAATGAAAAAGATTGATATAATGTGAACTTGTTTATCGGAGATATGATGGTTGCTCGTAAAGGTATCAATTTAAGAAGTTATGAGAAGTGGTCTGAAAAATGGGTGGGTTTCATTGAGCAACCAAATGGTCGTTTGCGTAAACCTTATGCTTGGACTCAAAAAAACGGAATTGTAAAAACTTCCAATATGTATTTTTTTGTCGGAAAGTGCATTGTATGTGGCAAAGAATCATTAAAAGACTCGTCTAATGCAAAAAATTATAAAAATTCAGTTTGCAGTAGGGGATGCCACAATTTGAGACTTACGAAACCAGATGGCAATAAGATTTTTAAGAGAGCAACAACAGACAGTCATGTCATGGTTAAGGCATCCAATCACCCAAATGCTAATAAAGCTGGATATGTTGCAGAACATAGACTATTGATTGAAAATGAAATTGGCAGATACTTAGATAAAAATGAACACGTTCATCATATAAATTTGATAAAAAATGACAACTCTTTAGATAATTTGGCGCTGTTCAATAATGCGTCTGAGCATTTTTTGGCGCATGGTAGTTTGAACAAATGTGTAGCAAAACTCATAGAAAAAAACCTATTGACATTCAATAGGGAAACAAAAACATACGAGGTTTTATGACAATTTGGATTGGTGTTGATCCGGGCAGCGTAAATGGTGCAATAGGCGCAGTTGATGATTATGGAAATTATGTTGAGTCTTTCGACATTGAACATAAAGACAAACATATCTTGGCCTTAGTCTTTAAATCTAGATTATTGTCAATCATTGATCCTAAAGAGGGCGCAGAGATATGTATGGAAAATGTCCACAGTATGCCCAAACAAGGGGTTGTCAGTGTTTGGAATTTTGGTCGTGCCGTAGGCGTGATTAGTGCGGTTTGCGAGTTAACCAGATACCCTGTGCATTTGGTCACCCCTCAAAAGTGGAAAAAACATTTCCATTTAACGGCAGATAAGAATGAAAGCCTAGATATGGCTCGCTATTTATGGCCTGAAGCCAAATTGAAGCTCAAAAAGCACATTAACAAGGCTGAAGCCCTACTAATCGCTGAATATTTGAGAAACACATTACATGGTATCGAAAAACAAAAGCCAACCGCCTAACACCAAGGGTCAGGTCGTTTTCTACACTGAAAGGGAAAAGGAAGCTCTGAAACACATTGGAGGCGGTTCGATAGCTGAAGGTGCTAGGGTTTCGATTAGATGGGCGGCACACTTTTGGAATGTAGGATTGAGGCCAGATCACAATCTAAACAATGTCGGTATCTGTTTATTTGTAGATGATGAATATGCCGATGACCTTTGAGTTTAAAAATACCTCTAAAACGGCTTAAAAGGCACTTTTCAGGCTTTGATTTTGGTTGACCCTCAATACCCTATATTGTTTGGCTTGTAAGGGCTTAAAAATAGGCAATAAAAAACCCGCACTTGGCGGGCTGAATGTTAGTGTTTACTAACTTTATTCAAATTCATATTCTGTAATATCGCAGCAAGCTATCCACAAAATGCGGTCTATATTTGCGTCATGATCTAATAAGTCGGCATCATCCCATGCGCCATATTCACGCAAAATATCAGCAAGCAATAATTTATCTAATTTGTCTGTTTGCTCAATGATGTAAGGGCAACTTTTAAGCCACTCTATATCAGAATCACATGACCCAGAATGGCTGCAGTCTTTTGCGTCTTTAAGGTCAATTTGCAGATCAATTCTGCCACATCCGCTAGTCCACCATGTTTTTTCGTTTGTCATTTTTAACACCTTTTAAATTAGTTTTTTGAGAATGATTTTTAGTAGTAATGCGATTGTGGCATAAATCATGCCATCTCCAGAATTAGTAGGGCATCGGCTTTGCATCTGTCTACTTGGTCAGAATTAAGCCCTTGCGCTATGCTTTCGGCTAATCTTGCGGCTTGGTTTGCCCTGTTATCATCAGGTGCAGTTATAGCGAGAATGAGGGCTTTTGTAAGTGCTTGGGTTTGCGTCATGCTGTCACCTCTTGAACCTCTTGAATATCATGAATTTCCCAGTCGCCTAATCCAACTTCCTTAAAATCTGAACCATCGGCATGATATTTTGCAATTTTGTATGCTTCGTCTTCGTTTTCAGCCTCAATTTCAACTTTGTAATAAGTGATTGAGGATGCAATTACTTTGTATATTTTCATTCTGTCACCTCGTTTTCAGCCAGATAATATTCAATCAAATGTTCAGCTATTTCATGCCAATTTACATCAGACAAAAAAGCAAGGGCATAGTCAACGGCTAAGTTTCCATTTCCTCCGCCGTTTTCATATATCAAGTTTTCGGCGTATTCTTTAAGATCATGCCCTAAGTTATAGGCTTCATCAGGGTGAAAGCGGGTAGAAAAGTCTCTAGGGTCTACATAATCAAATAATTCTAATTTGACCCGCCATGTAGCGTAATTAGTCCAGCCGTTATATGTTTTGTCTGTCATGATTCACACCTATTAAAAACCCTGCAAAAGCACAGGCCAAAGGACACATTGTGTCCAATGGTTTGCACTCTTAACCCCTAAAAGCCAATAAAAAGCCAATATAAGCAAAGATTATCACGCAAACGACAGCCCAAAGAATTTCATTCTTATCCATGATGACCCCTTAGTTAAGCAAAGCTCGGCAAAGCGCATCGGCTTCGCTGCTATCAATGGCGGTTTTTATTGCTTCAACATAATCGCCATATTGAGGGTGACTAAGTGGCAACTGAACCCCGCCATTTTTGCGGGTTGATTGAACTATCAAGCCCGCTTTATTGTGCATAAAAGCCGCATAATGAGCCGATTTATGAATGGTTATCATGTCGCCCCCTTATGCCGCAATATAGTTAGCGCATCGGTCACGGCGGCGAGCGTCAAAGCCCCTCGGCTTATGTTGACCGCGCCAGAGCAATGTATCAATAGAAAAGCCTTTGCCGCTTTCAAATTGACGGTTTGCGATTAGATCGGCGTGAACCGCCTTCATGCGGTCAATGGCTTGATCTAATGTGCCTTCAAAATCTTCACGGTGAACCGTTGACATAGGGTAAGTTATTACAAAACCCTCCGTTGCGCCGTTTTCGCTTGGTGATGCGTGAATGGTGAATTTATAAGTTTTCATACATTCACCGCCTTAGCAAAGTCAGGGGCTTCGCCGTTATATGTAGCAACACGGAGAGAATGAAAGCCAGCATTAATAGCCAGCGGCTTAACCTTTTCAACCTCCGCTAATGACTTAGCACCGCTTAAAAGCAAGGTTTCCATGTAGTCACGGGTTTCGCCTTGCTCTAAACCATAAAGTAAATATTCTTTCATGTTCACACCTTTTAAATTGAGTTACTTATCCGATTGATAAGCCTACAAGGCACTCAGTGAATGCCCTGTAAGATATCAATCAGGCTTGATTTATTGAGGGCAAACCCGCCGCACGCATATTGGCATAAGCAACCCGATTGAGTGCTTCTACGTTCTCAGTGTGTTCTTGTTGATAGCGAAGCATGGATGCTTCTAGTACCCGCCAATTCGATGCTGAGGGGTTAGCTGAGAATGTCTTAAAGTCCTCAGTCATGATTTTCTTAGCTGAATCTAAGTGAATGAGTTTGAGTGTCATGATGTACGCCTTTTAAGTTGACCGTCCGATTGTGGACATTATTTACTATGCAGAAACCATGCCAATTTTGCGTTTTCAGCAAACACCGACCATAGAATGATAGTGCTCACTAACAATGCGCCCCATAAAAGTGCATGATTTTATAATGTGAAATGCAATGCACTACCTTAGTGAAGTTAGTAACTACTCTGCACTATTATAGTGCGCTCTGTTAGTGTTCACTAACTTATTAATCGTTTCATTATCTGGTATATGTTTTCATATTGTGAAATGGTGCATCGACCCTATACATGGTTTGACTTAACATAATATTTACCGCATCAACCCGCATGATGTTAGTTAGTGCTCACTTCTATGTAAGTAAGTGCTCACTTCGCTAGGTGTGTGTGGATTGATAGGGGGGAGGGGGTAGTCGTGTGTTGTAAATATTGCGGTAGCCTCCTCTGTACACGAAAAGCTAAATCTAGATGTATGACACAACGCATCTGGATTATTAAGGTGGAAGACGAATAGGAGTATTCACCCGTAGTGGGGGTG
>Ga0209296_1000536_pt1 | contig 33210 bp, 33 predicted proteins | sample S_130206_EF_Meta_FD_187319 | JGI IMG/M metagenome (GOLD analysis project Ga0209296, IMG submission 187319) | Freshwater microbial communities from Lake Simoncouche, Canada to study carbon cycling - S_130206_EF_MetaG (SPAdes) (version 2) | ecosystem: Environmental > Aquatic > Freshwater > Lake ... | reverse complement strand
CCTTGTCAGCCCAAGCTTGGTTGTTGGGGTTCAATGTGGCAAACAAGGCATCCCACTGCGGGTCGTTGCGAAGTACGACCGCAAATCGCCAAGGCTGCGCGTTGTTGGATGAGGGCGCCCAGCGCGCAGCCTCCAACATGCTCATGACATCGGCTTCAGAAATGACTTCGCCCGTGTAAGCACGGGGAGACCAACGCTCTGTAAATTGAGCATCAATGGGGAAGTCTGCTTTGCGGGTGTTGGTCACGGGAGAGGGATGGCTCATGAATCAATTTCCTGCTGAGGATAAAAACGATATTGTGCTTGTTTTGCTGTGAGCTGAAGTGGAGACGCTTAAGCTTTGGCGGCCAGCTGAGGCATCAGACGCAAGGCATTGCCTCTGTCGATGGCAATGCGTTCTGCTTGCGTGAACTGTCTTTCAGCCAATCCATTACGCGTCTCTGCACCAGGTCGGTAGGGAAAATCAGAGCCGTACATGATTTGGGATGTGGGGATCAATTGCCGCAAGGCTTGCATGGCGCCTTCGTGATGGCCTTGTGCCGTGTCGTAATAAAACTTTTGGACTTCCTTCAAAACACCGTTGGGCAAGACTTCGTTGGCTTTTTCTTTCATGTCCACGACCTGACGGGTGAAGCGGCTCCAAAGGAAAGGCATGGTGCCACCGCTGTGCGACCAAATCCAGCGAATGTCTGGAAATTTGTTGGCTGCCCCAGAGAACAACATGCTGGCAATGGTTCGGGTGGTGTCGGTTGCGTATTCAAGCGAAGAGTTGGGCAGACCAGGGATGAGGTTGCGACAGCAATCGGGTTGAAGGGGGTGAACGTAAATGATGGCCTTGCGCCTGTTGAGTTCTTCCCAGATGGGCCAAAAATGTTTGTCGCCTAAATACAAATCGCCATAGCTCGTCATCAAGCCAATGCCGTCGGCTTTGAGTGTGTCGTAGGCATAGGTAATTTCTTTCAAGCTGCCTTCTACATCCATCAATGGCAGTGTTGCGAAAGAGCCAAAACGACCTGGAAAATCGCGCGACATTTGAGCGGCGTATTCGTTGGACTGTCTGGCCATTCGAAGGTCAGTTGCTGCATTTTTAAAAAATGCACCGGGTTGAATCAAAGCTACCACGGAAGTTCTGATGTCATTTTTGTCCATGTCGTCAATGGACATTTGTGGCGTCCATCTTGGCACGCCACCTACACCCATGCGTTTTAAATCTTCGGCGTAAGAAGGCGGAACGATGTGGTGGTGAATGTCGATGCGAGAGGATTTTGCGGGTGTGGCGGCACCAAAAACATTGTCAAAAGTTTGGCAGCCGGCCATCGAAGCGCTAAGGCCGGCAGCAGTGCCTGTGGCCAGCAAAGAAGAGAGAAAGCCGCGCCTGGTTGAACCAGATGCCTGCTGGCTTTGCGCAGGGCTGCACAAACAAGACAACTTGCTTGTCGAATGAATTGAATTGAGGGGTGTGTTCATGGGTTGCTCCTTAACCATTGTTGTGCTTCAAGTTTCAATTGGATGCTTGCTTCGGATCTGGCGGTGGGCAGTTCAGGATTGACATTGCCACCGTTGAAAGATTGGAGATAAGCCAAGTGGCGATAACCTTCAGGAAAGCGCAAGAGGCGCTCGCTTGAAAGTTGAATGGCATCGCCCACGTGAACGGGCGTGAGGGAGTCTTTGTCGTAGATGACATTGCGTTTGGCAATTCGCCATTGGCCATTGCGTTTTTCAACACGATCGTAAAACACACCAAGGCAATTGACATCGACAGGCACTGCATCTAATTTGCCACGTACCAAAATAGACATGCGCGTTTGCGCAATGGCTTTTGTGCCTAGCACTTGCACAACAGTACCACCTTGGAAATGCTGCGAACTCGAGCCTTTGCGCCAAGAGTCTTGAATTGCTGCAATGAATTCTTCAAAAGTGCCATGAAACCAAGTAGCCGTCATGGTGCCATCGGCATGGACGGTCTCTCTCAGTTTGTCCCAATCACCTGTGTCACGGTACAGCGCCCAGCTCTGAACCAGTTCTGCAATTTCGAGTCGTTCTAAAAGGGCTTGTGACATGGAGAAGTTATGAGGTGTTGAATTACTCTTGGACAATGCCTGCATTTTTCAGAAGTCTAGGCCATTTGTTAGCCTCTGATTTCAGCATGCTTTCGGTTTCTGCGTTGTTCATCTGAACAATGCGGCCACTGCCTTGCTGAAGTTTTTTGCGAACATCGGCCGATTGCATGGCTTTGTCAATTTCAAGCCTGAGTTTCTCAACAATGGCGGGGGGCGTTTTGGCAGGTGCAAACAAACCAAACCAAGTTTCCATTTCCAAATCCATGGTGCCAGTTTCCATGAGGGTCGGAATTTGCGGACCATCGGGTGCACGTTGACGACTGGAGACTGCAAACGCTTTGAGCTGGTTACTTTCTAAATAAGTTCGGGTGGTGGTGGTGTTGTCAAAAAACAAATCAACGCGTCCGCCTAGCAAATCCATGTAGACCGGTTGGGCCCCTTTGTAGGGAACCAATTGAATATCCACATTGCCTATGCCTTTGATCAATGAGGCCAAAATAAATTGGCCTGTGCCAGGGCCACTGGTGCCAAAGTTCAGTTTGCCAGGGTTGGCTTTGGCATACGTCAACATGTCTTTCATGTTGTTGAAGGGCAAATCTTTGCGGCCGACCAAGGTATAGGAATGCGACACCACAATGCGCAGAGGAATGAAGTCTGTCATAGGGTCGTAGCCAGGATTTTTATACAGGCCCGCATTCAATGCCATGTTAGACAGACCACCCACGATCAGGTGATAGCCATCGGCGGGCGCTTTGGCAATGAGTTGGGTGCCTGCCAATGTGCCGCCGCCTGAACGGTTTTCAACCACAAATTGCTGTCCCATCTGCTCTGACAATTTACTGCCCAAGACCCGTGCAACCAAGTCGAAACCACCACCGGCCGCAGAAGGGGCGACGATTCGAATGGGCTTGGTGGGATAGTCTGAGCTGGCTTGTTGGGCCCAGGTCGGTGAACTTGAGGCGACTAAAACAGCCAGTGCAAAGAGAGTTTTTTTGAGCATGTTGAGGAAGGTATTGAATAAATAAGGGAGTTGATCGGCAAATTAGCTGCGCATGATGGCCTTGCCCCAGAGGTTCAAGGTGCGCTCTTCATGCTTCCATTGACCCACTGGGCGACTGTCTTTGCAAATCTCAATTTCAGAGGAAATTTCTGCCAAATTGCCATCGGGATCACGCACCATGAAAAAAACATCATTGCCTGGCCCGTGACGTCCAACACCCCAAACAATCTCAATCCGCAATTTGCCCATGTGATCGGCCCAATCTTTCAGTTCAAGCCAACTGGGCGTTTCAAAGGACTGGTGATCAAAGCAGCTGACAGGCGCACCAAAAAGGGCCAGCGTGTGGTGCATTTCATTGCCGCGGACAAAGCAGGCTTTGAGATGACCCTCATCGTCTTTCACCACATCCGACAAAGTGAAACCAAGGGCCTCCGTGTAAAAGCGTTTCATGTTTTCCACTTGCTGAGTGCGAAGTGCGAAATGCTGTGATTCAGCATCTGGCAAGGATGCTGCGTTGATATTCAAGGCGGAGTTGGATGGCGGCGGTAGGAGATCAGATGCCGGAACAAAGACCATGCAATTTTGGTCTGGGTCAAGGAAGCCGATGGCAGAACCCGGAAGCTCTGGATGCTGCCTTAAATTGGCTTGAGGCAAGTTTTGAGTTTGCAGCTTGAAGGCATCCCATTCAGCCGAATTGTCAATGGCAAACAAAGCGTAGTGAAGTTTGCCGGTTTGACCTTCAGAAACAAGCACCTCTCGGCCTTCATTGGCACAAAACCAGACACCCTGATTTTCCCAGCAGGCCATGCCAAAGGCTTGCGCATAAAAGTGGGCCAGAGCTGAGGCTTGAGGCGACTGCAAATGCAGCCGTTTCAAATGTCGTTGGAGGTTCATGAGAAGGCGGATTCTAAAGGTACTACCAGCCCACTATCTCTTGAGGAAAGCAGGGACTCTAGAGGAGTAACCCTAGGCTTTTCAAATTCGGGCAATGGTGGGAGTTTCAGTCACGTCCTCCGGAAAACCACTCACACCCCAAACTGCTGAGTTGTGACCCTGTGATGCCGTATAAAATGAAAAAACAATCGATCATCATGATCAACTTAAAGCCTTAAGTGGTTCACATCAGCCCGCCCGCATGACTTCTGCGATACAGCTGCTTTTTCAATGAATGGTTTGATTTCAGGCGAAGCAGCTTCTAAGGAGATGAGATGTTTCTCAAAAATGAATGGTACGTGGCCTGTCGGGCCGACGAAATCACTGACAAACCTTTGGGCCGAAAAATTTGCAATGAGGCCATGGTTTTTTTCAGAGGGCCTGATAACGCTGTGTCGGCGTTGGAAGATTTTTGCCCGCACCGCGGTGCACCCTTGTCATTGGGCCGCGTCTGTCATGGGCAACTGGTCTGTGGCTATCATGGCCTCATCATGGGTTGTGATGGCCACACCCTCAGCATGCCGGGTCACAAGGTCCGTGGATTTGAGCCGGTCAAAAGTTTTCCGGTCATTGAGCGCTACGGCTTTGTTTGGGTCTGGCCGGGCGATGCCTCCAAGGTAGACCCCCACAAAATGCCCGTCTTTGAATGGTTTGAAAATCCAGCTTGGGCCTACGGAGGTGGGCAGTACCACATTGCGTGTGACTATCGCCTGATGATTGACAATCTGATGGACCTCACGCACGAAACCTATGTGCATGGCACCAGCATTGGTCAAACTGAAATTGACGAAACACCCAGTCGCACCATCACCGAGGGCAACTCGGTGATCACCAGCCGATTCATGGAGGGCATCAAGGCGCCTCCTTTTTGGCAAATGGCCATGCGAGCCCATGATTTACCCGACGATGCCAAGGTGGACCGTTGGCAAATCTGCCGTTTTTCACCGCCCAGCCATGTGATGATTGAAGTGGGTGTGGCCTTGGCGGGCAAAGGCGGCTACAACGCCGACCCCAAAGACAAAGCCTACAGCGTGGTGGTGGATTTCATCACGCCGGAAACAGATACCAGCATTCATTATTTCTGGGGCATGGTTCGACAATTCAAACCTCAAGATCAAGCCTTGACAGCGCGCATACGAGAAGGTCAGGGCAAAATTTTCAGCGAAGATTTGGAAATGCTCGAGAGACAGCAAAAGAATATTTCGGCGAACCCCGAACGTAAATTAAAAATTTTGTCGATTGATGCGGGCGGCGTCATGTCGCGCAGAGTGATCGATCGATTGTTGGCATTGGAAAAGGCAGCTTGATATGACTCAGAAATCTTTGTGGGGCAAATTGGCCTGTGTCACTTTGCTGTTCGTGTTTTCAAGCCATGCTTTCAGCCAATCGGTTTATCCCAACAAGCCCCTCAAAATTGTGGTGCCCTTTGGTGCCGGTGGCGTGGCCGATCTCACTGCACGCACGGTGGCGCAAAAATTGGGTGAAAATTTGGGTCAAAGCATCGTCATTGAAAACAAACCTGGCGCAGGGGGTGTCGTTGCCACAGACGCAGTGGCCAAAGCTGCGCCTGACGGTTACACCTTGCTCCTGATGTCCAATGCCACCGCTGTGAGCGCGGGCCTGTTCAAAACATTGCCCTACGATGCTGAAAAAGATTTGACGCCTTTGTCAGTACTCGGCACTTTTGACATTGCCATTGTGGTGCCCCAAGAATCTAAATTTGCCACGCTGCAAGACTTGCTTAACTTTGCCAAAACCAATCCCGGTAAGTTGAACATTGGCAGCATCAATGTGGGCAGCACACAGCATCTGGCTGCTGAACTTTTCAAAGCCACTGCAGGCATCGATGCGCAAGTTGTGCCCTTTAATGGCACACCCGCTGTGCTTACTGCCTTGCGTGGTGGGCAGATTGATTTGGCGGTTGAAATCTTGGCGCCGGTGTTGCCTCAAATTAAAGGCCAAGCATTGCGTGCATTGGCTGTGACGGGCGATAAACGTTCGGCCGCATTGCCTCAAGTGCCTACAGCCAAAGAGGCGGGCGTCAAGAATTTGTATGCAGCTTCTTGGAATGCGCTGGCTGTGCCCTCCAAAACACCGCGCGACATTGTTCAAAAATTAAATCAAGAAATTCAAAGTGCTTTGAATTCAGCGGATGTTCGCAAAAAACTGTTGGACATGAATGTAGACCCTCAACCTGGAAGCTTGCAGCAGGCTGCAGATTTGTTAAGCAGTGAGACCAAGCGCTGGGGTGAAGTCATTCAACGTGCGGGCATTCCCAAACAATGAACGCTGCCTACTTGGCATTCATGAAAGCGCTTGATGTTTGATATTTTGGCCATCACCGCCCCCATTTATGTGGCGATTGTCTTGGGCTATGGCTTAACCCGTTGGGGGGTTTTCCAAAAATCAGACATGCGCGGCTTTGGCACCTTTGTGATCAAGGTTTCCTTGCCCGCCATGCTGTTCAACGCCCTGTCAAACACGCAAGTGAAAGATATTTTTCAGCCGACCTACTTGGCGGCCTATGCGCTGGCCTCTTTGGCCACTCTGGCCTTGGCTTTGCTGTGGTCCATGAAATTCAAAGGCGAGACTTTCAGTCTGAGCAGCTGTTATGCCATGGGCATGAGTTGCCCTAACAGTGGCTTTGTGGGCTATCCCGTTGTGTTGCTCAGCCTCGGCTCAATTGCTGGGGTTGTATTGGCCTTGAACATGATTGTCGAACTGTTCTTGATCATTCCCATCTTGATGGCTTGGGCTGACGCACAAGAAGGTAAAAACAGTGCTGTTCAAGTTGTATGGCAAACCTTCAACGGCATGCTCAAAAACACTTTGCTTTGGGGCATTGTTTTAGGCTTTCTCTTTTCTTGGTTTGAAATTCAACTGCCGCAAAGTCTGAGTCGAAGTGTCACTTTGTTTGCCCAAGCCAGCGGTGCTTTGTCCTTGTTTGTGATTGGTGGCAGTTTGGTCGGATTGTCGGTGAAGGGAATGGGGCCGCGTGTGTCTCAAATTGCTTTCGGTAAATTGATCCTGCACCCTTTGATCATGCTGGCTGTGTTGTTATGGGTTCTGCCCATTTCCGACCCCTTGATGCGCGCTGCGGCCATTCTCAGTTGCGCCATGCCCATGTTTGGCATCTACCCCATCTTGACGCAAAAGCATGGCCACGAAGGCCTCAGTGCGGCGGCCTTGTTGGTCACCACCATGGCATCTTTTTTCAGTCTGAATGGCTTGCTGTGGTTGCTTCAAACGCAAGCCATCTGAAACATCCAGACCTGCCATTCAGGCCTTAGGCAGACTCCAATAGGCGCAAAGCAGTTTCACGAATGAGGCTCAAGGTTGCTTGCTGAGTGAGCGTGCTGGGCCTTTGTGAACTGACCACGCAACTCAACTCAATGCTCAGTTGTGGGTGCGAAATGGGGCGGGTTGAAAAGGCGGATGGGTTGATGGAGCGCGTCACGGCATTGCGCGACAAGATGGCGCAACCCGCACCATCAGCGACCAAATCGAGGATGGCTGTCACACCGTCGATTTCCAAGGCAATGTGAGGCCGCATGCCAAGGCCCGCCATTTCAGATTCCACATGCATTCGGATGGCGTTGGGACGGCTTGGTATAACCAGCGGAAGTTTTGAAACATCTTTCAATTCAATAGGCGGTGGGGGCGGGTCTTCCTGCAGACCTGGTGGACGTTTTTGAACCAACCACAACTCTTCTTGAACCAGGTGCGAAATTTCCAATCCCGATGTGGCCTTCATGTTGTACAGCAGGGCGATGTCTAACCTGCCGTTCAGAAGGCTTTCTTGCATGGCCGTGGTCAAGCCTTCGCTGATCGACATCTGGGCTTCTGGCATTTTTTCTCTGAATGCGCGGGTGAGCGGCACAGTCAAAACCCTGGCCACACTGGGCGGAAGTCCTAAAGCGACACGGCCGGTAAGGCCGCTGCGAGCGCGGCCTAGTTCTTCGTGGGCGCGCTCTACTTGATGCAAGATGCCGCGCCCATGTTCTAAAAGCAACAGGCCGGCCTCGGTGGGGTTGGCGCCGCGCCCGTTGCGTTTGAGTAAATTTTGTCGCAACTCAACTTCCAAGAGCCTGATTTGGCGGCTTAGAGCAGGTTGTGCCACATTGAGGGCAACTGCGGCGCGGGTAAAGCTTCCCATTTCAGCCACGCGCACAAAATATTCAATTTGCTTGAGGTCCATTTAGGAATTTTGCCATAACGGGGTTTGGGTTATTCAAATTTGTTCTATCTGGTAGTGCTTGGCAGACCTAGTTCCAAGTCGCTTTAAATAGGAAAATTGCCAAATCTTATGTCTTAGACCCTTGGATTCAGACCATGAAAGCTTCTTCTCAAACTGCGGTCCCTTGCTTGTTGATGCGAGGGGGCACCTCCAAGGGGCCCTTTTACAAAGCCGCCGATCTGCCTTCAGACAAAGCGCTGAGAGACAAAGTGTTGTTGGCTGCCATGGGTTCGCCAGACAAGCGCCAAATCGATGGTTTGGGCGGTGCACACCCACTGACCAGCAAAGTGGGCATCGTGAGTCAAAGTACTGTGCCCGGCGTGGCGCTTGATTTTTTATTTGCGCAACTTCAACCTGACAACGACACGGTGGACACCACGCCCAACTGCGGCAATATGCTGGCCGCCGTCGTGCCTTTTGCGCTCGAAACCGGCATGCTTCAAGCGCAAGGTGATCAAACCACCTTCCGTGTCTTGACTTTGAACACCAACATGCAATGCGACATCACGGTCGACACCACGGGTGGCTTGGTGCAATACGAAGGCAAGGCCCGCATTGATGGTGCGCCCGGCACATCGGCGCCGGTGGTCATTAATTTTTTAGACACAGCTGGCTCAGTGTGCTCTGGCCTTTTGCCCACGGGTCGTGTGAAAGACACGCTGACTGTGACGGGCGCTGGGTTTGAGCCCTTTACATTGGACGTGACTTGCATTGACAACGGCATGCCCTTGGTGATGTTCAAGGCCTCAGACCTTGGCCGAACAGGCTATGAACCGGTGGCTGCCATGAATGCCGACACCGAACTCAAAACCAAGATTGAAGCACTGCGCTTGCAAGTGTCTTTGCTGATGGGATTGGGCGATGTGAGTCAAAAGAACTATCCCAAAATGACCCTCATTGCAGCGCCGCAAAATGGTGGTGCGTTAAGCACGCGCAGTTTCATTCCGCATGTGTGTCACGATGCCATTGGCGTTCTGGCTGCCGTCACAGTGGGTACTGCATGCGTGCTAGAAGGTTCTGTGTGCGATGGCATTGCGGTCATGCCCACAGGTTCGGCCAAAAACGTTTCGGTCGAACATCCTACGGGCGAGTTCAGTGTGGCATTGCAAACAGAGCCAGCACCAAATTTGCCGGGCGGGCAAAACGTCACGCAGGCCGCTTTGTTAAGAACAGCAAGGCTGCTCATGCGAGGTGAGGCCATGGTGCCTGCTTCCTTGTGGTCTGGACCTGCCGCTTAATTTTCTCAATTTATTTTTCAATTGGACATTTTTATGAGCACCCAAAAACCTTTGATCATTGATTGCCACGGCCACTACACCACGGCCCCTAAAGCCTTGGAAACCTGGCGCAATGCGCAGATTGCCAACTTGAATACGCCCGAGCTCGGCCCTAAAGTGGCTGACCTGAAAATCAGCGACGATGAATTGCGTGAATCGATTGAGACCAACCAATTGCGTTTGATGAAAGAGCGTGGATCTGACTTGACCTTGTTCAGCCCGCGCGCCAGTTTCATGGCACACCACATTGGCGATTTCAATGTGTCTGCGACGTGGGCGGCCATTTGCAATGAGTTGTGCTACCGCGTAAGCCAATTGTTTCCAGACAGTTTTGTACCGGTGGCCATGCTGCCGCAGTCACCTGGAGTCGACCCAGCCACTTGCATTCCGGAGCTAGAGCGTTGCGTCAAAGAGTACGGCAATGTCGGTATCAATCTCAACCCAGATCCTTCTGGCGGTCACTGGACATCGCCGCCCTTGAGCGACAAACAGTGGTACCCCATTTACGAAAAAATGGTGGAATACAACATTCCCGCCATGATTCACGTCAGCACCAGTTGCAACAGCTGTTTCCACACCACGGGTGCCCACTATTTGAATGCTGACACCACAGCGTTTATGCAGTGCCTCACCTCTGATTTGTTCAAAGACTTTCCGACCTTGAAATTTCTCATCCCCCATGGCGGCGGCGCTGTGCCATACCACTGGGGTCGCTTTCGCGGTTTGGCACAAGAGCTCAAGAAGCCTCTGTTGCAAGACCATTTGCTGAAGAATATTTTCTTTGACACCTGCGTCTATCACCAGCCTGGCATTGACTTGTTGACCAAGGTCATTCCAGTCGACAATATTTTGTTTGCATCTGAAATGATTGGTGCCGTGCGAGGCATTGACCCTGAAACAGGCCATTATTTTGACGATACCAAGCGTTACATTCAGTCTTCTAGTATCTTGAACGAAGAACAACGTTACAAAATTTACGAAGGCAATACACGGCATGTGTTTCCAAGATTGGATGCGCATTTGAAAGCCAAGGGACTTTGAAGGCGCAAACCGCCCCCAAAATCTTTCTCTCAAAATTTTTCAAATTGGATTGAACATGACTGAACTCGGAATTGTGAAACGCAACATCGTTCGCGCAGACAAAGCAGCCGTTGACAAATTAGGTCGCTTTGGAGTGGCCACAGTGCACGAAGCCATGGGGCGTGTGGGCCTGATGCAAAGGTACATGCGTCCCATCTACAGTGGGGCGCCTGTTTCGGGCACGGCTGTGACGGTGCTGTTGCACCCCGGTGACAATTGGATGATGCACGTGGTCGCTGAGCAAATTCAACCGGGCGACATCGTGGTTGCCGCCCTCAGTGCTGACAACTGTGACGGCTTCTTTGGCGATTTGTTGGCCACCTCTTTCATGGCGCGCGGTGCCAAAGCTTTGGTCATTGATGCTGGTGTGCGTGACATTCGCGAACTCACCGCCATGGGCTTTCCCGTTTGGAGCAAGGGCGTCAGTGCCAAGGGCACGATCAAATCAACTTTAGGCTCTGTCAACATTCCTGTTGTGTGCGCGGGTGTCAATGTGAACCCAGGAGACGCCATCGTGGCGGATGACGATGGTGTGGTGGTGGTTCCTGCATCTTGGGCACACAAAGTGGCTGATGCCGCTGAAGCTCGCGAAGCCAACGAAGGTGAAAAACGTGCCAAATTGGCTGCAGGTGTTTTAGGCTTGGACATGTACAACATGCGTGAACCTTTGGCCAAAGCTGGCTTGAAGTACATCGATTGATTTCACTTACGGCTCTTCTTAAGCAAGCTTTCACAGGACGCACCATGGCTTCAAAGCATCGTTTCAATTTTGCATGGCCTTGTATGGCCGTGGCCAGCTTGAGCGTTTTGCTCAGTGCTTGTTTGAATCTACCGCATTCGAACAACGCCAACGCGCCAACAAAGCCAGTTAGCTACGAAGCAGCACCTGCTGACGTTCGACAAGCGCTGGCTCCAACCGGTGCATTGCGCGTGGGCGTTTATCCGGGCAGTCCCACTTCTTGGGTGAAAGATCCCAAGACAGGGGAGAGTGTGGGCATTGCACTCGACTTGGGCAAAGCTTTGGCCAAGCGCTTGAATGTGCCGGTGCAAGTGGTCGAGTTTGATCGGGTGGCCCAAGTCTTGGATGCGCTGAAAGATGGCAAGGTCGACTTGACGTTTACGAATGCCACGGCAGTCCGCGCAAAAGACATGGATTTCACGCCGCCCATGGTGCGTTTGGAGTTGGGTTATCTGGTGGTGGGCAGCAGCCCACTCAAGTCAGTGTCTGAAATAGATCAAGCAGGCATTCGTGTGGGGGTCAGTCAGGGCAGCTCCTCGCAAGGCGTGTTGACGCAGACGTTCAAGCAAGCCAAGGTGGTTCCTGCCGATTCTCTGGCCAAGGCACAGGCCATGTTGAATGCCCAGCAGATCGACGCCTTTGCCACCAACAAAGGTATCTTGTTTGAGATGTCGGACACATTGCCTGGCAGTCGCGTCATGGAGGGTCGCTGGGGCCTTGAGAATTTGGCCATCGCTGTGCCTAAAGGTCGTGATGTGGGTCGAGCATTTGTACAAAGTTTTGCCAAAGACATGGCACAAAACGGTGATTTGGACAAAGCCATTCAACGTTCCGGTTTGCGCGGCACAGCCCGCGACTGAAACTTCAACCTAGAAAGAAACCATGAACTACTTTCGCACTTTGACACAAACATTGTGTGTCGCATTGGCCGCTTTAAGCAGTGCTCATTTGCTCGCGCAGACGCCTGCCAACTATCCCAACAAGCCTGTGAAAATTGTGGTGGGCTATGCCCCAGGCGGGGCTGTGGATGTGGTGGCGCGCACACTAGGCCAAAGCCTAGGCACGCAGTTGGGTCAGAGTTTCATCATCGAAAACAAGCCTGGTGCCGGAACCAACATTGCTGTGAAGTCTGTGATCACGGCTGAGCCTGATGGGTACACCCTGATGCTGGCGGCCAATGCTTTGGCGGCCAACATGGCTTTGTACCAACCCATGCCCTTTGATGCCGAAAAAGAACTGACGGCAATTTCTTTGGTGGGCCGCGTCCCTGTGGTCATTGCTGCCAACCCCAATGCGCCTTTCTCATCGGTTGCCAAACTGATCGAGGCTGCTAAAGCCAAGCCAGGTCAAATTGCATTTGCCAGTCCTGGCAATGGTTCTACACCTCACATGGCCATAGAATTTTTTGCCAAGGCTGCAGGCATTGATCTACAGCACATACCCTACAAAGGTGGCTCACCAGCGATCACCGACGCGATTGGCGGCCAGTTGCCTCTTGTGGCTGTGAATGCGCTGGAAGTTTTACCGCATGTGAAAAGTGGCAAGCTCAAAATTTTGGCCGTTCTGAGTCCGACGCGCAGCGTCATTTACCCTGATGTGCCCACCATCGCTGAATCTGGATTCCCAGGATTTGAGGCCTCGGTGTGGTACGGCTTTGTGGCACCTGCTGCCACCCCCAAACCCATTGTTGTGAAGTTGCATGCAGAAATTCAAAAAGCACTTCAAACCAAAGAAGTCAAAGACCGCATGAGCTCCGTAGGCGGTGAAGTCATTGCGGGTTCTTCCGACATGTTTGCAGCCTTGATTCGCAGCGAGCGCCAACGCTATGAAAAGTTGGTACGCGAAGCCAACATCAAACCCGATTAATTTTGTCTTTTTAAACTTTGTAGAGAACGACTCATGGAATTTCAAAAAACACCTGGCTGGTTGGATTGGTATACAGGCCCCAGCAAACCCAAGTTCAAATTGCCGGCCGGTGCGGTGGATGCTCATTGCCACGTATTTGGCCCTGGTGCTGAGTTCCCCTATGCGCCAGAGCGCAAATACACACCTTGCGATGCTTCCAAGCAGCAACTCTATGCACTGCGCGATCACTTGGGGTTTTCGCGCAATATTGTGGTCGGAGCCAGCTGCCATGGCACTGACAACAGCGCCACAGTCGATGCTTTGCTTAACTCCAACGGCAAGGCCCGCGGTGTGGCAACGGTCAAGCGCAGCGTCACCGACGAAGAATTACAAACCATGCACGATGCCGGTGTGCGGGGTGTGCGCTTTAACTTCATCAAGCGTTTGGTTGACTTCACACCCAAAGACGAGCTGATGGAAATTGCAGGACGCATCGGTAAGCTAGGCTGGCATGTGGTCATTTATTTCGAAGCCGTTGATCTGCCTGAGTTGTGGGATTTCTTCTCAGGCCTGCCAACCGTGGTGGTGATCGATCACATGGGCACACCCGATGTGAAGCTGCCTGTCGAGGGGCCGCAATTCCAATTGCTTTTGAAGTTCATGCGCGAGAACACCAATGTCTGGTGCAAAGTCACTTGCCCCGAGCGCTTGTCTGTCACGGGTTCGCCTGCTTTAAACGGCGAGCAAAATGCTTACAAAGATGTCGTGCCATTTGCCAAGGCCATCGTCGACGAGTTTCCTGATCGCGTGCTGTGGGGCACCGACTGGCCTCATCCCAATTTGAAAAAGCACATGCCCGATGATGGCCTCTTGGTGGACTTTATTCCGCACATTGCCACCACGCCTGAGTTGCAGCAAAAGTTGTTGGTCAACAATCCCATGCGCCTTTACTGGCCTGAGGAGAAAATTTAATGGCGCTTGATAAACCCTATTTGGATGTGCCTGGCACCATCATTTTTGATGCCGAACAAAGCCGCAAAGGCTATTGGATCAATCAGTTTTGCATGTCACTCATGAAGGCCGAGAATCGCGAGCGATTCAAAGCCAATGAGCGCGCGTATTTGGATGAATGGGCCATGACCGAAGAGCAAAAACAAGCCGTCATGGCGCGCGATCTGAATTGGTGCATGCGCACGGGTGGCAATATTTATTTCTTGGCCAAAATTGGCGCCACCGATGGCAAGAGTTTCCAGCAAATGGCGGGTTCCATGACCGGTATGACTGAGGAAGAATATCGCAACATGATGATCTCGGGCGGTCGCTCGGTAGAGGGCAACCGTTTTATAGGAGAAAACGGCAGCGCCCAAGCTCAAAATCAACCGCAAGGCTCTGCCGGCAAGAAAGCACACTGATCATGGCCAAAATCACAGCCTCCGTCTTCACATCGCATGTGCCTGCCATTGGTGCTGCTCTGGATTTGGGTAAAACCCAAGAAGCTTATTGGCAGCCGCTTTTTGCTGGCTACGATTACGGCAAGCAATGGATGAAAGACAACAAGCCCGATGTGATCTTCTTGGTTTACAACGACCATGCCACGGCCTTCAGCTTAGACATCATTCCAACATTTGCCATTGGTACAGCGGCACAGTTTCAGCCAGCCGATGAAGGTTGGGGCCCTCGTCCTGTGCCAGTGGTCAAAGGCCATCCCGATTTGGCCGCGCACATTGCACACTCTGTCATTCAACAAGACTTCGACCTCACCATTGTGAACAAAATGGACGTTGACCATGGCCTCACCGTGCCTTTGTCTCTCATGTGTGGCCAGCCCCCAGCTGACCAATTTGAATGGCCTTGTCCTGTCATTCCATTTGCCGTGAACGTGGTGCAGTACCCTGTGCCAAGTGGTCAACGTTGTTTCAATTTAGGCAAAGCCATTCGCAAAGCCATTGAAACTTACGATGAAGACATCAAGGTTCACATCTGGGGCACGGGCGGCATGAGCCATCAACTCCAAGGCGCACGTGCGGGCCTCATCAACAAAGAGTTTGACCGCGTGTTCATGGACAAGCTCATCAACGATCCGCAAGCAGCTGCCGATATTTCGCACATCGACTATGTGCGTGAAGCTGGCAGCGAGGGCATTGAATTGGTCATGTGGCTCATTGCACGCGGCGCGATGAACGACGTGGCCGGTGGCAAAGCGCCCACCCTTAAACAACGCTTTTACCATGTGCCCGCTTCCAACACGGCAGTGGGTCATGTCATCTTAGAAAATTAAATGTGTACTGAGGAAAATCAAATGTCTAAAACAATCAAAGTTGCCTTAGCAGGTGCTGGCGCTTTCGGTATCAAGCACTTGGATGGCATCAAGAACATCGATGGCGTTGAAGTGGTGTCACTGATTGGCCGCGAATTCAACAAAACCAAAGAAGTCGCCGACAAATATGGCATTGCCCATGTGACCACAGTCTTGGCCGACAGTTTGGCGCTGCCCGAGGTCGATGCCGTGATTTTGTGCACGCCCACGCAAATGCATGCGTCGCAATCGATTGCTTGTTTGAAAGCGGGCAAGCATGTGCAGGTTGAAATTCCTTTGGCAGACAGCTGGAAAGACGCCGAAGAAGTGGTTCGATTGGCCAAAGAATCAGGCAAGGTGGCCATGTGCGGCCACACACGCCGATTCAACCCTAGCCACCAATGGGTGAATCACAAAATCAAGGCTGGCGAATTCAACATCCAACAAATGGATGTGCAAACCTATTTCTTCCGCCGCACCAACATGAATGCCTTGGGTCAAGCGCGCAGTTGGACCGATCACTTGCTTTGGCACCATGCTGCGCATACGGTTGATTTGTTTGCCTACCAAGCCGGCAGCCCCATTGTGAAAGCCAATGCGGTTCAAGGCCCCATCCATCCTGCCTTGGGCATTGCCATGGACATGAGCATTCAATTGCAAGCGGCCAATGGCGCCATTTGTACTTTGAGTTTGTCGTTCAACAACGATGGTCCTTTGGGCACGTACTTTCGTTACATCGGTGATACGGGCACTTACCTGGCTCGCTACGATGATTTGTACACGGGCAAAGAAGATCAGATTGACGTGTCCAAAGTGGATGTGTCAATGAACGGCATTGAGTTGCAAGACCGAGAGTTCTTTGCAGCCATCAAAGAGGGCAGAGAGCCCAATTCAAGCGTGGCGCAAGTGCTGCCTTGCTACAAAGTACTGCATCAACTTGAAATGCAGTTGAACGCTTAAGGACCAGAACAGGCCACCCAACTGCTCACATGATCAAGAGGATGGCCTGTTGACCTGATGGCAATTTTCATTTGATAATTAACCAACTGGTACATTCATCAAATGACGAAATCACAATCTTTATCTAAAAGTCAGACCAGTAGAAGCCGAACCAACGATCCAGAGCGGACGATGGCTGAGATTTTGAATGTCGCGACCAAAGAGTTTGCTGACAAAGGTTTGGCCGGTGCTCGGATCGATGAAATTGCTGATGCCACACGCACCAGCAAGCGAATGATCTATTACTACTTTGGAAGCAAAGATGGCTTGTATGTTGCTGTCCTTGAAGCGGCCTACGGTCGCATGCGTCAAATTGAATCCAATCTGCACCTGAGCGACCTCGAACCCGAGGATGCATTGCGCCGCTTGGTTGAATTTACCTATGACCACCATCAGAGCAATGAGCAGTTCATTCGCTTGGTCATGAGTGAGAACGTCCAAAGGGGTGAGTATTTGGCTCAAAGCAAAGAAATTCAAAAACTCAATGGCTCGGCTTTGCAGACCATTCAGGACCTCTACACCCGAGGAGTGAAAAAGGGTGTTTTTAAGAAAAACCTCACACCTCTAGAAATCCATTCGGCCATTTCTGCGCTGACATTTTTCAATGTATCTAACCAACACACGTTTGGTCTCATTTTCAAATCAACTGCCCCCCAAGGCAAAGCCCAAACCCTTAAAAAGTCCCAGGTCGTTGACATGATGGTCAGTTATGTGTGCGCGACTTGACGTGCGCAGCTTGATGTTGAATTTAGGCTTCAAAGAAGGGACTTATTTTCGAAATATTAGGGTAATTACTAACACATAAAAACTAACTAGTTCGTACATTATGGGTTCTGCCCAATTTCAAAAATTCTTGAATGACCCGTTTCTTAGATTTCACTTGCAAAGCTATTGAATACCTCATTGCTGCCTTCATGGCTGTCATGGTGGTTTTGGTCTTTGGCAATGTTGTGTTGCGTTATGGCTTTAACTCTGGCATCACATTGTCGGAAGAGTTGTCTAGGTGGTTGTTTGTGTGGATGACATTTTTGGGTGCCATCGTGGCCTTGCGATCTCATGAACATTTAGGCACGGACATGCTGGTTGGGCGTCTTGGCCCAGTGGGTCAAAAGATCTGCATGGGGTTGTCGCAACTGCTCATGATGCTTTGTTGCTATCTGTTGTTCAAAGGGGCGTACGAGCAAGCCGTGATCAATTGGACAAGCACCAGTGCTGTCATGGAGGTGTCCCTCAGTTGGGTCTATTTTCCCGGCATTATTTTTGCCGTTCTAGGCGGATTGCTCATTGCACTTGACTTCTTCAAGCTGATCACAGGACAGATGAAGGATGAAGAACTGATGATGTTCCAAGAGTCTGAAGATGCACCTCACGGCGACTCACGCTAAGCACCTCATCCGAGATACCCCAATGACCATTGCCATCTTTGTTTTTTCCTTGCTAGGTGCCATGGCTTTGGGCGTGCCCATTGCGTTTGCCTTGCTTCTGTGTGGCGTTGCCCTCATGCTTCACTTGAACATGTTTGACGCACAAATTTTGGCGCAAAATTTGATAGAGGGTTCTAACAGTTTCCCCCTCTTGGCCGTGCCGTTTTTCATGCTGGCTGGGGAAATCATGAACGCTGGCGGCTTGTCGCGCCGCATCGTGAACTTTGCCATGGCTTGCGTGGGTCACATCAAAGGCGGCTTGGGCTATGTGACCATCATGGCGGCTGTAATCATGGCTGCTTTGTCAGGGTCTGCGGTGGCAGACGCTGCTGCTTTAACCTCCTTGCTGTTGCCCATGATGGTGGCTGCAGGGCATGATCGCGCAAGATCTGCTGGTTTGATTGCATCTGCCGGCATCATTGCGCCTGTCATACCACCCAGCATTGGTTTTGTGATTTTTGGTGTGGCAGGCAATGTTTCTATATCTAAGCTTTTTATGGCGGGCATCGTGCCTGGTCTCATGCTCGGCGGGGCTTTGTGGGTCACTTGGTGGTGGTTAGCACGCAAAGAAGCGGTGAAAGTGCCACCCAGAAAATCAATGATTGAAATAGGCCTTGCCATGCGCGAAGCGACTTGGGCTTTGGTGCTGCCCTTGATCGTGGTATTTGGTTTGAAGTTTGGGGTTTTCACTCCGACAGAAGCGGCTGTGGTTGCCGCTGTCTATGCGTTGCTTATTTCAGTGTTTGTTTACAAAGAGCTGAGTTTCAAAAGTGTTGTGCCTTTGTTTGTCACAGCGGCCAAAACCAGCGCCATTGTGATGTTCTTGGTGGCCGCCGCCATGGTTTCAGCGTGGCTCATTACCGTTGCCAATCTTCCTGCCCAATTGATTGCCTTGTTGCAGCCTCTTTTGGACAGCCCTCGTTTGTTGATGTTGACCATCATGATCATTACCATGGTGGTGGGTACTGCGCTGGACATGACGCCCACCATTTTGCTTTTAACCCCCGTGCTGATGCCGGTTGTGAAGGCTGCAGGCATTGACCCCGTTTACTTCGGCGTGCTTTTCATCATCAACAACGCAATTGGTTTGATCACACCACCTGTGGGAACCGTGCTGAATGCAGTGGCGGGTGTAGGCAAGGTCAGCATGGACGAAGTGACGCGTGGCGTATGGCCGTTCATGGTGGCGCAGTTTGCCATCATGTTTGCGATGGTGGCGTTTCCTGCTTTGGTCATGGTGCCTGCGCGCTGGTTCTATTGATATTCTTTCCATGGCCTGACCGGGTACGCCAGGCCGTGGATTCCTTGTTGGGCGTACGACCATTTATTTCATCAGGAGACACTGACATGAAACGTGTTTTGATCAAGACCGTGTTGGCGGCTGTGGCTTTGGCTGCCATGGGTGTTGCTTGCGCGCAGGATAAAACAATTAAATTTGCCAACCAAAATGCCGCGGGTCACCCCATTGTGCAAGGCATGGAAAAATTCAAAGAGATTGTTGAAAAACAATCAGGTGGAAAAATCAAGGTCAATGTTTTCCCTGGTGGTGCCTTGGGCAGCGATCAAGCCAACGTCTCTGCCATTCAAGGTGGTGCTTTGGAAATGGCTGCCATGAACTCCGGTATTTTTGCCAGTCAAGTCAAAGACTTTGCGGTCTTCGATTTCCCATTCATGTTCGCAAGCGGCAAAGAGGCCGATGTGGTGGTAGATGGTGCCTTTGGTAAAAAAATGCACGCCAAATTGGAGGAAAAGGGTTTGGTTGGTTTGGGCTACTATGAATTGGGCTTCCGTCACATGTCCAACAGCAAACGTGCGATTAACAAAGTTTCGGACATTGATGGTCTTAAATTGCGCGTGATTCCAAATCCGATTAACGTCGATTGGGTGAAGGCCTTGGGCGCAAACCCAACACCGCTGCCCTTTCCAGAGTTGTATGCCGCACTGGAACAAAAGGCCGTTGACGGACAAGAAAATCCAGTTGCAACCATCAATGGCGCCAAGCTGTATGAAGTGCAAAAGAACTTGGCCTTGACCGGTCACCAGTACAACCCACAGTCTGTGGTGATCAGCAAGAAATTCTGGGACACCCTGTCTGCAGCTGAAAAGAAAATTGTGTCTGATGCTGTGGCTGAGTCTTCCAAATTCCAACGCAGCACTGCCCGCGCATTGGAAGCAGGCACATTGGAAGGCTTGAAGAAAAATGGCATGGCTGTCACCACATTGCCCGATTCAGAAATGGCCATCTTGCGGGAAAAAATGAAGCCTGTGATTGCCAAGCATGGTGAACCCATTGCGGCCACTGTGGCTGAGTTGCAAGCTGAGCTGGCCAAGTTGCGTAAGTAATTGAGCCATTCATGAGGTCAACCCAAAGACCTTGATGTCGTTCTATCGCGAAGCCTCTAAGCCTGTCTTGGAGCTTCGCTTTTTTATTTCTTCACCATGAACATTGACGGCCATACAGAGTTGATCGCCCACATTGGGTATCCCACTCACAGTTTTAAATCACCTTTGATTTACAACCCTTACTTTGAGAAAGAGGGCATCAATGCAGTGGTGGTTCCAATGGGGTGTCAGGCAGAACATTACCCTGCATTTTTAAAGTCGGTATTTCAGCTGACCAACATTCGCGGTGCGCTGATCACCATGCCTCACAAAGTCACCACGCTTGGCCTCTTGGACCAAGTCTCACCCACAGTCAAAGTTGCCGGTGCTTGCAATGCTGTGAAGCTGGATGCTCAAGGCCGTTTGGTGGGCGACATGTTTGATGGCGCAGGTTTTGTGCGTGGCGTTCAAAGAAAAGGTTTCGAGCTTAAGGGCAAGCGCGCCTTGGTTGTTGGCACAGGGGGTGTGGGCTCAGCCATTGCTGCTTCTTTGGCGGCTGAAAAAATCAGTGCCATCAGTTTGTTTGACATCGATACTGCCGCCTGTGAGGCCTTGGCACAAAGGCTTGTGAATGAATATCCACAGATCCGAGTCAATACCGGTTCAAATGACCCTGATGGGCATGACCTGGTTGTGAACGCAACGCCCATGGGCATGAATGAAGGCGATCCTTTGCCCGTGGACGTTTCACGCCTTGCGCCTGAAACTTTTGTGGGTGAAGTGGTGATGCGCACTGAGATGACCGCGTTCCTGCAGGCGGCACAAAAAAAGGGATGCCGCATTCAATTGGGCTCGGACATGTTGTTTGAACAAATCCCTGCATATCTGGAATACTTCGGATTCCAGACGACAACCGCTGACGTGCTTCGAAATTTGGCTCGACTGGGTTGAAAACTGAAATTGGAAAGACTCATGAATTTACGCACAATTGACCGAGAAGCCGTTCCAGAGATGCCCAATCGTTTGGGCATTCAAGGCATTGAGTTCATTGAGTACGCCACCAATCGGCCCCAGGCTTTGGGTCAGGTTCTAGAGGCTATGGGTTTTAGGCCCGTAGCACGGCATCGCTCGCGGGAAGTTACTTTGTACCGTCAAGGTGGCATGAACCTGGTGGTCAATGCCAATCCCGACGATGCGCGAGTCAGTGCCACTGTCGATGGGCAAGCTGAAATTTCTGCTGTGGCGTTTCGCGTCCAAGATGCATTGAAGGCGCATACAAGGTGCATTGATTTGGGTGCTTGGTCCGTGGCCAGTCATGCACAAGCCATGGAGTTGCACATTCCAGCCATACATGGCCCCGGAGGCACTCGTTTTTACTTTGTAGATCGCTGGCAAGAGTTTTCGATTTACGACATTGACTTCAAACCAATTCCTACTGTCGACCAACATCCCGTAGCGGTGGAGGGCATGAGCTACTTCGGTTTGGTGCAGTACATTGGTGCTGCGCGCAGCGCAGACTGGTTGTCCTATTACGAACACATGTTTGACTTCAGCGTCATTCCCGATGAAGAGCGCTTTGGCATCTTGCCCAAAGGTAAATTGATGAAGAGTCCCTGTGGTCAATTTCTTTGGCAACTGATCGAGCCCGATCCATGGATGGAAGCCGATGAGACGCCTGAGTCCCTCAAGCGAGTTGGTTTCGGCGTTCAAGATGTGGCACAAGCTGTTCAAACTTTAAAGACCAACGGCGTTGAGTTCGTGGAGTCCAAACAGCTGCATCCAGAAGACCGTGGTGCATTAACTCGAAGTGCATTGGGCTCTGTTTCTTTTGAGTTGGTTCACCAAAGCGTGAAGGAATAGCCATGAATTTGCTCGATGGTTATGGAATGGACACCATCACGATGGCGGGCCCTTTAGAGGCCAAGTTAGAGGCTATGAAAAATGTAGGCTTCTCGCAGGTCATGCTGATGGCGCGAGATTTGGTGGGACATCCCGGTGGTGTCAAAGCTGCCGTGAAAGCTGTTCAAAACAGCGGCTTGCGTCCTACAGGGTTTCAGGTACTCAGAGACTTTGAAGGCTTGTCAGGACACCTGCACGCCTACAAGGTTGACATTGCCAAATCCATGTTGGAAATGTGTGCCGCAACGGGCAGCAAGGTTTTGCTGGCTTGCTCTTCAACTTCCCGCCACGCCACCGAAGATTTAGACCTGATTGCCAAGGACTTGAAAAAATTGGCCATGATGGCCATTCCCCTGGGTATCAAGGTGGCCTATGAAGGCTTGTCTTGGGGTCGCACGGTGAATGAATTCACCAGCAGTTGGGATGTGGTGTGCCGTGCAGACTGTCCTAATTTAGGGATTGGCATTGACTCGTTTCACATCTTTGCGGCGAAGACGCCGCTAGATGCCATTGAGGACATTGACCCCGATCGCATTTTTCTGGCGCAACTGTCTGACTTCATGTGGCATGAAACCCCTTCGTTTGAAGAGCGCATGACCACAGCACGAACCTTTCGTGTGTTTCCAGGGGAGGGCGTGCACAGTGATCAACTGGCCGACTTGGTGTTGCGCCTTGAGCGCATTGGCTACCGAGGCGATTACAGCTTTGAAGTATTCAACGATGATTATCAACAATTGCCGCTCGAAACGGTGGCTGAACGGGCGCGCAAAAGTGCAACATGGTTGCACCAAGATGTATTGCACCGTTCTGCACCCTTACCATCATGGACATCCTCACCACAAAGGTTTGCAGTATGAAAAACAGACAACTAGGTCAATTCCAAGTCAGTGAAATCGGTTTGGGTTGCATGAACTTAAGCCATGCCTATGGTGCCCCCATTCCAGAAGCACAAGCCGAAAGGGTCTTGCTCTCGGCCTTGGATGCGGGCATCACGTTTTTTGACACTGCAGCACTTTATGGTTTCAGTACCAACGAAACCTTGGTCGGCAAAGTGCTCAAGTCGCACCGTCAAAAGTTCACCTTGGCCAGCAAGTGCGGCATGACAGGTGTGGATGTGAATGGCGATGGCAAATTGGTTCGTGTGATTGATGGTCGAGCCGAGACCATTCGCAAAACTTGTGAAGACGCCTTGAAGCGTTTGCAAACCGATGTCATCGACTTGTACTACCTGCACCGCTGGGATAAAAAAGTACCGATTGAAGACAGCGTGGGCGCACTCAGTGATTTGGTGCGTCAAGGCAAAATCCAAAGCATTGGTTTGTCGGAAGTTTCAGCCAGCACCTTGCGCAAAGCTCATGCCGTTCATCCCATTGCAGCTGTTCAAACCGAATACTCGCTGTGGACGCGCAACCCAGAAATTGCGGTGCTTCAAGCTTGCAAAGAATTGGGCGCTGCTTTTGTGGCCTTCAGCCCTGTGGCGCGTGGTTTTTTGTGTGGCGAACTGGATCTGAATGCCTTTGATGCCAAAGACATCCGAAAAGGCATGCCGCGTTTCACGCCTGAGAACTATGCTGCCAATTTCAAGTTGTTTGCACCGTACCTGAGTTTGGCCCAAGAGGCGGGATGCTCGCCTGCTCAGTTGGCCCTGGCGTGGCTGCTGCACAAGGACACACACATTATTCCCATTCCAGGCACGACCAGCGAGTCGCATTTGAAAGACGACGCAGGGGCTGCCAATGTGAAACTCAGTCCCGAGCTCATTGCAAAGCTGGATGCCCTCATCAACGAAAAAACCGTTCAAGGCAACCGGTACAGCGCACAGGCCAATTCAGAAGTGGATACCGAAAACTTTGCGTGAGAAAAACTCCAGTAAGCGAAAGCCCTTAAGCCTTATCGGGCACTGAATTTATCAGTATCCTTCACAATTGACCTGTCCTTAACAAGTCTGAATGAAGGTAAAAATGAAGGTGCAAGAATCTCTGATTCGGTTGTTTTTGACTTTGGCCTCAACCGTCATTTTGGGCACAGGTGTCATTCAGGCCGCACCTGCCAATTTAAGCCTCATCGTCTCTGCTTCCCCTGGCACCGGATTGGACATCCTTGCAAGAACCTTGAGTCAGCAGTTTTCTATCAAGGGCAACTACACCACGGTGGTGGAAAACAAAGCAGGCGCCAGCGGCAACATTGCTGCAGAGCAAGTGACCAGAGCCAAGCCCGATGGCTCGACTTTATTGGTTGTGGGAACGACCTTTGCCACCAATGCTGCTGTCAATCCCAATTTACCTTTTGACACCGTCAAAGACTTTGTGCCCGTGGCCTTATTGGGAACTGGCACCCTTTGTTTGGTGGTGCCCTCCAATTCCAATGTGAACAGCTTGGCTGATTTTTTGCAGATGGCGAAAACAAGCACGCAAGGTGTTAACTATGCTTCCCCAGGCAATGGCACGCCCCAGCACTTGGCCATGGAATTGCTGAAGTACGAAGCCAATTTGAATTTGTTTCACGTGCCTTTCAAAGGCTCAGCCGGTGCTGTCAATGATGTTGCAGCAGGCCATGTGTCTGCCATGATTGCACCCGTGCATACCGTGATGCCTTTGGTAAAAGCGGGTAAGTTAAAAATGCTAGGCGTGCTATCGGCTGAGCGTATTTCGCAAATGCCCCAAGTGCCCACTTTCAAAGAGATGGGATTGCCAAAGGTTCAAGTCGACATTTGGTATGGCTTGATGGCACCCAAGGGCACACCCTTGCAGGTGGTTCAGAGTTTGAACCAAGAGGTCAATGCGGTATTGAAATCAGCCGACGTTGTGGCCAATCTTGCAAAGCAAGGAATTGATGCTGGAGGTGGAACGCCTCAGCACATGTCTGAAACATTGTTGGCAGAGTTAAAGCGTTGGCCACCTGTGGTCAAAGCCGCTCAAATTAAAGCAGATTAATTTTCATTGAAAGTACCTCATGCCTGATACCTCATCCAAACCCATCAATCTCAGCAAAAATTGGAATGATTACGATGCGCCGCATCTTGACCTGCGCGAATTGATTGAACGCGCTGAGAAGGCCGACGAGGTTTTGCACATTTCAGGTGCAGACTGGAACTTAGAGGTTGGCACTTTGGCAGAGATTGTCAATTCATCGCGCAAAGGCGAACCTAAAGCCATTTTGTTTGACAACATTCCAGGTTACCCGCCAGGCTATCGCTTGCTGTCGGGTGGCACCAATTCATCCAAACGTTTGGCCCTTACTTTGGGTTTTCCTGTGCCAAGTGGTCCCATGGATGTGGTGCAGGCTTATCGCAACCGCATGAAAAAGCACGAGCCCATTCCACCGCGTGTTGTGGCAACCGGCCCCATCTTGGAAAACGTAGACCGCGATGAAGATGTCGATATTTTCAAGTTCCCCATTCCCTTGCTGCACGAGTTAGATGGTGGCCGGTACATTGGCACCGATGATTTGGTCATCATGCGCGACCCCGAGCTGGATTGGATCAACATTGGCACGTACCGGGCCATGGCGCACGACAAAAACAAAGTGGGTCTTTGGACTTCGCCAGGCAAACATGGACGTCAAATTCGCGACAAATACTTTGCAATGGGCAAGCCATGTCCAGTCCTCATCTCTTGTGGCCACGACCCCATGCTGTTCTTGGCAGGGGGCAATGAATTGCGCTTTGGTTTGTCTGAGTTTGATTACTCAGGCGGGCACCGCGGTTTGCCTTTTGATGTGGTCTTGAGTGAGGTTCACAAGTTGCCCATGCCAGCGCACAGCGAAATTGTGTTGGAAGGCGAAATGTACCCCGGCGAAACATTGCCAGAAGGCCCTTTCGGCGAATTCACGGGCTATTACGCGGGTGGCAAAAGCAATCAACCCGTGGTGCGAATCCAACGGGTTTATTACCGCAATAACCCCATCATGACCATGGCGACGCCCTTGAAGCCGCCATCTGATTTTTCATTCTCCAAATGTGTCATGAAGGCCGGCATGATTTGGGATGAGGTAGAGCGAGCAGGCCTGTCGGGGGTGAAGGGGGTGTGGTGCCATGAGGCAGGCGCTGCCCGCATGCTCAACATCATCTCCATCAAGCAAGCCTATGCAGGCCACTCCAAACAAGCGGCCATGATGGCTGCCAATTGTCAATCGGGTTCTTATCTAGGCCGTTTTGTGGTGGTTGTCGATGAAGATGTCGATCCAACAGACTTGTTTGATGTGATGTGGGCCATGTGCACGCGCTGCGATCCTGTTGAAGACATTGAGTTCATTCGAAAAGCATGGAGTGGTCCATTGGATCCGCGTATTCCCAAGGGCACCAGCACCAATTCACGGGCCGTGATTGATGCATGCAGACCTTTTGAAATGCTCAAAGATTTTCCGCCTGTCGCGTGCGCCAGTCCTGAATTGAAAAAACGTGTCGCAGAAAAGTTCAAGTCCTATTTGGACGGTATTTAATCATTGGAGGCAAATTTACGATGTATTCCTTAAACGTCAATGGCAAAGTCCAAAAAGTGGATGCCGAATCTGAAATGCCCTTGTTATGGGTTTTGCGCGAAGTCATCGGACTCACAGGGACTAAATTTGGTTGCGGCATTGCGCAGTGTGGTGCTTGCACCGTGCATGTGGATGGTCAGCCCGTTCGTTCTTGTTCTGTGCCTGGGTCTGCCATGACCGGCCGCAAAATTACCACCATTGAAGGCCTCTCAGACAGCAGCAGCCATCCGGTTCAAAAAGCTTGGGCCGAGGTGGATGTGCCCCAGTGCGGATACTGCCAGTCGGGTCAAATCATGGCGGCTGTGGCTTTGCTCAAACGCAAACCCAAGCCAACCAACAAAGACATCGATGTGGCCATGACCAACATCTGTCGATGTGGCACTTATCAGCGCATACGCGAAGCCATTCATGTTGCGGCAGGCACCAAAAAATTGGCCAAGTCTGACAGCGGTGAAGTGGCCGCTTTGGTTCAACAAATCAAAGTTTAAGGAGAAACAACATGAATCAAATTCAAGCATCTCCTGTTCAACTATCACGCCGCAGCTTCATGGTCGGAACATCCGCCATGGCCAGCGGTGGATTGGCCTTGGGGCTTAACCTCCTGTCCCCATCAGAAGCTCTGGCCCAAAGCTCAGAGGCAACACCCGAGATCGGCATTTGGGTCGTGGTCAAGCCCGACGACACTTGCGTGGTTCGCATTGTTCGTTCTGAAATGGGGCAGGGTACCCGCACAGGCTTGGCCCAATTGGTGGCTGAAGAATTAGAGTGTGATTGGTCCAAAATCACCACTGAATCTCCTACCGCAGGTCAAAATTTAAAACGCAAGCGTGTTTGGGGTGACATGAGTACCGGCGGCAGCCGTGGCATTCGAACTTCACAAGACTATGTGCGCCGCGGTGGCGCGGTGGCGCGCATGATGCTCATGCAAGCTGCGGCCAATGAGTGGAATGTGCCGGTGGCAGAGCTGGCAGTTGCAAACAGCGTCATCACGCATGCAACATCAGGACGCAAAACAACTTACGGCAAAGTAGCTGCTGCAGCCGCAAAGTTGCCTGTGCCCGACATGAAAACGGTTGTTCTGAAAGACCCCCGTTCTTGGAAAATTGCGGGTAAGTCTGTCAAACGTTTGGACACTGCCAACAAGCTCAATGGCAAACTCATTTACGGCATTGATTTGAAGATGGACGGCATGCTGTGTGCTTCCGTCATGGATTGCCCCGTGTTTGGTGGCAAGTTGGTGAGCTTTGACGACTCTAAGGTTAAATCACTGCGTGGCGTCAAGGCGGTGGTGCGAGTCGATGCCACCACCGTGGCCGTCGTGGCAGATACCTGGTGGCGTGCTAAAAATGCATTGGCACAACTTCCCATTGTTTGGGATGAAGGCCCCAATGCCAAAGTCAATAGCGCCATGATTGCAGAACATGTGCGTGAAGGACTGACTGCGCGGGGCGACTATGCGGGCCGCAAAGAAGGTGATGCCATCACGGCGGTGGCCAATGCGGCCAAAAAAGTCGAAGCCATTTACAGCACGCCTTTCTTGTCTCACACCCCCATGGAGCCCATGAATTGCACAGCGCGATGGACCCCTGAAAGAGCGGAAGTTTGGACGCCCACTCAAAATGCGGAAGCATCTTTGACCGTGTTGGCCGAGACAGCAGGCTTGCCTCTTGAGAAGTGCGATGTGTATGTCACGGATTTAGGTGGTGCGTTTGGTCGCAAAGGCGGACAACAAGACTTTGTGTCTCAAGCCGTCAACATTGCCAAACAGTTTCCGGGTACGCCCATCAAAATGATTTGGTCGCGTGAAGAAGATCAAATGCACGATTACTACCGGCCCATTTCTCAATGCCACATGAAAGCTGGCTTGGATGAAAAGGGTAACTTGGTGGGCATGACCCTTCGATCATCGGGCCAGTCCATCAATGCTTGGGTGAACCCCTCGGCCATCAAAGACGGCAAAGACGAACGCCAGTTGCAGGGTTTTTGGTCGCAACCGGGCGACGCTCAACTGGGCTACACCTTCCCCAATTTGCTCACCGAATATGCCATTCGCAACACCCATGTGCCAGTCGGTCCATGGCGCGGTGTGAACACCAATCAAAACGGTGTTTACATGGAGTGTTTTATCGAAGAAGTTGCGCGCGCTGCTGGCAAAGATTCCTTGGCTTTCCGTCAAGCCTTGATGCAAAACCATCCCAAGCATTTGCAAGTGCTCAATGCCGCCGCAGAGAAGGGCGATTGGGGCAAGCCCGCCGCACCGGGTGTGTTCAGAGGCCTTGCGCAGTTCATGGGCTACGGTGCTTATTCTGCTGCTGTGGCGGAAGTCACTGTCAGCCCCAAAGGTGAAGTGAAAGTACTGCGCATGGTGTTGGCCACCAATGCAGGCCACTTTGTGAACCCGCACCAAGTGGCGGCGCAAGTTGAAGGCGGTGTGGTCATGGGATTGAGTGCCACCTTCTTTGGCGAATGCACGGTTGAAAATGGTCGCATCAAAGAAAATAATTTCGACACTTACCAGTTGCTCAAAATGGCTCAGATGCCTAAAGTGGAAACCGTTTTGGTGCCCACCTACGATTTCTGGGGCGGTGTGGGTGAGCCCACCATTTGTGTGGTGGCACCTGCGGTGATCAATGCCATTTCTGCGGCAATCGGTAAGCCGCTCAGAGAGTTGCCTTTGAAAAATGCCGGTTTGAAGTTTGTTTGATTGACTTCATCGCCGCAAGGAAGGCCCTTCGATGGGCATTCCTTGCGCGCGCGATTTTAAAAACAATTCCAATTGCCTAAGCTCTGGACTGCCAGGCGCAGGCACCTCTGCTTGAACACCAGAGTAGCAGGCTCTCAATCTTCGGTCGATCGACCCCATGCTTTGCCAACTCAACTTAAAGATAGGAAATCCGGTGGGGTGACCGGGTGAGATGACATCGGCGCGCATGGTTTTGCCGATGTTCAAGTCGTGGCAATGCGTGCAGGCCAAATTCATCCGGCCCATGCGCGTGGTAAAAAGTTTTGCCCCAGCGTTCAATTCAACTTGCCACTGCTGTTTGATTTCTTCTTTGGCAGATATCTGAAAAGGCAAACCAGCACTGCTCCAATGCAAGAGCGCGCTGAGAGAAAGCACTTCTGTATTTTCAAGGCCCTTCAAAGGACGCGGCGTTCGCTGCGAACAAGTCAAAATTTGATCTTCTAAGTTGATCAATTTTTGTTGTTTGACTGACCACTTTGGAAACTGCGTGGCGGCCTCTCGCATGGTTTCAACAGCGCCGTGACACTGCGCGCAAGAAGTTTGACCCGAGCTGCCAGTCCAAAGCGATCGAGCTTGCTCTAGCCACAAACTGATGGGGTTGGTGCTGGCATCACTTTGCATGGCTTTCAATGAGGGGCTTAGAAATGCTTGGCCACTGAGTTGATTCAAGGGGCCACTTGGCAGCTTGAAAGCTTCTGAAGCAACAGTTTGTGCCGCAGATGTCAATGACCCGCAAAAAAGCAGGCTCAGAAAAGCTGATCTGAGCATGGCTTTAAATGACCAAGCGTTGCTGCGTTTCACCCATCTGTCCCGAATCGTCTTGCCAAATGACTTTCACAATGCCGCCTTCAGCAGGAACCAACACAGGAAATGCCAGGTAAACAGGCGAGGTCATGGCAGTTCCCAAATCAGCATCCATGATCAAACGGTCATTCAAATAGGCTCGCACCGTGTGGATGATATTTTTTGGAATTCGGCGCCCAGAATCATCCACGCGAAAACCAGAATCCATCGGATGGGCCGCAGACCAGCGGGCTTCTATGCTGCCGCCAGCTTTAACTTGGCCTGTCAAGGCCAGTCGAGTGAGAATGGGTGAGCTCATGTGAAATCAAGAATCATCTAAACAGGCGGTGGAAGTGATCACAGTGGGCGCGTGATGGGCCCGTTCACTGCCGTCATTGAACACAGCAACAAGCCACACCGATTGGCTGGCAGCCAGTCTGAGGCGCGTTTTCAATGTGTATTGAACGGGTTCGCCCATGATCTTGAGTTGAAGCGCCAGAGGGTTGGGATTCTCTGGCAAGATCACTTTGAGTGCCTTGAGATGCAGTCCCGATGGGGCTGTGATTTGAGCTTCAAACGGAACCGCATTGCCAGTGTCTGCCAACCTTGGGAATACGAGTTCGATGCCTTCTGAAGACAACTCGTTCAGGGGTTTGGACAGCACCGAGGTGTGAGGCGCAAGCAAGCAAGTTCCCAAGGCCCATGCCAAACTGCTTCGACGCATGGGGTTGTGTTCATTGGAAGATGAAGGGTGCATGCTGGATACTTTAACGAAATGATTGCAAGCTTGAGACCACCAGCGCAATTTGTTCATTCGTCAGCAGGACGCGATTCGGACGGACAAGGTTCAAGCCATGCGTGCTGCCAAAAGGCGGCATCAAGGTGTCTGGATTAAACCGGCGGGCATCTACAACCCATTGCGTCAATTCCTGGGCAGAAAATTTCTGCCCTACGCCTTTGAGGGAGGGCGCGAAATTGCTGACCAAGCCCTGAACACCTGGCATGTCGTGACAAGCAATGCAGTTGCCGTATTGCTTGCTGGTCATGAGTTCATAGCCGGATGGTTTGCCTTCAGCAGTTTGTGCCAAAGCATTCGAAAGGCCGAATGAAATGCTCAAAATGTAAATCCATGATTTCATGTTCGGCATTGTGTCATTGAGTGATTTTGATTGCTGAATCAAGGCAATCATTTGAATGTGAGAGATTGGCACAGAGTCAAGGGTTTACCCTTAATTCGCGCCTGCATTTTGAATTTTTAAAACATGCATAATATTTCCAGTCTGCGCGGTCGGTTAATTGCATCATTCGGTTCCTACTGCACATTTTTTGAACAATCAAGCCAGCATGGGACTTTCACACATGACCACCGTTCTCCAAAGTTTGATCGCCGGCCGTTGGATCGGCCAACAACCCGCCCAAGCCCTTCACAGCGCCATCAATGGCCAAGAAATCGCCTTTGCGCACGCTGAGAGTCTTGATTTCGCTGAAGCCCTTCAATACGGCCGCACAACAGGCCTGCAAGGCATATTGGCCATGGACTTCCAGCAACGCGCTGCCGCACTGCGCGCATTGGCCAAGTATTTGGGTGAGCGCAAAGAAGAGCTCTATGCCATCTCTGCCCACACCGGTGCCACGCGCATTGACTCGTGGGTGGACATCGAGGGTGGCACAGGCACTTTGTTTGCCTACGCGGGCATGGCCGCCAGCGAATTGCCCAGCGGCAATTTGATTCACGAAGGCCCCGTTGCTTCTTTGGGAAAGAAAAACACATTTGCTGGCACGCACATCTTGGTGCCTCGTGGTGGTGTGGCAGTTCACATCAACGCCTTCAACTTTCCCGTCTGGGGTTTGTTGGAAAAATTTGCGCCCACCTTCTTGGCCGGCATGCCATGCATCGGCAAACCCGCTACAGCCACCAGCTACCTCACAGAAGCCTTGGTTCGAATGATTGACCAATCGGGTATCTTGCCCAAAGGTGCCTTGCAATTGGTCATTGGCAGCACCGGTGATTTGCTCGACCGATTGGATGTGGCCGACGTGGTGACTTTCACGGGCTCGGCCGATACCGCTGCCAAATTGCGCGTGAACGCCAATGTGGTGCGCAACAGCATTCCTTTCAATGCCGAAGCCGACTCATTGAATTGCGCCATCTTGGCCGATGACGTGACACCCGATGACGAAGAATTTGATTTGTTCGTCAAAGAAGTGGTGCGCGAAATGACCGTCAAGGCGGGTCAGAAGTGCACCGCCATTCGCCGCGCCATCGTGCCTCGCAAACACCTGGATGCTGTTGCAGAAAAAATCAAAGCACGCCTGTCCAAAGTGGTGGTGGGTGACCCTTCAGTAGAAGGTGTGAAGATGGGCGCCTTGGCCTCCAAGTCACAACAATCAGACGTCGCCGAGCGCGTGGCCTTGCTGCGCCAAAGTGCTGAGTTGGTGTGCGGTGGCGATGCCAACTTCAATTTGGTAGGCGAAGGCGTGGCCCATGGTTCATTCTTTCAACCCACTTTGTTGCTGTGCCAAAAACCAATGAGCAACGACAGCGTTCACGACATTGAAGCCTTTGGCCCAGTCAGCACGCTCATGCCTTATGACAGCATGGAACAAGCCATGGCCTTGGCCAAACGCGGTCAAGGAAGTTTGGTGGGTTCTTTGATCACCAAGTCACCCGCTGTGGCAGCGCAAGTGGTCCCTCGCTTGGCTGCCCATCATGGTCGTTTGCATGTGCTTGACCGTGAGTCTGCTGGCGAATCAACGGGTCATGGATCGCCCTTGCCCTCTCTGAAACACGGCGGCCCAGGGCGTGCCGGTGGTGGTGAAGAGTTGGGCGGCATTCGTGCCGTCACGCACATGATGCAACGTGCGGCGGTTCAAGGCTCGCCCACGATGTTGACTGCCATCACACGCGAATATGCACGCGGCGCCAAAGTCATTGAAACAGGCACGCATCCTTTCAAACGTTTTTTCGAAGAAGTTCAAATAGGCGAGTCTTTGTTGACTGCTTCCAAGCTCATTGGTGAAGCCGATGTGAAAGCCTTTGGCGAACTCACGGGTGACATGTTCTACATGCACTTTGACAATGAGGCTGCCAAGG
>Ga0209296_1000534_pt1 | contig 33332 bp, 28 predicted proteins | sample S_130206_EF_Meta_FD_187319 | JGI IMG/M metagenome (GOLD analysis project Ga0209296, IMG submission 187319) | Freshwater microbial communities from Lake Simoncouche, Canada to study carbon cycling - S_130206_EF_MetaG (SPAdes) (version 2) | ecosystem: Environmental > Aquatic > Freshwater > Lake ... | reverse complement strand
CGAATCGCATGGAAGAAAAAGTTGTCAACCCAGGTAAACCAGATCTTGGTGCACCTTCGTTGCCTTTGGCTCCTGCCCATGCGCTCCGAATGACAGGCGATGCCCATGATGGCATTGCAATGTTATCGCACTTATTTGCCTTGGCAGCCGGATCGCGCGGGTATCATCTTTATTCGGTACCAGAATACCCTGCTGAAATTCGTGCCCATTCCAACACCCTTGCAGGCGTTTATACAAGTTCACTGGCATTTGCGCCCTACCATGAGCCGATCGATGACCGCACCAGTTTCCTCCTTGCGATGAACCCCGCAGGTTTAAAGTTGCACGAAAGCAGCCTCGAAAAAGATGGCATTCTGCTCGCCAACTCGGATTCATTTGGACCAGATGAGCTTGCCTGTGCAGGTTATCTCGAAAATCCACTCGCAGGAAAGAACCAGCTTTTCCATCGCACCATCTCGGTACCCATGGCACAACTTACGAACCACGCAATCAACCTGACCCGAGCAGGCGAAAAAGGCGCGCTCCTTTCCTACCGCGAAGTTGATCGTTGCAGAAACCTCTTCGCTCTAGGCATGCTTCTGTGGTATTACTCCATTCCAATCGACCCTGTATTGCGCTGGTTAAAACAAAAGTTTTCCATCAACCCTTCGATTCTCGATGCTTCGCAAAAAGCGTTCAAGGCAGGGTTCATCTATTCTGAAACTGCCAATGTCTTTCCCCAAGTTCCCGCCTACCACCCCGTAGAATCTCTGAGTAAAAAAGGGCGCATTTGTCGCATGATCTCTGGCAACGATGCCTCGCTTCTTGCTCTCAAACATGTTGCATTGAAAACCAACAGGCCCGTTTTGCTAGCATCTACCTCTAGGCCACCCTCTCATGAAATCAGCTCACTCGCTGCCAAAAATACTGGCGATGGGTTTTCCTTCATTCTTGCTGATGATGAACACGCTGCTGCTTCCATCGCAATTGGTGTTTCATATGGCGGGGGCCTTGGATGCACCGCGGTTTCAGGCATCGGGTTTCCGCATCAATCAGAAGTTATAAGCCTGGCATCTGCAGCAGAGCTTCCACTATTGTTGCTTGAATACCAACGCGCAGGAATTTCGACCGGGTTGCCCCAGCGAGTCGCACAATCCGATCTAGGCATGGCATTGATGGGAAGAAATGGGGAAGCACCTCTTGTCGTGCTGGCGCCCGATTCCCCTTCGGATTGTTTTGCGTTAACTCTGCTTGCTGCCAAGGTTGCAATGCGCTTTCTCGCACCGGTTTGCATCCTGCATGATCTTTTGAATTCGCGAGCCAGTGAATCATGGCTTATACCCGAACCCGAATCGCTTCCCGATTTTGAATTCCCCCACTTCGCATCGGATTCCTCCTCCGGCCCTTACGAATGCGATGATCATCTTGCAAGGCCATGGATCACCCCGGGGACCCCAGGTAAAGAACACCGCTTGGGTGGTAACGAACGCAAATTAAATAGCCCTCAGGTAAGTTTTCTGCCGCTAGATCACCTTGCAATGAACCGCCATCGTGCTGCGCGCATGCAAAGAATTGCAGAATTTCTTGGGCCTCTGCCTGTTTCTGGTGACAACGATGCGCAGATTCTTTTACTAGGATGGGGCGGTACTAAAAATGTTCTCGAAGCAGCTACCGAATTGGCAAGAAAAAATGGCATCAGCGTAGCCTTCGCTCACCTCCGCTTTCTCAATCCACTTCCGAAAAATATGCAGATGGTTCTTAACTCTTATCCTAAAGTTATCGTCGCAGAATTAAACTCAGGCAGGCTCTTTGCTTTACTTAAAGAAAAATTTGAATTCAATGGTATCAGCTTCACCAGGCAGGATGGCCTAAACTTTGTCATCTCCCAAGTGGAACAAGCCATCGTTCAATTCGCTCGGGGAGAATCTTCATGATCACCCAAAATCAGCCCACCGATTTTGCCTCGGAACAAGAAGTGCGATGGTGCCCGGGGTGTGGCGATTTCGCAATCCTCGCACAAATTAAAAAAATGCTCGCAGACATGCCATTACTTAGAGAGGAACAAGTTTTCCTATCAGGCATAGGCTGCGCATCGCGAATGCCAAACTACCTTAGCACCTACGGATTTCGTGGTCTGCATGGTGGTGCGGTTTCTGCGGGAATGGGGCTTAAACTTGCCCAACCAAATCTCACGGTTTGGATTGTTTTGGGCGATGGAGAAGGGTTTGGCGCAGCAACCCAACACCTCTTGCATGCCTGCAGACGCAATGTTGATATCAAAGTTCTTTTCATCAACAATGAAATCCGCGGCCTTTCCCGAGGTCAGGAATCTGCAACTACAAGGCCCGGCACCCTCACCGCAACATGCCCCGAAGGCTCCTTCGATAATCCATGGCACCCATGCGCACTTGCAATAGCGGCTGGCGCTACCTTCGTCGCACGATCACTTGATGTTGATGTCGATCATCTGGGCACCATCTTGCAACGGGCCTCTGCACACAAAGGTTTTGCTTTTGTTGAAATCCTTCAGAACTGCAAAGTCTACAACGATCTCGTATTCGATAATCTTGCAACCCAACACGATCGGCCTGAGCATCTTGTTTACTTGGAGCATGGCAAGCCTATGGTTTACGGCGCACAGAGCAGACAGGGGATCAAATTCGAGAACGCATCGGTCAGCCTTGTGCAGCCCAATCATGCTGCATCAACCGCACCAGCCATTCATGATGAGGCATACGAAAGCCCCTTCGCAGCCCAGATGCTTGCAACGCTTGAAAACCCTGATTTTCCTGAATGTATCGGAGTTTTTCGGGCTGTCACAAGAATTTGCCATCATGAATCTTTTTACCGTGGTACGAATACTCCGAACCCAGAAATACCAAAACTAGACCTTGAAGGCCCCGACTCCTTCCCTTTGGAATAAATCATGATCTGCCCCCATTGCAACAAACGAAATTATCCAGGCATCGATTCTTGCAGCAACTGCAAGCTCGACCTTTCCTCTTTCGATGTCCCCGTAGCTCATGATCGGGTTGAACGAAGCCTTATGGAAGATCCGGTAGGCGTTGTAAAGCCTGCACCCGCAGTGATTCTTCATGCCTCCACTCCTGTTTCCAAAGCCCTCGATATCATGATCGATCAAAACATAGGCGCTCTTCTTGTGGTTGATGATCAAAATAAAATGCTCGGAATCTTTAGTGAAAGAGACATGCTTAACCATGTCCTTGATGACCCAACTGATTATGCAGAGAAACCCATTTCCGACTACATGACCGAAGAACCTGAAACGGTTCGCACCACCGACAGGCTGGCCTTTGTTCTTCACAAGATGGATAATGGCGGATACAGACATCTACCTGTATTAAAGGATGGTAAACCCATCGCAATGATTTCGGTTCGGGATATGCTCAAACATATTCTTTATCTGTGCAATACACACTAAAACATCAGCATCTTATTTACATAGGCCATGTGTATAGTCGCATATAAAATATTATGCGAATTGAAACCTTACGTATGCAAGGCAATAGAAAAAGGGGAGCGCCAAAGGTTTTGATCCCCATCCGATCTCTTTTAAACTACGGTCATTTGCTCTTTAGATCGAAATCGTGGCGAAGGTTCTTGGAGGAAACATCAACTTTTAAAGTGCTATCAGCACCATACTTAGCTGGGATCATCTGTATAATCTCTTCTGATTCCTGACCGGGGCCCGCAATTTTACTCTTCAAGGTTTTACCCGACTTTTTACTCCAGGTAAGCGATACCTTGTAATTCCCCTCGGTCAGCTTTGCCAAATACTTTCCCTCAACAACAAAGCTTTCAGATGTATTACCTTTCTTATCAGTGCTTTCAAAACGAATGACGGCGTCATCTTTATTACCGACAGGGTTGCCATCTAACAGTACCTCGCCTGCAACCGGGTAGTTAACTGGGCCGCTGCTGCAGGCACAAGCCAGAAATGAAACAAACACAAAAGAGTACACAAGTTTATTCATAATATTTTCAAGGTTAGTAATTGGGATCAAATACTTCAGAACCATTCATGGTGCTGAGGGCCTGCCAAGTTACCAAGGAAATGGAATTGGAAACAAAGCGAATGGATCCATCACAAAAACTAGCGTTCACACCACCAGAATGTTTACTGCGTGCTGCAACTTTTCCATTCCCACTAACTATACAGGGCATCCTAACTGCATCATTAACACACCAACCGCCACTCAATTCATCAACGCCACTATTGGGGGTGTCTATCGTCATGAACCTTCCACATTGAGTATCATCGTTAATAAAGTCGCCACGAAAATCGGCCGCAGCATCGTTGTCATGCATGAGCACTTCAGAAAACGCCAAGGTGTTAGAAGTTCCATCTGGAAATTTATCTAAATTAGAAATTCTTGGGGATGCCCTATTTGAAAAATCGGTATACCCCCATGGAGAATAGGTTTGAGGCGCTGCGCCGAGCAAAGGCATTCTCACAGGGCCCCAGTTTATCACATAATTGCTTCTTGCCCGCCAATATGAATCCCCTTGCCATTTGGCATCCTGACGACCCGACCCACAATAATATATTTTCGAAATCGTGGAACAAACCCCATTATGCGTATTTTGAATTATATTGTTAGGTTGCCAAAACCCGAGTGTTTTATCGTACTTATTAGCAGTATTATCCATCTCAACATATGGCCAAAGAAAAACAGGCCAAGAAATACGATTTGGATTAGCTACTGCTGCGGGCATAAAACTACCAAAGGTCGAATGATAATTATGAATTGCAAGCGACCATTGCTTGAGGTTGTTGCTACACGTTGCCTTTGCTGATGCTTCCCGCACTTTTTGCACCGCAGGCAATAGCAACCCAATAAGAATTGCGATGATCGCAATAACGACCAGCAATTCTATTAGCGTAAAACCTCTTATTATCTTTGAACTATTATCTTTTGTTATCATTGGTGATTCACCTTACGGGGATAAATATAAAATATGATGGTCTATAATAAGAAGGTTTCATGAATAATAAAAGTGTAATAGCAAGATAAATCATCCTTTTTTGGGTCTTAGCCCACCCCAAGAGTAACCCCTTACATTAGAAAGACCCAGATAATAGGCTTACTTTCAAACTTGACCAGCAAGCGCATCTGCAGCACGAAGAGCATCTGCAACCATGGATGCAGTAACAGGAAATGGCTCGTTATGAATGGTTTCACCCGGTTGGGTTGCCCTTTTGGCAATGGTATTTATTACATTTAAATCGTTAACATCAATGCCAAGATCTTTCAGGCGGGTTGGAAGATTAACGGATTTAAGAAACTTGACGATATCTTGAAAGAACTGCCTAGGCTTGCCTTCAAGGGCCAACTGGGTAAGTACCCCTATAGTGACTTTTTCGCCATGCAAAAAATCATGCGTTGAGGGAATCATGGTCAACCCATTATGAATGGCATGGGCAGCGGCCAGGCCTGAAGACTCAAACCCTAATCCTGAAAGCAAGGTGTTCGCCTCGACAACGCGTTCAAGCGCTGGAGAGACCAGTTTATTTGCGACTGCAACACAGGCATCTGCGCCATCCGCAATGATGGAATCAAAACAAAACCGAGCAAGTGCAAAAGCTGCCTGCGTGCTTAAGCCTCCCCGCATGTTGGGCTTTCTCGACAACCTGCAGGCATCTGATTCAAAATAAGTTGAAAGGGCATCGCCAATGCCTGCTGCAAGGAACCTTACCGGGGCCTGAGCAATCAGACTTATATCAACCAGTACAAGATCTGGATTACGCTTAAATATGCGATATTCAAGAACTTTGCCTTGTTCATCGTAAACAACCGAAAGCGCGCTGGTTGGGGCATCGGTAGAAGCGATGCTAGGCGCAAGTGCGATAGAGATATTGCAAATGTTTGCAGCAGCGCGGGCAGTATCAAGAACTTTACCACCCCCTGCGCCCACCAAACTTTTAACCCCAAGAGTTTTCGCCCTGGCAACAACAGAATCAATTTCTTTGGGTGTACATTCGCCCGTAAAATCAAGAATGGAAAACTCCCACCCCATCTGCTTCATACTTTCCTGCCAAGATTTTTCAGCTTGCGAACGGGCAGACTTGCTCGCAACTAGCAAGACCGGCGACTTCATCCCAACTGCATCCATCTGCTGGGCTAATTGATTGCTGGCTGAAATACCCTGAACATAACGAAGTGGACTGCAAAATACCTGCATTGGTAAGTTCCCCATGAAATAAAATCTAGAATACACCTGATCAATAAAAACCAGAATCAAAATTATTTATCAAAGAAGGAAAAGAGCCTCTTAAGCTCATCCCGATTAGGTAATCAAACTTCTTTGAAACTTCGGATGCGAGAAACAAGGGGAAGCATTGCAAGCACAAGCACCCCTGCGAAAAGGAAGGGCGCCATGCTGTCGATCTTATAAAGCGTTAGCCCAAAGATTGGGCCAAATATGCGAGCAAGAGAAGAGCAGGATTGATTAACTCCTAGGATTTCACCTTGTCGTTCGGGGTCTGCGCGTTGCGAAACAAGTGCCTGAGCACTGGGGGTGAGAAAGGCAAATCCAACAACTGAAATAGTAAGGCTTACCATCATGAGTGGAAGAAGGAAATCAGCGAGGAGATTATTGCGGGAAATATAGGTGATACCAGCCAGGCTTGCAACGCCCGAACCCATGAGCAGAATGCCCAAGGTGAGGAAAAAATAGACGGAGAATTTTCGGGAAAGCGGGCGGTAAAGCCCATTGGCAAGGCTGAGCGTAAGGCCGACATAAGCAAAGAGAAGAAAATTGGAAGTCTTACCAAACTTAAGAACATCTTGGTTGATCATCGCCAAGGTGGATTCAAAGGCACCAAAGCCAATGGTAGCCAGGAAGAAAACAAAAATAATGGGCCCAAGTGCGGGGTTGGAAAGGACACTCTTAAAAGCTGAGACATCGAAGATCTTTCGATTTGCGCTATGACCGCCTGGAACTCTGGTTTCTGGCATTTTTACCAGACCAAGGATAAAAGCAAAAAGCGAAAGGCCAGCAGAAATATAACCCGTAGCGCCTGCTTGATCAGGGAAAAAGGTAAGGGCACCAAATCCAACCAAGGGGCCAAAAGTGAAACCAATACCAAAAGCTGCGCCGATTAATGCCATGCCCCTGCTACGATTTTCCTTAGAGGTACAATCAGCAATAACAGCTTGTGCTGTGCCAATAGTCGCCCCGCAAATACCAGCGCCAATGCGTGCTGCAAACAAAAGGAAAAGTGCAAGGTGTGCGGATTCCGTGGGCAGGGTGGAGGCATAGCCGAAAAGCGCATAGAAAATAATCGAACCAAGCAGGCCCAGAAGAAGGATGGGTTTTCTGCCAATGAAATCGGAGTACCTTCCCCAGGCAGGAGCGAAGAGAAATTGCATCATGGAGAAAGAAGACATCAGCAAACCAAGTATGATGCCATGAAAAATACTGGAAGAGCCTTCTGGAAGAACCCGGGACACATATTGATCGCCATAAATGGGAAGCAAGGGCAGAACAATGCCAAAGCCAAGAAGGTCGATGAAGACAACAAGAAAAACCATCAAAAGGGCAAACTTGTTGGATTTAGCGGGGGCGGGATTAATCTCGGTCATGAATACAATTTCCTTATTCAACAATGGAACCAAGAATAGTTATACCCGCTGATTGGGGCCGAAGGGAGTGATTAGCTGGAAAATAAAGAAAGAAGCCTCCGGGAATCATCTCGTAAGTACTTGACGAATGAATCGTGAAAACTGCCATAGGTAGGGAATTTCCTTGGTTGGATAATCGTGCTGGCAGAGATCCGATGCAAGTTTTTGGGAACAAGCTAAGTCAAAATATTTCTGTGCCTCAACCCCTTTTCCCGTGGCATAAAGCAGATTGCCCAGTTCTGCTGCAATTCGGGTGGATTCAGGAAAAACAGCATGCGCCTTTTGCAACAAGGCTATCACTGCAGATTTATCATGAAGAGGAAGAGCTACGATCCCAAAAACAACCCTAGAAAGTACATCTCTTGCGTAAGGATGTTCCATAATCGAAAAAGTTGAGCCTACCCGGTTAAGAATCTCAAGCAAAGCTACAGGCTTTTCCTCATGCGAATAATTATCAAGTCCGATCAGTGACAACGAAAAACAATTTGGAAATCCCGCATCCGCTTTTTTACACCAACCAATGCCATCAACCGCTTTTTGAATTGCAAGTAAGCGCAACAAATACTTCCATGCAGGCAGAAAAAATGTTTCAGAAAGGCATACCTGCTCAAGCAGAGCCACCGCCTTATCACGATCTTCCAACAGAAAATAACTGCGGGCGATTTCGATCTTAGCCCTGCTGCTGTAAGGGATCAACTCGAGCGTTTTTTCGAACGCCTTCAACGCATCGGCGGGTTGCCTTAAACCATTCAAGCACTCGCCCAGCTTCAACCATCCGAAAGAATATCCGGGCTGCTGCTGGGTGAGCTTTTTTAACGACTCGACCTGTTCATTAGCAGAGGTTTTTGCAGATGCTTCAAGAAACTGCTTTTCAACAACTCCTGCACGAAGCTGGAAATACCCAGCTTCCTTTTCCCCTGCGCCTTCCAGTGCAATTAATATTTGATCCTCAACACCCTCAGAAATAGCGTTCTTCTTATCTAAGCTTTTGTACCACTCAACCCTCCTACCAATATGGTCTTCCATCTTTCTTTGCTTGATAACAAAGTCATAAGCCTGTTCACGAATTTTCAAACGAAGTTTTGTATCTTGATAAAGACGATCCAACTGCTTGATCAGTTCTTCAGGGGTGTTGAAGAACAGGCCAGTTTCGCCATCCTTCACAATATTGCGATAAGGCTCAAGGTTTTGATAAATACTTGCAACGCCGCAAGATGCATATTCCAAGAACTTGACATCCGATCTGCCCTTGTTGTACTGCGTAGGAAGAAGGGGAGCGATGCCAACATCGATGGAGCCAAGGAAATCAAGATAGGATTCGATAGAGCCGAAGGGCTTGAAATGAAAGCGTGAAGGATCAAGATGAAAGAACTCTTGGGCTAGTTCATTCGTCATGATTGCAAGATGGGCACCCGGGTGGGCATCGAGCCAATTTTGCAAATAGGGTGCAACATGATAGAGATCTGCAAAGTGACCGGGGGACCCAGCCCAACCAACGGTGAAGGGCCTTTCAACAATATTAGGTAAAGGCTGAAGGTGAACCAATTGGTTTGGAAAAACTTCTAAATTGCATGCGCCCATGCTTCGCCATTGTTCAGCAAGATAAGCCGTGCTGGTTTGCACCGCATCAGAAAGGCGCAGGAGTTGTATGTAAAGCTCTTGAATTTCTCGATCCTGCCAACTTCTTGCAATCGGGCTCCAAGGTTGAAGATCGAAGAAGAAATCGTTGGCTTCGAAGATGGTTAATTTGCCAAGTTTTTGACGCATGCTTAAAAGCGGAATCAGATCCCAATCTTAGAAAAACTGCAGTACAAGTACATCGGCCTTCTCTGCAAGCATGGGAAGTAAATGATGTTGAAAATGTACATCAACGCAAACCACTCCAGCAATCAAACCCATGAACCTTGCAGGAGCATGAATACGATAATGAGCATCGCCATCGGTTTTAAAATCACCAACCTGCACGATCAACATGTCTTAACTCCAATGTATGGCAAGGGCGAAAGAGATTTCTTCAAATAAAGTGGATGACTGGGAAAGCCATCCTTCGTCTCCTTCAGACAATGCAATTTATCACCAAGCAATGCAATCACTTCCTGATGCCGATTTAAATGACTGCCATGAGTTCCCCAAGCGGCAACTATTACCGAGGCATCCCTTGCGATTTCAACGAGCCAGCGATTATTATCCTTGCCTACTGGATTGGACTGCGCCTTCATAACAGTAGGGAGGGTCGCCCGGAAGGAAAAGATATTCATCATGCAAAGGGCACCAAAACCCCAGCGCATCGAATAATCAATACATCGCGCAACGGTTGGATCGTTTTGAACTTCATCCGCGGTAGAGGGGTTAAGGCCAATAAACATGGCATAACTAGGGTTGGTAAAATCCCACTGGCGCCAAAGGGTGTAGCGATACTTTCTGCATTTGGAAAATACGGTGCTGCGTTCCATGCCGTAGGTACACCTTTGAACTCAAGAAAAGAAGGCGCCAAGCTTGACCTTTGCAACAATGCAGGTGATCATGGGAACATCTTACTTTATTAGCAGAAAGAAAACATGGATCACTCGACACAAATTGCAAACGATATCAAAAAAGAAAGCACTCAGCAGGCAGCCAGCCCTAAAGATGCAGTTGCCTACATTGTGTTCGATACCGAAAGCATCCCCGATGGCGAACTGGTTGCAACGGTAAAATACCCATCCGAAAACCTTTCGCCCGATGCAGCAATCGAAAGGGCCCAAGCCGAGGCGAAGGCGAAAAGCTTTTCCGGGTCAGATTTTCTCCCATTCACTTTTCAAAAGCCCGTCGCTATCTGCACTCTTACCGTAGACAAAAACTTGATGCCCATCGGGCTCAACTGTTTAGATACACCCCAATATCGCACCAACGAAATGGTCAAGCTATTTTGGCAGGGCGTTGAAACCTACAAGCGTGCCAACCTAGTCAGCTTCAATGGCAGAGGGTTCGATCTCCCGCTTTTAGAGCTCGCAGCCTACGATCAGGGAATCTCTGCAACCAGTTATTTCGCAAGCGACAAACGCAGCAGATACCGCTCACCGTACATCGATTTACAAGATGTTCTATCCAACCAAGGCGCATGCAGGTTGGAAGGTGGTTTAAACCTCCTGGCACGCAGGCTAGGGCTGCCCGGAAAAATGGGCATCACCGGGCATGATGTCTACCCAATGCACAAGGCAGGCAAATTCCAAGAAATCAACGACTACTGTGCCTGCGATACCATCGATACTTATTTCGTATTCCTGCGAACTAAAGTTCTCATGGGCCATGTAACACTTGAACAAGAAAAGAAAATCTTCGAAGACGCAATCGATTGGTTTAAAACCAAGGCGGAAGACTTCCCAGCATTAGGAAAATATCTGGCCAATATCCAACGGGGCAAAACTACTTGATCCTGAATTAGCCAGGCTATATCACCCATCTAAAATCCGCACAAACAGGTACAAACCAGCGAACATTGATCACGAAGCCTAAAAGGGCCGAATATACCACCCAAATACCGGCAAAATGCCCCTTTATTGCATGTATTTATAGCTTTCCACTTGACATACGAATGTCAAAGTGAAAAATTGTATATAGCCCTGCATTTTTATAAATTATTACCGGGGACGAACATGCTGCGACTCAATAAATCTAAGGCCTTTACCCTCATTGAATTGCTGGTGGTTATTGCAATTATCGCTATTCTTATAGGTTTATTGCTGCCCGCCGTGCAAAAGGTACGCGAAGCTTCCTCAAGAGCCCAGTGTTCCAATAATCTGAAGCAACTTGGCCTTGCAATGCATTCTTATCACGATGTTTTTCGTATTTTCCCCAGAAACTACACCCGCGTCGGTACCAACGTTTGGGAAGCCTTGAGCGTTAATTTTCTTTTGCTACCTTACCTTGAGCAAAACGGTTTGTTTCAGAAAATGCTTCTTCCTGCAGATCCCAATGTGGGCGATTCTGCAGCATGGTCAAACGATTGGACTTTAGCCAACACCAAATTAAAAGTTTTTATCTGCCCATCTTCGGAACCTGCAACTTTGCGAACATCCGATTATTGGGGTGGGCCAGGTTGCAATTATGGTTGGTCTACTGGTAGTAGCACCGAAACCACTTGGGCTGGCACCAGGTTTAATGGCATGATTTCTTATCAATCCGATACAAAAATGGGCGATGTCTCTGACGGGCTTTCAAACACGATCCTAGCCTCAGAACTCCTTACGGGTAGCGGTGCCAATAGCGGTGCAGGCGTTTTTCCTCGCGATATCTTCTATACCAACGATGGTTTGTTTAACGCAGTTGTCAATAAGAACTTCCCCACTCAAACTGAACTCGACACAATCGGCACTGCTGCGAAAACTGCCCCATCCGGGGTTAGGGGAACTATTGGTGGAAACTGGGCTTGGTACGCTGCAGGCCAATCCACCTTGACCACATCTGCACCACCCAACTGGCAATTTCCAACCGCTGGGGGCAATTGCTGCCCAGGCGGAGCCCATGACTGGGGCGTAGGTATCGTTCCACCACGCAGCAGACATGCAGGCGGGGTCAATGCTCTCTTTGGGGATGGCAGCCTTCGATATATTAATGATTCTGTTACACTGATTACTTTTCAACGCCTAGGCAACAAATCCGATGGTCAGGTTTTGGGCGAATACTAAAAATTTTCGGAGTCATTCCTTGAGCACTTATTTCCGTATCTGTTTGCTTGGTTCGTTAATTGCGTTTTCAATAACCGCATGTTCGCAACCAAAAAATGAAACCATTATCATCAAGGCCGCTGAAGATCCTCTTGATGGAATTCGCACCGTGCTTGATGGCTATGTTAAAGGGCAACCGATACGCAGCGAGGCAAGTTCTTTTCCAAATTACATCAACGATATACGGAAAGTAAGTCCTGAAAAGGCTGACATTTTGGAAAAAGGCCTTGAAGAGTTGCAAAAACCAGGGGCTAATGTCCAAGGCAAAGCCAAAGCACTTCTTGAAAAACTCAAGTAACTTTAGATTATAGAGTTTATCCAACAGCAAAAACCCAAAGCTTTTATCACCACAATTGTAGAGTGATATAAGGATTGGGTTAGCGCTATTACCTTTTCTTATGCGCAGTAAAAACATGTCTTCTAACAAATAAAAAGGTTATAATTCCGATCTATGATTTAGTGAACTTCTACAAGGGTGTTTTCATGCATACTATTTTATCTTTGCTGATTACCCTCCTATTGGCTGGTCAAGAAACCCAAACAAACAAACCAAACATTCTGTTCTTCTTCGCAGATGATCAACGAGCAGACACCATCAACGCCCTTGGCAACAAGACCATCATCACGCCAAACATTGATCAATTAGTCAAGGAAGGCACCGCATTTGAACGGGCCTATATCATGGGCGGAACTCATGGCGCGGTTTGCGTCCCTTCCCGGGCCATGATGCTTTCAGGCAAATCTTTATTCAGAATTTCAGAACAGTTAAAAGGCGCAGTTACCTGGCCCATGGCTCTACGGGATGCAGGTTATGAAACCTTTGCAACCGGGAAATGGCACAACGGCCAGCCATCCTTGGCAGCATCATTCCCCAAAGCCAAAAGCATTTATCTCGGAGGCATGAGCGGTCAGTTCAACACCCCCATCTCTGATGTAGGCACCGAGGGAAAGATGATTAACCTCAAGAGCCCCAATGAGCATTGCAGCGAAACCTTTGCCAACGAAGCCATCGAGTTCCTGCAAAAGACTCCCAAGGAAAAACCTTTTGCAGCATACATTGCATTCAAATCCCCACACGACCCAAGGCAAGCACCCAAAAAATTCGTTGATATGTACAACCCAAAAGATATCCCCCTCCCTGCAAACTATCTTCCCGAACACCCTTTCAATAATGGCGAATTGGTAATCCGTGATGAACAGTTAGAGAAATGGCCCCGCAGCAAAAGTGCAATCCAACAACACCTTGCAGAATACTACGCCATCATCACCCACGAAGATGAACAAATTGGCAGGGTCATCAAAGCTCTTAAAGACACAGGCAGGTTTGAAAACACTATCATTATTTTTTCCGCAGACAACGGCTTAGCCATCGGCAGCCATGGTTTGATGGGCAAACAGAATGTGTATGAACACTCGGTGAAAATACCTTTGGTAATTTCGGGCCCAGGGATCGAAAAGAATAAACGCAGCCAAGCGATGTGCTACACCTTTGATTTGTTCCCAACTATCTGCGAAGCAGCGGGTACGAAAACCCCTGCAAGTGTAGAAGGCAAAAGCCTTTGGCCTGTTCTTAAAGGAACATCACAGACACATCGAGAAGAGATTTTTAGCGCCTACCGGGGCCTGATGCGTGGCTTAAATGATGGCCGTTATAAATTAATAGTAAACATCGCAGTCAACAAAACCCAGTTGTTTGATCTGCAAAGCGACCCTGATGAAATGAAAGATCTCGCAGACGATGCAAGCCAAAAGCCTAGGCTGAATGCAATGCTTACGAAGCTAAAAACATCACAGGGAAACTGGGCGGATAAGCAGGAATTGAAATCAGAGAAGCCCCTACCATTGAAGATCGACCTCTCCAAAACCCCCAAGGAAAAGGGCAAGGAAAAGAAGAAGTCGTAGGATTTCGCAGCATTAAACCAGGCCGGTGAGGGTTCCAGTTGCGTCTGCAAATTTCGAAGTTTCAACGCCCATCTTTTGCAGCATCGTCAACAATACATTCGACAAAGGCGGATGCTTATCCGCATCAAACGCAAGATGCCTGCCATGCTTGAAGCCAAGCTTCGCACCCCCCGCCATCAAGGTCGGAAGATTCTTGGGTGAATGTTCGCCACCCTTGCCAGAGTTCATGCCCGAGCCATAAAGAATCATGGTTCGATCCAGCATGTTGGAATCAGCTTCAGCAGTAGATTTAAGCATGCCCATAAAGCGAGCTAGGCGAGAAAGATGAAACTTATCAATGGTGGCAAGCTTAGAGAGCATACCTGCATCGCCGCCGTGATGGGAAAGCTCATGATGGTTTTCGCCTCCGCCACCATATCCGCCCGCTTCTCTTGACCATTCAAAAGTAATGACCCTAGTAGCATCGGTGATAAAAGTCAGGTAGGCAACTTCGAGCATGACATCAATCCACATGGGCCGATCATGTGCATTGCCGGGCTGGCTGCCAAGCTGAAGCCCGGTTTCAGGAACATTGGGTTTGGGTACATCCACCCAGCCTTGAAGCCTGCCGACTTGCTTTTCGGTCTGCCTGACACTCGAAAGATACTCATCAAGTTTACGGCGATCATTGGCACCAAGGTTTTTATCAAGGGCCTTAGATTCGGAAGCAATATCATCCAGGATAGATTTGCGTTCTGCATAGCGTTTGAGTGTTGCAGCGCGATCACCTGCGGAATCTGGAACGAAGAGTCGTTCGAAAAGTCTGCGAGGGGAATTTTCCGCAGGAAGTGGCGAACCATTGATATCAAAGGAAAGTGTATGGCTATGGCCCGAGCCACCAGTACCAGACATATCAGATAGTTGAAGCGAAGGAAAACGAGTTTGCTTGCCGTGCAGTTCTGCAGCGATTTGGTCTGCAGAAATGGAGTTGGAATAATCAGCACCAGGCTTGGCTTTAAGATTGGCAGCGGTAAGCCAAGTATCTGCGCCACTATGCCCACCCTGGCTATTGGGATGGCCCATTCCAGAAAGCACGGTGAAATCTGAACGGTGCTCTTTCATCACTTCCAATGTGGAAGAAAAAGTGTACTTATCGCCCGAAGTTGCAGGCACCCATTCAATAATGTTCACACCATTGGGAATGTAACAACAAATCATCCTTGGATGTGGTGCAGCAGATTTATCCCAAGGTTTGAAAGTGGAGGGCGCAGCATAAATTGAAGGTGTCATCGCTTCCAGCAAGGGCAGGGTAAGTGCAGCACCTGCGGCCCTAAGAACATGACGGCGAGATAACGGACGGTGAAAAAAGGAAGGCATGATTCTAATCTCCGATGGAATTTACAATGACTTATTTCGTCGCAAACGCTTCGCTCGCAACAATAAAGTTCGCAAGCGACTTAAGTGTATATTTGTTTTGCTTCATATCAGCGATGGCAGCCTTGACTGCCGGTTGATCAGAAAGCCCTAGCTCCCGCCCATAGGCATATATCATGAGCTTACTTGCCAAACAACCAAGGAACAAGTCTTCTTTAGCGAGTATTGCCTGTTGTAAACCAGCAACGCCTGCAATTTCGGTACCATCGGGCATGATGGAAGAAGAATCAATAATGGGGTCATTTTTACCGACTCTTCCTTTGTAGCCAAACCCCTCCTGATCACGCCATTCACCCGCAGCATCGAAATTCTCGAGGGCAAAACCGAGGGGGTCGATTTTATTATGGCACCGGGCACATTGATCCAACTGGCGATGAATTTCAAGCCTCTTCCGCACGGTGGCTTTATCAATCCCCGGCACCTTCGGTGCGATCTCGCCTGCATTGGCAACGGGTAGGCCGGGGTCAATTCCCATCAGGTTTTTCAAAACCCAAGTGCCCCTCTTCACAGGAGAAGTACGGGTGCCATTAGAAGTTGTGGTAAGAATTGATGCTTGAGTAACAATGCCACCGCGATGCGCAGAAGGGGGAACTTGAACCTTGCGGAACTGATCGCCTTTAACACCATTGATGTTGTAAAAGCGCGCAAGCCTTTCGTTAATGACCACAAAGTCGGACTTGATGAGATTTCTGGCATCAAGATCATTTAGCAAAATTTCACGGAAGAAGGATTCCGATTCTGCAACGATAGAAAGTTCGAGATGGCGATCATATTGGGGATAAAGATCACTTGCAGGCGGGTTGTTACCGACATCGCGAAGGCCAAGCCATTGGCCTGCAAAATTACGTACCAAAGCATCAGCCTTGGGGCTCTTTAGCATGCGATCTACCTGCTGTTCAAGAATAAGCTTTTCACGAATCTTGCCTGAATCTGCAAGCTTGGAAAGTTCCTCATCAGGCATAGTAGACCAAAGAAAATAACTCAGCCTGCTTGCAAGTTGATGGCTGGTAAGGGGTGTTGCTTTATCTGAGGCCCCCGCACTTTGGGGCTCTGCAAGGAAAAGAAAATTGGGGGAAGCCATCACTGCAATAAGAGGCAACTTGATCGCTTCGACAAATGTTTTTTCTTTTCGTGCAGACGAGTAAAGAGAAAGTTTCGCATCAATTTCCGTAGGCGAAACGGGCCTACGATAGGCATTACGCATGAAGCGGGTAAGCACTTCCCGAGCGTATTCCTGTTCATTGGCAGCCTTGTTAGGCGAGTCAAATAAAATGCGTGAATGTGTTTGTGGAGGCCAAGATTCATAGATCGGGCCTTCGATTTCGAACCAATCAATTAAAAGCTCTGGGCGGGCGAAGGTATCTCTGTTTTGCATCCAGAAGTTTTCAAGCGCAGAGGGAATGGTGTAGGCGTAATCAAAAAAGATACCTGCGGATTCGGTGGTGAAGCGAATATTGAACTCATGGGTTTTAGGTTTATCAATAGAGCCGGGGACATCGAACTCTGCCATTACTTTGGGGGTTGGCCCAAGTTGCTGGCTGAACTTGATACGAGCGGGGCCGTAATCATAACGCCTATCTTGCTCGAAATGTTTCATGTCGTTTTCAAAGGCTTGCAGATTCCATTTGGCACGCTCGGGTTGCTTGGCATCTTGCTCCTCTTGGCGCTTTTTAAGAATCTTTGATGCGGTTTCTACAACTTGGGCCCGATTGGGAATGCGAGTAGCTGCATGAACACGAACCGTATAAATGCCTGCAGTAGGAACGCGAAAATCACGGGCATGGACTGAACCCGCAGCATGATGCATTACAACCCATGCCCCTTCCTGAAGATTTTGCCCGCCATTGACCAGCGGATTATTCTTGGGATCTAGGCGCTTCCGCACGCGGTCATTGGAATTGATAGTGGGCTCGAAATGCCATTTGATCATTTTGGGTTGCTCGCCCTCAACGAGTGCGCGGTCAAGGATTTGCTGGGCAGCCCCCAAATACATTTCCAGATGAAGGGGCGAAAGGGTCAGCGCACCACCATTGTTATCGAACCCTGCCGCAGGCGGATCCTGAGGAAACGCAGAAGGATCAAAATCAACGCCTACAAGATCTGCAATCGTGTTTTTGTATTCACTGCGATTAAGCCTGCGTAAAATCGGCGACCTTTCCCGCTTGACCAACTCCGCAGCAACAGCCTGTTCTGTAATCCAATCAATGACGGATGCAACAGCCTTGGGGTCGGGTTGTTTTTCTTTTTTCGGGGGCATCTCGTGGCTGTTAAGGACATTAACCACTTCCCGCCATTTGGATCGGGTTGCAGGATCAGAAAAATCAATCGATAAAAGTTTGGGATCGGTGGCGAAGCTTCCTTTGGGTTTTTCGCCGGTATGACACTGGTTGCAATGTGATTTAAAAAAGGGGGCCAAAACCCTGTCATACCCGGGTTGATCACCCGCTGCCACTAACTCAGAAGTATCTGCACGCATCAAAAGCGTAATAATCGTTAAAATGCTAAATAGGCGAAGACGCATGGCTAAGAAAATCTCCACGTGAAGGGTCACTTTTCTCACATAAATTCGATAAGTACATAGGTAATTGTAGCAGGATAATTATCTTAAAAAACAAGCAAACCTTGTATATTCCGCTGGTGCTTTCAATTACCCTAAGTTAAAATAAATATTAACTGCCTAGGGCCCTGCTTCTTTATTCCAACCAGATAGATTAATGAACACAAAAACCATTCAAAACACGCTTAAGATTTCCATGATTGTTTTAGTGGGCCTATTTTCCATGCCTTTGGCCTCCAAAGGTGAAGAAAAGATGCTTCCGCCAGAAACATCCATCGAGAAGGCAATCGACTATTACATCGAAGCCTCGTGGAAGGAAAAGAAGATAAAGCCCGCAGTTGCAGCTGATGATACTGTTTGGCTTAGGCGGGTAAGCCTGGATCTTGCAGGTAGAATCCCAACCGCCTCCGAAGCCAAAGCTTTTGCTGAAGACAAAGACCCAGCCAAGAAACAAAAAACAATCGAAAGGCTGATCGCATCGCCTTTGCATCTGAGGCATCAGGCTCAGGAAATCGAAACATTCTTAATGAATGGTACCAAGGGTGCCATGAGCGAATACCTGACCAAGGCAATGACTGAAAACCGTTCGTGGGATCGCATTTTCAAAGAAATCATCTTGGCAGATGAATCCGATGCATCGAATAAAGGGTCCAGCGATTTTCTTAAAACACGCGTCAAGGATTTGGACAGGCTCACCAATGATGTAAGCGTGGCATTCTTTGGCGTGAATGTTTCATGCGCCCAATGCCATGACCATCCGCTGGTTGCAGATTGGAAGCAAGATCACTTCTATGGCATGAAATCATTCTTTTCGCGAACCTATGAAGTTGGCAATTTTCTTGCAGAAAAAGAATATGGCGTAGTGAAGTTCCTGCCCAACAAAGGAAAAGAAAAACAAGCAGACTTCATGTTCCTTACCGGCAAGACGGTAAAGCCCGCAGGCATGACAGAGCCCACCAAGGAAGAACTGAAAAAAGAAAAAGAGATGGTAGAGGAATGGAAGAAAAACAAAACCCAACCACCCAAGCCTAAAACCTCGACTCGGGCCATGTTGTTAGACCTCGCATTAAGTAAGGGAGATCAAGATTTCTTTGCTAAGGCTTTTGTAAACCAAGTATGGAACCGTTTTTATGGTTTTGGATTGGTCATGCCTTTGGATCAGATGCATTCGGAAAATCCCCCTAGTCATCCCGAATTGATGAATTGGCTAGCGAGAGACTTCGCAAATCATGGTTTTAACATCCCAAGATTGGTAAAAGGGATGGTTTCTAGCAAGGTTTATGGCCTATCGAGCCGATATGAAGGTGAGAGCACACCGCTGGCAAAAGATTTTGCAATGGCCCGCCTGAAGCCTTTAACCCCAATGCAGATGGGAGTTTCGCTGCGCCTAGCAGGCCAATTCCTCACCGGAAATGAGCAGGAAAAGAAAGTGGATGAGATTTCCCGTGGTTCCAGAGGACTAGCAGATCAGTTTGCCCAACCTACCGAAGATTTCCAAATCGGGGTTACCGAAGCATTATTCTTCAGCAACAGCAGTCGATTCCAGACAGAATGCTTAGGAGAAGGAAAAGACAAATTGGTAACAGCAATGACCAGCCTTGCAACCCCTGAAGAACAAGCAGACCTAGCGGTTTGGAGTGTTTTATCACGCGGGGCGACCTCGGATGAAAAAGCTGTTATCGCAGGTTATTTGAAAAAACATGGTGCTAATGCGCAGGATGCCAGCAAGCAGGTTTTATGGTCGTTAATGGCAAGCCCCGAATTCAGGTTTAATCACTAAAAAGAAAGGGAGTCTCTTCCCATGAATAAGATTCGGAAAAATTATTGTGGCTCGAATGAACACAATGTATCCCGCAGACAGTTTTTAGGATCTGCAGCAAGCGGCATAGCTGGTTCATCCCTTTTGGCACAAAACGCCTTATCTGCTGAACTAAAAAAACAAGGCAAGAGCATGATTCTCTTGTGGCTTGCAGGGGGCGCCAGCCAGTTCGAAACATTCGATCCAAAACCAGGCGCAATTACCGGCGGACCTTTCCAATCGATTCAAACTTCGACCCCCGGTGTGCGAATTTCCGAACTCATGCCAAAGATGGCTGCACGCTTTAAAGATACCTGCGTGATTCGTTCGCTAAACACTAAAAATGGCGATCACGGTAGCGCATCGCAATTGATGATGCGAGGCCGTAAGGATGAGGCATCGTTAAAGTACCCTGATATGGGTGCAGTTTTGGCTCGTGAATTAGGCAAGCCTGAAAGCCAGGTACCTGATTATGTTTCCTTCTATCTGCAAAGCGAAGGTCGCAACTTCTCGGGCAGCGGATTCTTGGGTGCTCGCTTTGGCCCTATGGAACTTTCCAAAAGTGTAATGCCTGAAAACATCAACAAGCCTGATCATATCAGCGAAATTGATTTTCAAGATCGCTTGGCTCTTCGCAACTTGTGGAGCAAGAACTTCGAAAAAGGCAGATCATCAGGCACTCTTGCAAGCCACCAGCAGGCTTTTCTAAGAGTCAATGGCATCATGGATAGCCAAAAGCTTTTCGATGTGGCCAATGAACCTCAGAAAATCCGCACTCAATATGGGCCAACCCAATTTGCAGAACAGGTGCTTATTGCTCGCAGACTGGTTGAATCTGGTGTGCCTTTCGTTCGTGTAGGCCGCGCTTGGTGGGATAGTCATGGCCAAAACTTTGAAACCCATCAGGAACTTGTCCCTGAATTGGATCATGTAATGGCAACCTTGCTTACCGATCTCGAAGATCGTGGCATGTTGAAAAACACACTCGTAGTAACGCTCTCTGAATTCGGCAGAACTCCTGGAATTAATTCCAGCTTGGGTCGTGATCACTTTGCTAACGCTTGGAGCTGCTCGTTATCGGGTTGCGGGATCAAGGGTGGTTCAGTGTATGGCAAGACCGATGAAAAGGGCGATAAGGTAGTTGAAGGCGAAATTGGAGCTGCAAGGCTCTTCGCAACCATCTACAAAGCATTGGGCATCAACCCCCAGAAAAACTATTATGTTGGTTCGCGCCCTGTTCCACTTACCGATCCAGGCACCGAACCTGTCAAGGAAGTATTGGCATAACCCTTATCGAGGCAATCATGAATTACACAAGTTACAAGGTTGATAAGAATCTGGGCAGGCAGGATATTCTTTTCGCAGTAGCCCGTATTCCAAACTCCACCAAAGCCTATGTTGCAGGCTCGGATTTAAAAATCCATGAAATCGATTTTGCCAATGCAAAGCCCGACCTTCGCTCTTTCCCAGCGCATTCCAGCTACATCACCGCATTGATTCTCAAGGACGACACCTTGGTTTCTGGTGGTTACGATGGCAAGCTTTCGTGGTGGAAAGCCTCCACGGGCGAAAAGATCAAAACTTTGGATGCTCATAAAAAATGGATCAGGCAAGCTGCGGTTAGCCCCGATGGCAAACTCTTCGCCTCGGTCGCAGACGACATGGCACTAAGAATTTGGGATATCAAAGACGCAAAGATGGTCCGCGAAATGACGGGCGAACATAAGCCACTCACCCCCAACGATTTCCAATCCATGCTTTATGCTTGCGCCTTCAACAGCGATGGCAAACTAGTTGCAACCGCTGATAAAACCGGACATATCGTTGTTTGGGAAACCCATACCGGCAAAAAAGTTGCAACTATGGAAGCACCCATCATGTACACTTGGGATCCCAATGCCCGCAGGCATTCCATCGGCGGGCCCAGATCCGTTGCTTTCTCGCCTGATTCTAAACTGCTCGCGGTGGGTGGCACTGGCAAAATTGGCAACATCGATCACTTAGAAGCCAATGGCCGCATCGAAGTTTTCAATTGGGAAAAGAGCGAACGAGTTCATGAGTTTGTAACCGATAAATCCAAAGGCTTAGTCGAACACCTCGAGTTTCATCCTGAAGGAAATATTCTTTTGGGTGCGGGTGGTGCGGGCGAAGGCTTCCTAGCTTTCATCGATCTTAAGGAAAAGAAGGTCGCTCATCAGGAAAAAGCTGCAATGAACATTCACGCTATTGCAAGTACCGATGGCATGAAGTCACTCCTGGCAGTTGGCCATCAAAAGGTATTGCACTTTAAGATGGCTTAAGTGAATTTTGGAACCACAAAACAAAAGGATCCGGAGTTATCTCTGGATCCTTTTGCAATATAGTGTCCACTATTTTTCGATTCCACTTCCAACTAGGAAAATATTGCTCAATCAAACCGTCACATAAATAAAGCACAAACCAGAAAACAATTTGCCAAAGATTCAGGCTTAATTATTTTCCCCATTTAAAAGATAAAAGGGAACTTAGAACCCGGATAAAACTATTCTTAGTTTGCTTTTTAGAACAAGTTCTATCGTTCACAACAATTTTACACCTCAGATTAAATTAACGAGAATCATTAAATGAATGAATATTTCTTTTCAAAGCTTGAATAATCAGTCATTATATTCACATTGAGATGCATTACTTGAAATTACAAAGGTTGAATACCATGAATAGGAACTTTGTTTGTTTGCTGGTACTCTTATCGGGCTTGATTGGTTGTGATACCAATGAAAAGCCGGTATTTCCAGTTTACCCCGTCAAAGGTACCGTAAAGTATGATGATGGCAAACCCCTGACTGATTGCTGGATCGAGTTCACTTCGCAAGCGGGCGAAACCAAAGGACGCAATTCCAATAGTAAGATTGACAAAGATGGCAATTTTGAGATGGAAACCTTTGCCCGAGGCAAAGGAGCATATGCAGGCCCCGTAACCGCAGTAATCAGCGAACCAGCTCCCAAATCCGAATCTGAAACTGAAGAGGTTAAAATTTTGCATGATAAAGTTCTTGAGAAATACAAGAACTATGAAACCAGTGGCTTAAAATTTGACATCGAGAAAAAAGATAACACCCTCAACATCATCATCGATCGAAAGTAAAACTCATTTTGCCTTGGGTTTCTAAACACTCCGATCTTCAAATTACAGAGTCGAGCGGTCATGCTGAAGGCAGATTCGAAATCTCCAGCTTCGAATAAAACGATTGCGCAAGGCCTTTCAAACCTTAATGGCAGCAAGCCTTTGGCTCGATCCACCTAGGGCAAGGCGCAATAACATTTCACTTGGTTTTAATTGCAATCCAATGGGATTGCAGTCATATTGAGTTAGGCTTTTACTAATACGATTAAAGCCAACCTACCCGAATTTGTTTTAGGATACTTCCCCATGAAAAATTTCATCTTCTCCCTAATTGCATTTTTGCTTTTAAACACTTTGGCTTTCGCCCAAACGGGAATATTTAAAGCTGGTGCATTTGCCCAAGATATCTCGCCTGAAGAACTGCCCATCTCCATTAATGGCAATATGAAAGATGGCAAAGCAAACATGGTGCATGATCGCATTCATGCGCGCTGCATCGTTTTGGATGATGGCATAACCAAATTGGCCTTGGTGGTGTGTGATTCGTGCATGATCCCACGCGAAGTTTTTGATGCTGCAAAAAAAGCCGTCGCTGATAAAATTGGCATCCCTGCAACCAACATCCTTTGCTCCGCAACGCATACCCATTCAGCGCCAACTGCAACAGGGGTTTTTCAAAGCGAGCCCGAGAAAGATTACCCTGCGTTTCTTTCGAAAAAAATCGCCCAGGGAATCATCGAAGCTCATAAAAGAATGGTGCCCGCACAAATCGGCTGGGGTGTTGCTTCCGACCCAACCCAAGTTTTTAACCGCAGATGGTTCATCAAACCGGGGCAGATGAATATTAACCCCTTTGGCGAAACAACAGACAAAGTCATTATGAACCCTGGTTATCAAAATGCCCGCGTTGATACATCCGCAGGCCCTACAGACCCCGAAGTTTCCGTGCTTTCCCTAAAAACAAAAGAGGGCAAACATATCGCCCTTCTTGCAAACTATAGCCTTCATTATGTAGGTGGCTTCCCAGCTATCAGTGCTGATTACTTTGGCGCCTTCGCTGAATCCATTGGCGTTCTTTTAGATGCGGATCGCTCTTTTGTTGGCATCATGAGCAATGGCACCAGTGGCGATGTGAACAATGTCAACTTCGCAGCCATGGCACCCGGTAAGCGAGAACCAGGCGAGCAAATCCGTGTAGTTGCCAACAGTGTCGCAAAAGCTGCTCAAAAAGCAGTGGCCAACATCAAGTATAAGAATCATGTTTCCCTCGCTTCTGAACAAAAAGAAATATTACTGGGCGTAAGGCAGCCTTCCAAAACTGAGTTGGAAAAGGCAAACGAGATATTAACCAAGGCAAATAAAACTGTTTTAGATACCATGACTGAAATCTATGCCCGTGAAACCGTACTGCTTTCAAAATACCCTTCACAGGTTCCTGCAATCATCCAGGTAACGCGCATAGGCGATCTGGGTATCTGTGCGATCCCCTGCGAAGTATTTACGGAAATAGGTTTGGAACTCAAAAAGAAAAGCCCACTAAAACAAACCTTCACCATCAGCTTGGCAAATGGATACAACGGGTATCTGCCGACGCCTGAACATCACAAACTGGGTGGTTATGAAACCTGGCGGGCCCGTTCGAGTTATCTGGAAACAGAAGCCTCAGTAAAAATTACCAGCACTTTGATGGGCCTGCTCGAAAAAGTGAAGAAGTAATCCCACGGATATTGATGACTTGTTAATAGATGGGTTAAAACATAGCGAAACCGTAAACTTTAACAAAAAAATGTGATTGTTCGATTTATTTTAGCACTTACCTCGTGCAATTGATTCAGCATGAAATAATGGAAAATCCATCAAGATTATTGTTTTAAGCAAAATACTCTTCACCATACTCTTCACCACCTTCTCCTAGGCGTTATAAGTAATTCAACCAATTGACATTGCAGGGTATGCTCTGGTTGTTCCGAAGTTATCTCTTGAAAGCATCATCACTTGTGCCCACGGGCATCGGGAAGATTCCTTGGGGGGAATTATGATGATGGTGTTTCAAACGAGATAACACATGCTAAAAATTCGATCTTTATTTTTTGCATCTATTTTTGCATCCACCTTGGTTGGTGGATGGGCAGTCAAAGCAGAAACCCTGCCGATTGCAAGCACTCAGGCCCCAGCCCCTTTCGCAGCACAACCTGCCAACCGCTATTGGAATCTTAGACAAACCCCGATCACCGATGTGGTTCGAAAAGTTCGTGGCGCAGTGGTCAACATTCAAAGCGAAAAACCTGCAAGCACCGATGACTTTTCCATGCTAGGTTCAGCTAAGAGCAATATCAATGGCATGGGCACGGGTATCATCATTGATTCGCGCGGGTATATTATCACCAACAACCATGTGGTTGAAGATGTTTCAATTTTGCGTGTCAGGCTTTCTGATAACACCCAACTCCCAGCACAAGTTATTGCACGCGACCCAGAACACGATCTCGCTCTTTTGAAAATCGATGCGAAGAAAACTCTACCCGTAATCACGCTTGGCACCGCATCCGACCTGATGGTGGGCGAAACGGTAGTGGCAATCGGTAACGCCTATGGTTATGAACATACGGTAACGGTTGGCGTTGTAAGCGCAACCCGAAGAGATGTCAGCCTGAACAAAGAAATCTCCTACAAAGGGCTGATTCAAACTGATGCGAGTATCAATCCCGGGAATAGTGGCGGACCATTGGTGAATATTCATGGCGAGTTGATAGGCGTGAATGTTGCGATTCGTGCGGGCGCCCAAGGGATTGGGTTTGCGATTCCCGTAGATACGATGGTACGGGTTTCCGGTGAATTAATGGGCAGCAAGCGGGGCAATGTAAAACATGGCGTTGGCCTTCGCAATGAAGTGAAGTTGGAACAAACCGATGGTATCCGCAGGGCAGCCATGGTTGATGCGGTGGAAGGTGGCAGTCCGGGTTCACGCGCAGGAATCAATAAAGGTGATGAACTTCTTGCGATTGAAGATTTCCAAGTTAAATCGAGCCTTGATGTGGAACGAGCCTTGGTTGATAAATCCCCAGGGGACAAAGTGGTTTTCCACTTCCGCAGGGATGGCTCTGAACAAAAAGTCGAAGTGACATTAGAACCAGGTAAACCTGTGATTGTAGTTGCTGAAGTGGTGTGGCGCAGAATTGGATTAAAGGTTCAAACCATTGGCTCTGATGCTGTTGCAAAGGCAAACAATCAACTACATGGCGGATTATTGATTACTGAGATAAGGCCAGAGAGTGTTGCTGCCCGTGCAGGTTTTCAAAAAGGCGATATCTTGGTGGGCTTGCATCAGTGGGAGATGATTAGCATCGATAATATTTCGTTCGTGCTGAATCACCCTGAACTTCCCACTTTTCAACCAGTCCGGTTTTTCATCGTAAGGGCAGGCCAGGTACATCGGGGCTTCCTACCACACATCGATTAACATTTAAGCTTACTTTACTGAAGCGGGCTTCGTGTACGATTGGAAAAACTTCACCATCAGTTCCGGTGCGAAGGCAGGAAACTGGTGGGTACCTGGGTGAATGCATACGACCAACGGTGCACTTTTGGATGATGGGTAAAGAGTGCAATACTTGGCCCATTCTTTACCCGCGGAATCACACCCATTGATTTCTTTTACTCTTTCGATTGTCTTTTGTTGCCATTCGATCTTTACCAGAGCATCGTTCTCACCTGCAAAGTGAATGCAAGGCTTGGGCATTGCATCGAACTTCACCGCAAAACTTGCACAGGGCGCAACAGCAGCAAAAACATCGCCCCGGGTTTGCCAAAGTGTGTAGGTGAAACCACCCCCATTGGAATGTCCCGTACAGTAGATTTTATTATCATCGATTTTGAATTCTTTGCGGAGATGGCTTAACAGCGCATCAAAGAATTTAAGATCTCGATCTTCCTGCTCGCCGGGTTTATGCTGCCAGCCTGTTTTTTTACCCTCCGGATCGGTCAATTTTCCAGGCGTGTTCAACCCCTGCATGTAAACCACGATTGCACTAGGCCAATGCTTCTGGATTGCAAAAGACTTCGCAGCACCTTTTGCAGTACCACCATGGCCATGAAAAACAAACACCACCGGGGCGCTGGTATTCGATTTGGGAGGAAAGAAAACCAAGGCATCGCGATCGATTTTATCTACTTGCAACTGGATGTTTTTAGGCTCACCGATTTCCTGCGCAAAAAGTGGGAAGGAAAGAATCAACAAAGATAAAAGTGCGGGAAAGTATTTGTGCACGGAAGGCCTCGTAATGCAGGTTTTAAAAGAGCAGATCCACTTCCTAATGGTAATGAAGAAGAACCACCTGCGCAATCATAAGCAACAGGCCCACATTTCTAGACCCATCAGCACTTATTAAAAGAGAACCAAAAAGCGGGAAGTATCGCTGAAACAGGCTTAGTTACCCTTAAAATGTATATTAAAGTACACTTTTAATGATAAAATCAACCAACTATTGTACACTTTTATGCAATAAAAGCCCCAATTAGTATGAACAAAGCCTACACTCGCTTGCTTAATAAGTGTACTTATTTACACTATAGGTATAGGAGGTGTTTGCTGCCTTCTGAAAAACTTAGTTGTAGAAGTTGGAGGAAAAAGAAATGGAACCATGGCGCTATATATTCCGAAGAGGTTTCGCCCCGCTACTTTCAAACAGTGCATTAAATGCGTTGCAAGATGGATTGAAGCAAGATGATCCAGCCTTGGTTCAAGGCTGTGTGGTTTTCCCAAAACCAATGCCTGGCTTCTGGGAACTACCTGCTGCTGCTGTTGGGTTGCTTGCATATGTAGGCCGTGAAGGCGAAGGCTTGTTCTCGGTCTTTGAAGTTTCAGAATTTCACGAAAGGCTAAAAGAAGCTGCAGCACAAAAGTTGGGGCAGATGGAAGCAGCAACCTTGTTCCTCGATTGGTTTGATAAAACCCCCCGAGAAATAATGCGCAAAAACTTGCTTCAAGAAACACACCTCGAGTTACGCAAAAGAAAAACAGCATCCCGAATTCATGAAAAACAATCGCTCTCAGAGCGAATACCTTCCAGTACCAACCAATAACCATTCCATTCTTTTCAAGGAGACCTTCATCATGTTGTGCCGTAATTGCAATAAAGTTCGTTCTAATCGTCCCCGGGGCCTTTGCTATTCTTGTTACTACAAACCAGAAGTCAGGGCGCTGTTTCCCTCGACAAGTAAGTTCGCCCGAAAGGGTTCAGGCATAGATGTGTACCTGCCTCCACTTTCGAATGAACCAACTGCAGCTTCACCCGGTAGTGAAGATAAAATTCTTGTGCTGATGGAACGTGCGAGAAATGGACAGTGTCTTTGGCACCCCATGGATGCAGTAAAAGCGATGCCAGCTTTGGAAGTACCTTTGATTTATCAACTTGCTGGTGTTGCCTAACTTGGTTTTTAGGTTTGGAAGTACCTTTGATTTATCAACTTGCTGGTGTTGCCTAACTTGGTTTTCAGGAAACAGGAGCGTAGGTGGAGATAATGCTCATTGCGCTACGAAGCCCATCGAGAGCAGCACTGACAATCCCACCTGCGTAGCCTGCGCCTTCGCCAACGGGATAAAGCCCAATTGCAGAGGGGCTTTGCCTAGAGAGTGCATCGCGAACAACTCTTACGGGGGCACTGCCCCGGGATTCCGGCCCAACAATACTTGCTTCCTTTAAAAATCTACCCTGCCATTTCTTGTCCATAATGGGTAAGCCATGATGCAAGGCCTCGATCACCTGCGTGGGCAAAATCGATTCCAAATTAGTTGCAATCGTCCCCCTCGGATAACTCGAGGGTGGCGCTGCAGGGGAAATCCTTCCACCCAAGAAATCTTTCGCACCTTGAATAGGGCAAAGATACTCCTTCTTACCCACCTCGTACGCCATCTTTTCATACTTTTCTTGAAAGTGAATTCCAGCAAGAGGATGGCTGCTACCAAAATCGCTGGGGTTGATAGTGATCACCAGCCCGCTGTTGGCGTAAGGAGAATCATGCTTGGAAAGGCTCATGCCATTGGTACAAAACGCCCCCGGTTCGGAAACGCTAGGCATGATGTATCCACCCGCGCACATGCAAAAAGTGAACAGGTCATATTTCCCATTGGCGACCAAACTATAATCCGCAGCTCCGATCACATTTTCTAAATCAGAATGCCCATACTTCACCCGGTTGACTGTTTCCTGGGGCTGCTCAATGCGGACCCCCATTTGAAATGGTTTTTGTTCCATTAAAACACCGCGAGCATGCAGCGCATTATAAGTATCTCGGGCACTATGGCCAATCGCAAGAATCACCACATTGGCAGGAATATAACCGCTCGAGGTGTGCACGCCCCTGATGATGTTATCTTGAATATCAAGATCTTCCGCTTTGCATGAGAATTTTACTTCGCCACCCAATGCTTCGATTTTTCTTCGAATGGATTTGACTACTGCAGGCAATCTGTTGCTACCCAGATGCGGTCTGAAATCATAAAGCACCGAGGGTTTGCCTTTATTTTCCGCAAACATCTGCAAGATGCGGGTTACATCAGGCCCTGAACCCCGATAGGTTAATTTCCCATCACTAAAAGTACCAGCGCCACCCTCTCCAAATAAATAATTACTTTCGGGATTAAACTGCCCGCCATCATCAAAATCCTTCACATCGCGAATGCGGTCACGCACCGGCCTGCCCCGTTCCAAAAGTATGGGCCGGTATCCAAGTTCAGCTAAAAAGTAAGCAGCGGCAAGCCCACCGGGGCCAGATCCGATAACGACTGGCCTGCCAAGAATGGGCCCCGATCCACAAGGTGGCATAACAAAAGGGACTTCAGAGTAAGTCTCAATACTGATGGATTGAAACCTAGGCTTGTGTTGCAGGATTTTTTTTTCATCCAGCAGTTGAACTTCGGCACTGTAGACAAATTGAATTTGCCTATCTCGGGCATCAAGGCTTTTGCGCAGAATACGCCAGCGTTGAATATCGGAGGTTTGAATACCCAAGGAGCGAGCGAGCCGATCTGGAAGGGTTGTTTCCGGATCTTCAACTGCGAGCCTGATATTTGAAACGCGTAATGCCATAATAATGGCTTTATGATGTTGAAGTAAAAAAGAAAAGAGGGGCACCCCATGAAAGGCACCCCTCTAAGGGAAAAACCGTGATAAAACCTGAGGAACCGGCAAAAAAGGCCGGGTAATTCAGGGTTTACTTACCTTTACGAGCCCCTGCGAGTTCGCCAAGGGATACTTTTTCCAAGCTTTTTCGAAGTGCTTCAGAAGCAGCTTTGCAAATGCTTTCAAGCTTGTTGTTCAAGGGGCCACCAACATCTTCAGCAAATGGTGCAACGCCACGAATCGGACCATCGACAGCTTCGATGATGTGCAACAAGGAAACTTTGAAGGGGTCCTTCATAAGTTTGTAGCCACCATTGGGGCCTTTGATGGAATTAAGAACTCTGGTTGAAACCAAAGGCTTCAACACTTTAAGCAAAAAGCGCTCAGGAATACCACGATCTCGGGCGATAAGATGTGATGGAACAGGCTTTTCAGATTTCTGAGTCGCCATGTAAGCGAGGGCGTGTAGAGCGTAACTGGATGCGCGCGTCAACTTCATGAAACATAAGGCCTCTTAAGGGCCCACCTCCAAAATTAAAAATGTGTCTGCTTGACAATCAAGCAGATCTAAACTTAACCTTTTGGGCTCACTGTTTGGGCGCGATTCAGTGAAAGGTCTCGAGTGTGTAAGACTAAAAACAAACCTCTTATTAATTATTATTAGCCTACTTGACAGAGCGTTATCAAATAACACAATGATATTAATATAAATAATTGAAGAGGATAGCAATAGAGAAACGAAATAATTAGAATAATTTCATCATATCCGCTGATTAAGATTATCTGTATATCAAATAAAAAAGCAGAAACAAAGGTTAAATTCGGGACAAATTAGCTGGCAGCGGGCAATTTTTTCACATCATTTGCGCCAAATTCTACGCCAATAACAGCGGTAGCAGGTATTTCCTTGGCCCCCACAGAAACCAAGCCTCTGCGGACTTGCAAGCGCCAAAGCATTGGCCCCTGATGATTTAAAATCTCTTGCGCACTAGAATCATCGCCATCGGTGCAAAGGAAAGCGGTCATTTCATCGCCAGGTTCAAGAATTTTATCTAGGTTTTCATCTTCGACGGTTTCCCGAGGAGATTGCGATTTTTTAGAACCCGCCAAGGCTAAAGGCAACCAGTTCGCAGGGCCTCCAAAGAATGATTTTTCAGGCTTTTCTGTTCCAAATTGCACAAGAGTGAAGGGGGGCGGATAACTGTTTTTGCTTTTTTCCTTCCACTTGCGATTAAAGTAATAGTCCAAAGGGCTAAAAGTTTGATCACTGGAAACATTTTTAAGCTTGAGCCTAAGAACCAAGGAATCCCCCTTGCAAGGTTCTGCTTTAGAAAACCCCGAAACCAAAACCGAAACCGTTGCTTTTTCCACCGCAAGGGGCGTCACTTCCAATTCACCGACCCTAATAGCCACCCCGATTTTAGTACGTAAATGGGCAGGGACGATCGTTTGGGTAGTTTCTTTATCATGATTGAATCGTATTTTGGTGCGTTTTGCACCTGGGTTATCGCCATCTACGTCTGGAATGTATTCAAGCGGATGCAAGGGGCCTGCAGTCTTCATGCGAACCAAAACAAGAATGAGAATTGCGGTAGCCATCACGCTGTAGGAAAGCAGCGAGAAAAAAATAATCGGCATAGCCATCGATTTTGAAGCTACAGGCCTTTTGCGGGCAGCTTCCCCAGTAATGGAGGGGGCATTATCCCAAGGAGCAGGGGCAGCACTTTCGCTTTGGGTCGCGCCATTGGTTTCAGGGGTGAAAATTTCCGTGGGAGCAGCATTTGAATCCTTACCTTCTACCGGGGGTGAAACTGCTGCGTATTCTTCGGCGGAAGTTTCTTGAGATTTGTCACTGCCAGGGAACGATAAAATTTCCCGGGGCAACTCTTCCGGTGCCGGGCTCTCGGGTGGCTGATACTTAAAATTCATTACATCCGTTTCGGGCTCTACTGCTTGAACCGGTGCAGGAGGAGTTGCTTCAGGGCTCCCTGCAGCATTAATCATTGGCAGCATCTGAATAGTTTGACAATGAGGGCAGCGCATTTGCTTGCCCAGAAAGTCTTCGGTAATTCCCATGAGTTTAGTACAAGAAACACATTTAAAATGATAAATGCTCATGATTATCCTTTTACTTCTTCGTATAAATGTAAGCTGATTTTCTCGAGGGGCGATGCAAGCTTATCCTGAATGCCTGCAGACAATTCCAACCAATCCACCGAACCCACAACCTTCCTGCCCGCTTTGTCGCCTGTCTTTTCATAAGGCAACACCGCTAAAAGAGGAACTGCAGACCGCAGCGAAAATTCAACAGGGTTATGAATCGCTGCCTGATCCAAGGCTTCTTCGGTTTCCGACATAACCACTCCAGCCACCACCAACCCATATTGCCTTGCAACTTCCAGAGTCATAAGCAAGTGATTAAGTGTTCCCAAACTTCTGCGTGCAACAATAATGATTGGATATTGCAACCTTTGTGCGAGATCAGCTATAGACTCAGTATCTGTCAAAGGGCAAAGCAAACCGCCCGCTCCCTCAACTATTGCAAACGCTTCATCACATCGTTTTTCCACTGCAACTGCAAGCGCTTCGATAGATAAATTAGAGCCTTCAAGCTTGGCGGCCAACGCAGGGCTTGCGGGAATTTCAAAGCACCACGGAGTGATTCCGGTCAAATTTTTATCGCCCGCAGCACGGCTTAATGCCAAAGTATCTGAACTAACAAGAACGCCTTTAGAATTGCGCTGGCAACCTGTCGCAATCGGCTTGCAAACCTTGACATCAACCCCTTTAGAGATCATTGAACGGGCTAAAAGAGAAGCAAAGCGAGTTTTGCCTACGCCTGTATCAGTGCCAGTAATAAAAAAGCCAGCCATCAGCAATCAGCCCCCTTGGCCGGATAATTGTTGCGAAAATTCCATCAGGGAATTGTAAAGCACTTCCCCTATGCGATCCACTAATTCTTCTGGTATTGCAAGAGGTGGCATAAGAACCACCACATCCCCAAGGGGCCTGATCATAAGGCCATGTTTGCCTGCCAGCATGCAAATCGCATGGGCGGCATTAATATTTGCAGGAAAAGGCGTGCGAGTTTCGCGGTTGCCAACCAG
>Ga0209296_1000533_pt1 | contig 33405 bp, 23 predicted proteins | sample S_130206_EF_Meta_FD_187319 | JGI IMG/M metagenome (GOLD analysis project Ga0209296, IMG submission 187319) | Freshwater microbial communities from Lake Simoncouche, Canada to study carbon cycling - S_130206_EF_MetaG (SPAdes) (version 2) | ecosystem: Environmental > Aquatic > Freshwater > Lake ... | reverse complement strand
CGCCCGCCTGACGATTCATCCCCATGCATCATAAAGCTCGATGACAATGGCGCCTTGGAAATAAATTTCACCCAGATGCAAGCGATTCGCCTTTGAAGAAGTCTAGTATACTAAATTACCCCCCCCCTCGGCTTGCTATAAATTTCACTAAACATTTACATTCTCGCTGGTAATAGCTTAGCATTCACTCTCAGAAGTGAATGCAAGGCATCTCGCTAAAAAATAGTCAAAGCAGGAGCTTATCAGAGATTCAGACCTTACTCGATAGTCTAAGTTCGGCTGCTACTATCACAAATAGTGATAATATATTTACCTACGCCAACGCAGCTTTTTTGAAAAAATATGACTATAAGCTAAGCGATATTATCGGAGTCTCACCCCAAATCCTGCAGCCAAAAAAAAGCTGCAAAGAATCCTATCGTGAATCTTGCAAGATTGCCATCGCTCAAAATAAACCATGGTCTGGGCGAATTTATAACATCGATTCCAAGCAAAATGAGTTTGAGGTTTATCTGTGTATTGTACCGCTGAAACCTATCCCGACTTTGCGGGCAGCTGGGTTTCTAGGTATGAGCACGCCGGCAGGCCACGAAGCTCAATTAATTAATGATATCGTAACTCTGCTCTTTGCCGCGGCTGCATTTATGCAGAGCGAATCGCCAATTCATCAACTGTCAGAGGGCCGGGGTAGGAGAACGACTCGACAGAGCGAAATCTTGAAACTCTTTAATTTAGGCTACCTACCAAAAGAAATCGCCTCGTTACTGAATATAACGACGAGTACAGTGAACGTAGTTCGGTGGAAAAGCCGTCAGCCTATAAAAGCCAAGTAGCCCAGCTGGACGCCGCCAAAAACAACGGATCTTCAACACTCCGTATGCAGCGTCGCCCCAGGGAATACTAAAAAAATTAGCGCTCCGGCGGGCCAACGCGGGCTCAGCGGCGTGCCTTCACCAAGCCAAGCGCTTTTTTAATATTCTGCACGCTCGGTAAGGAAATCCCCAGCGCACGGGCAATTTCTTGACCCGTTTTTTTCGCCGCCACGAGCTGCTTAACTTTTAATTTAGTGTCTGCGGTGATCACGGCCCGCTTCCGCCGCTTGGTGGCCTTGTGCGCTACCAACCCTGAGCCGGAACCTGCCGTGTCTACCTGACGCAGTGCCGCGATAAAATCAGCCATTGATTTAAAGCCAAATTTAGCCGGCAGCTGGGTGAGCTGCTGGTTGAACTTAACCAAGCCGCGCTCAAGTTGAGCTATTTTCTTTTGATATTGGGCGAGTTTCTTTAACGCATTAGCATTCATAGAGATTGTAAACTATAGCACACTATATAGGCTATAGTCAAAATTTATTAGTATTTACCTTTCCATTTACCGCTCACAGCCCTCTTCAATCGATTGAAACACGGCTCCGCTCATAATAAAATCGAGGTAAGCAGCTCAACCTAAGCAAGCAACGCGTGAACCACGTTCCCATAAACATCGGTTAGGCGAAAATCGCGGCCACTATGTTTATAGGTCAGGCGCTGATGATCGAGGCCGAGCAAATGCAGAACGGTAGCGTGTAGATCGTGCACGTGAACGCGATCCTGCACCGCCTTAAAACCAAAATCATCGGTCGCTCCGTGGACCATACCACCCTTAGTGCCACCACCCGCGAGCCACATGCTAAAGCCGTGGTGATTGTGATCACGACCCGCCGTGGGACCAACCTTTTCAGTCTGCGATAGCTCAACGGTCGGCGTGCGCCCAAATTCCCCACCCCAGATAATAAGCGTATCGTCAAACAGCCCGCGCTGCTTGAGATCCGTCAATAAAGCAGTGATGCCCTGACAACTTTCTGCGGCGAGCTGACGATGCGCCTTCTCAATATTGTCGTGGCTATCCCAAGGCTGCAGTGTGCCGTGCCAAACTTGCACGTAGCGCACTCCGCGCTCAACCAGGCGGCGGGCAATTAACATCTGCTTCGCTTGGGCGGTATTGCCGTATAGTGTGCGAATATGTTCGGGCTCGCGATCAATGTCGAAGGCATCAGTCGCCGCCGTCTGCATGCGGAAAGCAGTTTCAAAGCTTTGAATGCGGGCCTCGAGCGCGGGATCTTGGCGGCTTTCAAGATGCCGACGATTGAGCGCCGCGGCTAAGTCGAGCTGCGCGCGCTGCTCGGTGGGATTAAGATTAGCATTAGTGAGATAATCGATCAGCTGCGCCGCCTTGCGATCTTGCGTCTCGATATAGGTGCCCTGATACGCACCCGGCAGAAACGAAGATTGCCAATTATCAGCCCCAGCAACGGGCAGACCCCGCGGCACCAATACGACAAAGCCCGGGAGATTTTGATTTTCTGTGCCTAGCCCATAGGTAATCCACGACCCAATACTGGGACGAGCCATGATACTTGCACCGCAGTTCATCAGGCGCAGTGAATTTTCATGCACCGGAGTGTCCGAATACATCGAGCGTATCACGCAGAGATCGTCAGCATGTTTTGCCGCGAGCCCAGCGAAGAGCTCGCTGACCTCCAACCCCGACTGACCATAACGAGCGAAAGAAAAGGGCGAGCCCAGTGCGGTGCTCGTCGGCCGCTCAGTCGCCAGATGAATGGGCAACCGCTGACCATGGTATTTCGTCAAGAGAGGCTTCGGGTCGAACGTGTCCATCTGCGCCGGCCCCCCATTGGCGAGAATCTGAATTACATATTTTGCGCGGGGGCGAAAGTGCGGCCCACGCGGCAATAAGGGATTTCCCGTCGGCGCGGCACCCAAGTTCGGCACATTACTCAGCAAGGACGCGAGGCCCAAGGTCCCAAAGCCCGCCCCGCAGCGGCGCAGCATTTCTCGGCGAGAGATTGGATCGGAAAAAGAAAAGGGGGAATGAGCCATACGCGGTAACTAGTCGCAGAAGAAAAATTCGTTCGAAAGCAACAGCACTTGAGCAAATTGAATCCACTGAGCAGTCGTAGGAGCGACTCCTAAAAAGGCCTTGGCCAAATTAATTTCTTCGCTCTGCGGGCGGCGAATCAAAATCCGTCGGTAGAGTGCCGTAATGCGTTCAGATACGTCGAGCAATTCGGCGATCTCTGGCTGACGATTAACATTCTCTGCCTGCGCCCGCAGAAATGGACTATTGAGAAAATAAAGCGCCTGCAGCGGATTAGTCGTCTCCGAACGACGGGCAATCGATTGATCGGGGTTGGCGCCATCAAAATTCCGCAGCAACGCAGAAATGCGGAAGCGATCCGTATAACCGTAGACGGCGCGGCGAACATTCTCGTCATCGAGCGGGGCGCTATGGCCACCGAGGCGGGTATCGAGCCGACCCGCCACGCGCAGCAAACTATCACGCAGGGCCTCAAACTCGAGCCGGCGTGGCGGCATGCGCCAGAGCCAGCGGTTACTAGCATCGCGCTCCAAGGCGACCGCTTGCCCCGCCCCACTTTGCTGCCAAGTCGCGGAAGCGAGGATGTAGCGATGCAGCGCCTTAAGCGACCAACCATGCTCGATAAACCACGCGGCTAAGTGATCAAGGAGCTCCGGGTGAGACGGGCGTTCGCCCATGGCGCCAAAATTATCTGACGTTGTTACGAGCCCCCGACCAAAATGCTGCTGCCAGACACGATTCACAATCACCCGGGCGGTCAGCGGATTCTTGGAACTAACCAAAGCCTCCGCGAGTTTCAGTCGGCCATCATCGGCAAAAGTATGATCATCAATCGCCGAGAGTAGATGAGGCAGTCGCCGCGGCACGGCTGCACCGATTTTCAGGCGATCACCGCGAATCAAAATGGCGGGATCAACCAACACTGCGGACACCGCGACTGCTTGGGCGCGATCGATCGGCGCGTTGGCCTCCAGCGTGGTAATTTTTTCGCGAATTTTACCGGCCGCCTCATTATCGCGCCGAGCCACAATTAAAGCCTCGGTCACGAAACGCAGCAGATCTTCAGCCACCGCTGCCCGCGTGAACTGCAGGGGAGAATTCGGCGCGTTGATGACTGCAGCTAAGCCAGGAGCGTCAGGTGTTTTTAACGCCTCCGTGATCACTGCCCCGAAGCGATCAGCCACCTCGAGCATAGTAGTCACTGGTTTTTCAGCGAAAGCCGCGAGCACGCGGCCATCGTGCCGCTCGGGCTGGCGAGCGGCGGCCGCAAGTACAGCCTGCGCCTGCTTGGCAAAGCCGACCGCAGGGAGTTTCATGAATTGAGCCCAGAGCGCGAAATAAGGTTCGCCGCGCTGCACACTCTCATCAATCAGCCGAGCCCACGCTGGCGCCCCACCCAAAACGAGCAGACCACGGGGCGTATCCAGCGGAATGAAGCCATCAACGATGCGATGATTGGGCGATTCTTCGACCAAGTGACGCAGATATTCTGGGGCAAGTTCGCGCACAAGCCGCCGCGCCAAAACCGTGGTCGCATCGACGTGTTTTTCATACTCAGCAAAAAGCGCGGCGCGGTCCGTGCGATATTTGGTGATGGCATCCGAGGTGAGCGGTGGACCGACCTCCGGCAGATCCATCGGCTCGTGACTACTCGCCAGAATACCCACGAGTGAATAATAGTCGGCGGTGGGGATCGCATCAAATTTATGATCATGACACCGCGCACACGCGAGTGTGAGTCCCAGCACCCCGCGCCCAATGGTGTCAATGCGATCGTCGATGATGAGATTCGGAGCCTCAATATTACCTTCAAAACGCCGACCGACAGTCAGGAAGCCCAGGGCGCGTAAGTCAGGTCTAGCGGCGGCGGGTAATCGATCCGCGGCGATCTGCTCCAAGATAAAACGATTAAAGGGGCGATCGGTGTTGAAGGATTCGATCACGTAGTCGCGATAGGTGTGCGCGAAGGGAATACGACGTTCGCCATCAACCGATTTTTCGGTGGTATCGGAATAACGGGCAACATCGAGCCAGTGGCGGCCCCAACGCTGACCATATTCTGGGCGGGCCAGTAATTGATCAACGAGTTCAGCGAAGGCGGCCGGAGTCGGCTGCGCCGCGAATTGCTCCACCCGTTCGAAAGACGGTGGCAAGCCAATCAAGGTGAGGTAGGCCCGCCGCACAAGCGTGCGCGGATCGGCCGGTGGATTAGGCGTTAAGCCCTCTTGCGCGAGTCGCGCTCGCACGAATTGGTCGAGGGCATTCAGCTGAGGGGCCGCGTTGGGCAAAACCGGCACCGGTGGAAAAGTGATCGGTTGATAAGCCCAATGCGACCGCGCTTCGGCGGGGGTCATTGCAATAATTTTTGTACCGGTAGCGACGGGCGTGGTGAGGCGCGGATCGGGGGCTCCCCGCCGCACCCACTCAGTCAAAATTGCGATGGCCGGAGCGCTGAGCGGCTGCTTCGGGGGCATCTGAAGATCTTCATTCTTATAATGAATGGCCTCAATGAGCAGGCTAGTATCGGGATTACCCGGAACGATGACCGCCCCACTCTCCCCGCCCTTCTGCCAGCCCGGTTGCGAATCGAGCCGCAAGCCGCCCTTTTGCTTTTTTTCACCATGACACTCGTAGCAATTATCAGCGAGCAACGGGCGAACCTTGTTTTCGAAAAAGATCAAATTGTCGGCCGCATGATCCAGCAGTGGCGCACCCACTGGCGACGCCAATTCAGCCGCGCGCGCGCCGCCCACGAACACCATAAAAACAACTGCGATGAGAGAAAGATAACTCAAAGAAAACTGGATTCCTCGGCAGGATGCGGCTCATTTTAAAAAAATCAACCCCCACCTAGGCTATCAGGCGTCTGCATATACCTCGCCATTTCAGCCGCGTTTTCAGTGACAATGAGCGAAAAATAAATTTTAAAAAAGCAGCCTCAGCTTTCGGTTCATCAAATCTGATGCGCAGGGTTTAAATCGCTTAACCGTAGTCACTCTATGAATTTTATCCGCATTCCACTGGCAGTGGGTCTCTACGGCCTCGTTGCGCTGGGCATAACTGCCGCTGCAACTGAAGCGATGCCAGTCATGGCACGACTCCGCATTGAAGCCGTCCACCCTTGGCGGCCACCGTTTGGACCTGATCGCGTCGGGCAGTCACAAGCCGTGGTGATCGAAACGACGCCAGCCCTGCCCAGCGGGGCCTTAATCCTGATTGCCCGATCTGATGACCAGGAAATCGCCCGACAAACTGTTGTTTTTTCCGAAAAATCGCCTCGCACAGCGCACGTGTGGTTTGCCGATTTATTCAATTTTGATGAAGTAATTCTACAGCTGCAGTCCTCCGGCGATACTCCACCGCTCGAGCTCGCCCGCCAAAAAATTACCCTACCCGCCTTTGAGGCCGACGCCGCGGCGCACCCCGAGACGATTATCAACCCAGTTGATTTGAACACGGTGCTCGTACCGAGTGACTGGCTGCTTTTAGGACCCGGGCAAACGGGGCGGCTAACGATTCATGCGATCCAGCGCAGTCAGACTGACGAAAAATTTCAGGTTAAAACCTGGTTCGAATCGGCTGCCGACCGACCAAGCGCCTTCGCGTTGTCTCTACCGCGCGGTGTCCGCGGCGAAAAGACTTTTGCCTTAGTCAGTCCCGCTACGGCCGAACACGATGTTCTCCACGTTGCCATTTTCGCCGCCGATGGGGCCAAGCTATGGGAGAAAAAAATAACCACCATGCGGATCGCCCTGCCGATCGCCCTGCCGCGCTTTGGAGCCGTGGAAACCAAACTCCGCTACGATGCGCCCATCTCAGTGCGCAACGCGGCCGGTAATTTTTCTGATCTCGCCTACGCGGATGCTTGGGCCCCCAAATTTAAAGACGTGGTCGTAGCTTTGCCGAACGGCAGCCGCTTCGTTTTCTGGCGCGGATCCAGTTACATCCCTTTTTGGGCCAGTCGGTCCAATGTTGGGCTCTGTTGCGAATGGGCAGAAATCATCCCGCCTTTCCCGCCAGACGTCACTGATTGTGTCGAGCCGCTCATGGATAAAGAATTGCGCTACGGCCGCGTGGAAGTGATGGCGTCCACTGCGGCTCGCGTGCATGTGCGTTGGACCTACCAGTCGAATGACCTCGTGTACAAAGTGTGGGGCGATCAGGCGGTAGAGGATTATTATTTTTATCCCGACGGGTTTGGGACGCGCGTACTGACGTTGAAACGCGATCCGCTGAGAGTTTACGAACTCAGTGAATTTATCCTGATTGCTCCTCAAGCGACGTACCCATTCGCATTCGTGCCTACGCAACCGGCTGACATTTTATTTTTGGACGGTGAAACGCGTCACATTAATTTTCCGGCTAAACAAGCCTCCCTCGGACAACCCCGCGATCTGCCTGCGGTCTATCGCGTACGACCACACCGAGACGATCCGGCCTCAGTGGTTTATTTTAATCCGCGGGAGCGCGCGTTGCCGCGCGTGTTCGGCGCATTCTACGACCAAGGCCAACTCGTGACTCCCGCCTATTGGGGCAGTCACTGGCCGTTGGCCCGCGGCAATGCCACCGGCTACAAAATAGACGCACGCGTGCAGGCCTCGCCCAACCACACGAGTCTGATGACCTGGCAGGCCGCAAAACCTGAACCGATTAGCACTCGTACCGGACCATCAGTGGACGCGCTTGGTCGGGCGAAAATCATGACGACGGAGCAGTGGGTTTGGCTGATCGGCATGACCGCAGCACCAGATAGCGCAGTTATGGCGCGCGCCAAAAGTTTTGCCTCACCTCCCTCGATCGAGGCGATCGGTGCGCACGTCCACCCCGATGGCTACCTTTCAGAACGCCGCGCCCTTCGCTTGGTCGCTGATAGCGCTGAAAAAATCCAGCTGAAATTAATTCCCCAGAGCTCGTGCGTGAATCCCGTGATCGAACTCGATAGCGCGCCAGGTAAACTGCTGTCTATTACCCAAGACGATCAGCCGCTGGCTCCCGAGAATTATGCCTGGGACGGCCAAGTGCTCTGGCTCAATGTCATTTTTACCCAGGCCACCACTCTAACGCTGCATTTCAAGCCCGAGTAAGTCCGGCGCGATTTATTCGCTCCCCGCCCACAATCGATCTGCCATCAGCGCAAAGGCGCGGGCGTTGGCACTGACCCACCCGCATTGGCGTGTTGGCTTGCACTTAGAGCGTCGTACTAATTTCTAGGCAGATGCACCGCGGTGTTTATATTGTCATCCTTCTGCTCGTCCGCATTTCGATGCAAGCCGCCGATCAGCCGGCCCCGCCGTCGACCGCCGCTGGTTTAACCCACGGTGCGCAAGCTCCGCAGAACAGTACTGTTTCGGCCCTCGCGGTAGCGGATTATGCGCCTGGCCATTATACGGGCCCACTCACACCGAGTCCGCCCCACGCTGATGGCAATCCGCGCCAAGCCGTGATCATTGCGTGGCCCGGCCTACCCGCTCGATTTATTTTTAGCCATGAGGCGAGCTATTGCCCCATATTCGAATTCCCCAGTGGGGCGGCGATGTGCAATCAGTTTTTCGAAGGTAATCTCGGTGAGGCGGAGTTGATGAACAATCTCGGGCGCAAAGAAAAAAATAGTTCTGTTGAGATCATGGAAGCCGGTCCCGCGCGAGCCTGGGTACGCTGGACTTACCTCGCCGTTAATATGCGGGATGATTCGCAACCGCGCTTACGGGGCACGGAAGATTATTTTGCCTACCCAAATGGATTAGTTTTGCGAAAGGCCAGTTACATCAGCCTCATGCCCGACCAGCCGATTGGCTATAGCACTCAGCCGGTTGAACTTTTCGGCGTGGCTCCCGTGGGCGCGACCTTCACCCAACTCTTTGAGCGCGACGCCGCCCACGGCGACTTCCTCGTCCACACGGCCTTGGATCTCTATAGTGATAAGTGCTACAATATATACTGGGACGAAAAAGGAAAAGTGCGACGCCAAGGAGATGATGCCACGCTGCAGGCGATTTCACACTCACAAGGCTTCGCTCTCGTGCAGCCCTTTCGAGAAGGCCTGATGTTTGCGATCATGGGCGTGGCGAGCGGCTTTCCGGCCGAGAACAGCCAACTCATCGACCACTGTACCCCCGGCGCTGAGGGTGGTTCAGGCTGGGGCACTGGCCTGTGGGACCACTGGCCGATTGGCTGGCTTAATTCACAAACCTCCTACTGGAAACCCGGCTCGCCCTATCCATTTAGCTTCGGATCTATCGGTCATTTTCTGGTCCCACCGGGTAAACGAATCCGTAAATTCTGGCAGGACTATTCCGCCTACTGCGCCGATATGAATTTCAATCGCTGGACGGAACGGCGAAATTATTACGTACTACTGGGCACCGCTCGGGATCTGAATGAAGTTCGCCAACTCGGCCGCCAATGGCTGAATCAAGGACCCGATTGCGCGCGACCTGAGAGCATTGCAAAATTGCGCTAACGCTCACTTGTCGTAATCGTCCGCCCGACACTAAGATCAGCCCCGATCTCGCCATGAATTACCGAGGCCTCCCTTCACTTGCCGCGTACCTACTGCCTGTCGTTGCGTTTGCGCAAAGTCCGACCGCAAACAGCCCAGCGGTAGTTCCAACCGCGACCGCCATTTCTACCGCTCAGCTACCGGCCATTCACCTACCGGATAATCGTATCGCTGAGGTTTATCGGGGGAATTGGGTGAACACGTTGGGACCTTGCGAAGGCGCCGCTCCCGTTCGGGCCCCCGCGGGCAGTCCCCATGCTGAACCGCGCCGGCCTTGGCGCGTTGATGTATCAGGACATTATGCCGGCTGGTATCCGGGCGTAGATGTGAAACACATGGCCGCGGCCTATCTGGCTTGTGAAAAAAACCTGCCCCTCGTGCTCAAGGCGTGGGAGCTGACCTCAAGCCATTACCTAATGAAAGACGGCGGCGTGCAGCCGTCGACCATGCATGATAATCCGCAAAATGCTTGGCCGGAGACAACGGCGGATGGCAGCGTGGTGTACTATCCACTGCGAACGACTGCCGCCATTGATTACCTGCTCCTGGGCGACCTGATTTTTCGGTATTCTCAAGATAAGATTTGGTTGGCAGAAAACATGCCGCTGCTGCGGCGCACGGCGGCATTTCTTGAAGCTTGGATGGATGATGAAGGATTATTGTTCAGCGATTCCTACGATCTTGATCAGGTCTATCGGGAGATTGATGGGGTCGCGCAGGCGTCAACTTTCCTCGCTTTCCAAAAATTAGCGGGCCTTGAAGTGGCGCTGGGTGAAACCGCGAAATCAGCTCACGCTACCGCTGTGGCCGCTCGCTTAGCCGCGGCCGCCAACAAATATTTTTGGGACGCTACGCTCGGCTATTACGTGGAGCACCTGATCTATAATAATGTAGCTCGCGCTCAGCGCCTCGGTGCGGTGGCGGCAGTCAGCTCTGAACTCGCCCCCACTGGAGTCGCAGTACACGCCATTGATGGAGTGATGGGAATGGGCGTGGAGGCTTTCGGCGTCCACACAGGCAGCGCCGGAAAACATGAATGGATTACGCAGCACGAGTCGGTTGGAGCTTGGATTCAGATTAAACTCCAGCAACCGACGCGCATCAGCAGAGTCATCCTCTACAATCGCACGGATCCCCAAACGCAACCCGGCGAGCGTTTCGCGGCTGGTTACCTGGAGTTCAGCGACGGTTCGCCACGAGTGGCGGTTACTTTTAATTCTATAGATACCTCGCGCGCCGTGATCGCATTCTCACCGCGGGAAGTGAGTTGGGTAAAATTCACTGGCACCCAAATGCAGGGTACCGGCGGCACCAGCGCCGGTCTGGCTGAATTTATCGTGCTGCCGAGTGAAGAACCCTATCGCAAGGTGAGTCACGGCATGACGGACAGTAGCTTCGCAATGGTGGCCTTTCAGGTCGCGGATGATACGCGAGCGACGAAGGTGTGGAATTATTTCAAAGCGCATGAAGCCGCATTCTATGCGGTCGATGAGCTGCATGCTCCGACTTGGATCGCGGAAAAACCCGCCACCTACAGTAACGCCGAGCTGAATCGTCGTGCGCCACGCAAGGACTGCGTAGCGATGGGGCGCACCTGGCGCTATGATGTCCTCATGCGTCAACGCATGCACGACGGGGATGGAATTTATCAAACGCTCCAATATGCCTGCGCTCTTTACGACCGCCCCTCCGGTGGTGGGGCTGGATATTTTGGCGAACGCTATGGCCTCGGCCGCTTCCAACCCGGCGATCTCGCCCAAGGAAGCATCCCCAAATACTCTGAGTATCCCGCCGTGTTTAACTCAACCGTCGTCCAGCAAGCGCTGCTGGGAATTGATGCAGATATTACCGGAGCCATCATCGTCGCCCCCTGTGTGCCGCGGGCTTGGTATGAGGTCGGTTTCGGACAAGACGGCTGTGGCGTGCGGCATGACCGCAACTTCGGCTTTACCTATCACGCCGACCGGATCGAAGGTTGGCTGAGCGGCACCGCTGGCGCGCAGCAACTGCAACTCAAATTACCCCCGAGCTTAATTGGCCAACCCATCGCCGTCCAAAGCAATGGCCATCCCGTATCACCGAAGCTTGCAGGCGGATTTATTATTTTAGACATCGCCCTGACTGCTGACGCTAAAAGCTCCTTCGCCGTCAGCCGGAGTGCGCCGTAAGCGTAAATCGATAGACTTATTAGTTCCCTAAGACCCTCGCTCACGCTGCGCCCCTACCCGTTCGTCATTTTCAGCTGCTTTATAAACGCTCACTGATCGTCACCATGAATTATCTAACCCGCGTGCTGATTGCCTGCCTCCCGCTTGCCACGGCTCTGAGCAGTTTCGCGGCTGATATCCAGCTTTCGCACTCTTTAACGGACGAGAGCTCACTCAATTAAAGGCGGCGAACTCCGCCGCATTCTGGCGCGCCGAAAATGGCGTGCTGATCGGCGAGAACAATGCGGCCCTGACGGGCAAGTATCTTTAGACGGAAAAATTTTACGGTGATTGTGTGATCGAATTTGCGGTGCGCTGGATCAACGGCGTGAAAGCCTCAGAATACACTGACGCCAAATTTTCTAGGCCCGCGCCCCTCGGTTTCCAAATTCATCCCGGTGTCGTGATAAAAGGGAATACCGCAACATCCGCCTCGCCGAATTGTGAGCGATGAGCCGCGCCGTGCGCTCAGCAGCTTGTTAATTAGCCTCGACGCACGCGATTCGTTTGCTCGCTTACGGCGTAGTGGCGGCGCGGATTAGTTCGACCTTCAATGGCGTCCAAGAATTTCCTCCGACTAAGCAATCGCGTACGACGACAGTGCGATAACCGGGACACGACACGATCACCTGATGCTTCCCCGGCTTGAGCAGCCGCCAGAGCCGACCAAATCGCGCATCGCTGTGCCGGCGGTCCACCATTTCATTTTCAATCGCCGGCAACCACACTTCGGCAACCAAGGGCTGGCCACTGTTCGCATCCGTTACCTGCACCGCGAGCCCAGGGCCAGCGGCGTGCGCGAGCAGGGCCCGAACTCCTTCGAGATTAGCCGCAATGATCTCCGGTACCTCGGCCGGCGGAAACAGGTGCGAGCCCTTGCCGGTCTCGATGATAAAATCGAAATCCCCACGTCGACCATAAAACCATGGATAACTTTGGCTTGAGGGACCTCCCGGCGCGATGCCGTAAGTCCCTGACCCGTTCATGGTGCGAATGCGGGCAGCCACATCGGTGGCGATCGACTTGATCACCGCATCATCCGGAGCAGGGAGCCCATTCCAGCTCCACGGATAATAGATTACCTCACCCTGACTGTGATAAGAAACAGAAAGGAGAAACTGCCGCGCATCCGCCAAATGACGCATCGCGCAATTCTCGCTCTCGGAAAAGGGATGCGCGCCGCGATAATTAGCCTTCAGCGGATCATCGGTTCCGCCCATGGCCCAATTAAAATCATAGCCACGATTCACATCCACCCCCTCTGGGTAAATTCCCGTCACGCCATCGCCGTTCACATCCCGCAAATTCTTTCGCCAGCGGGGATCATGTCCGGAGGTCACTACATTGTGCCCATCCACATTAACGACGGGCACGAGATAAATTTCCAATGAGTTCATCCACCCCGTGACTTCGTGATCATGCCCATAACCGGCCACTAATTTTTCCATGAGCGCGACCACGATCTCGGCCCCCATCACTTCATCGGAGTGATGACAGCCATCAAAGAGTACCGCGGGGCGTTCTTGCAGACGCGTGACATTATTGGAAAGACGGAACGCATAAATTGGTTGGTGAAATTGCGTCGTCTCCCCGATCTGCAGGCGGGTGATTAACTCCGGATACGCTTTCGCTAGCTCATCCGCCCGCCGCACAATCTGATCATAACGATGATAAATAGGATCCAGCTGAAGTTTCTCTCCATAAAGAGCGCGTTTAATTAAAGTCAGTTTGTCTTCGCTCTCCATCACGACGACTACCTCTAGTCCATCCTGCTTCATCAGCGCTAACTCCTCGCGCGAAGCGAGGGTCAACACATTGCCGGCCACGACGCTGAGCACACGTTCGCGATCATAAGAATCAAAAGAAAAACGCCCCGAACCGGCCTTCACGCCATCGGCCGCAATCAGTGCCTCGGGCGCATGCCGAATCTCCACTAATAACGGGCGCACAACTTCCGCACCGCTGATAATCTTAACCACCGCGAATAACAACCAAGCCATCATAATTTTCCGCAAATGCATAAGCCGACGAAGCTCACCACTCAGCGCGGTAGCAACAGAAAATTCCCTGACGCCTAAACGATCTATGCTGTCATCCTAACATCAGGTGATCCAGCAAACCGTAATCTGATCTTTAAGCAAAGTTGACGTAACCTATAAATTATTAAGCATTCGCTCCATGTCTGCAAATTCAAGCGCTCCTCACCAAAATGTAACGCTCGGCTACCTATTGGGCGGCTTAGGTGTGTTGATTTTTGCGATGACACTACCCATGACGCGACTAGCCGTCGGGAATGTCACTGACCCGCAACTGAGTCCGTTTTTTGTCACGACTGGCAGAGCGGCGGTGGCTGGGATTTTAAGCGCGGGCTATCTTTTTATTATACGAGCGCCAGTCCCCGCCCGTGCCTTATGGCGAGTGCTCGCGCTGAGTGCTGCAGGCACCGTGGTAGGTTTTCCGTTGGGCCTCGCCATGGCGCTGCGCGAAGTTCCCTCCATGCACGCCGCAGTTATCACGGGACTTTTGCCTTTGGCCACAGCGGTCGGCGGAGCCCTCACCACCAAAAATTATCATTCATTTGGCTTTTGGCTTTGCGCGATCGTGGGCTGCGGCTTGGTGATCGCTTTTGCGTATCATCAGGGCGGTGGACGCTTAACGGGCGCTGATGGTTGGCTTTTATTTTCAATCTTATCTGCAGCTATCGGCTACATCGCGGGGGCCCAAGCCACGACCCAGATTCCCGCTCCTCAAGTCATTAGCTGGGTGCTGGTCGGATCGCTCCCCCTGACTATGCCACTGATGTTCTATTGGTGGCCCAGCGCATCAATACATACCACCGCTTGGCTTGGTTTTGGATATGTATCCTTGTTTTCGATGTGGATCGGATTTTTTGCGTGGTACCGCGGCCTCGTCTTGGGCGGGGTCGTGCGCGTCAGCCAAGTCCAATTACTACAGCCGTTTTTATCCTTACTCCTCGCAGCTCCCGTTCTCGGAGAACGCTTGGATCCACTCACCATCGGCTTCTCGCTCTTAATCCTCAGCGTCGTAGCGATCGGTCGTTGGCTACCGTGAACTTTTATACGGACACCTGAGCCGGACAATCGGCTCAGGTATTGCGATGGGCAGAAACTCCGAGCGCGTTACTTCGCGTCGTAGTTCCACATGTCGCGAATGGCCTTCCACTCGCCATTGCTCTGCTTCTTCCAGACACAGAGAAATTTGCCCGCAGCATGAGTTACCTTACCGTCAGCACCCTTGTTGGATTCATCAAAAGTGCCGGAGGTAAATCCAATATCGCCGCCTGCGGCGATCTCAGCATTCGTCGCGCGCCAAGAGATCGAGTAGTTCGGATCTTTAATTCCTTCCCAAACCTTGCGGAGCGCGGCCGTGCCATGCGCAACGCTGTCACCAGGAGGAAAGGCTACCCCATCAGTAGCGTAGAACGATATCAGGCGATCGAGATCACGCTGGACGGAAGATGCAGACCAATCGTCATCGAGCTGCGCGAGCACCTTAGCCTGTCCCTTGAATTCGACGGCTAACGAGAGCGTGGCCGAAGAGAAGGCAGCAAGGAGCGTGATAATGAGAAAGAAGACGGGGCGGTTTCTTGATTTCATACCTCATGAATCACGCCATTCCCACAGAGCGGCAAGTATTTCATGAAATACGCTGAACATCCTAAAAGTTAATCAGTCACCCCGCAACCGCGGTGTTTTTCGAGAATCATTTGTAAGAATTCTTCATGACCCGAGTCAGCGGATAAGCATCGCCTGAGAGGAGAAATCATCTAACGATCGTGCACATGCCGCCGCTCGCTCCACGTCGAGATTTCCTCAAAACGATTATCGCCGGCGGCTTGGCTCTGCCACTGGGCGGCTTCAGCGCTGCGGTTACCGGTCGATGGGATCGGAAGCGCAGGAACGAGCTGGATCATTTGCTGCCGGACTTTGACCGGCTTACGGTCGAGGAAAAAATTCGCCACATCGAACGGGTAACGCATGCCGCGCGGCTACACCCCAGCGGCATTATGGTTTGCATGCCCTATGTGGCGGACGAAGGCCTGCGGGTCGTGCGCTCGGCTGACCTGGAGGGAATGGATCAGTTCAGCTCCAACTTCGGTCACAAGTTCAAGGCTATCACCGATTTTTTCACCAACGAGAACTCCATCACCACGTCGGGCTCTCACCTCGCGGCCCAGAGCATTCGTTATCAGACCACAGGAGAACCCTCGGCAATCGCAGCAGCCCGATTCGCCTATCGCTCGTTGCGGATCGTCTACGGCTTTGGTGTTGAGGCGGGCAATGCTGGGTTCATGGGCAAGCCGTTTCATTTTGAATATTCGGTGCACACGACCGGCGACCAATACCTCCACACGATGTGGGGTTTGTGGACTTTCTACCCAATCGCCTCCGCGGACGAGCAGGCGGAAATCCGCGCCATGTTTATCACCATGGCAGATTATCAGATCCGGGTGGACTACACGATTTTCAATCGCTCTGGGGGTAGTTGGAACAACCGGCTCGACGGCTCTGATTACAACGCGATCATGGCGGCCCTCGTCGCCGTGGCCTACAAATTTTCTGGTGACACGAAATACCGCGACGCATACGCATTCGTGGTGCGCTCGGGTAACTGGCAGACCCACCGGCGCCTCGATTACATCGTCGAGCAGTTTCAAAAAGGAACCTACAAGGCCAAGAAGTGGGACCAGATCGCGGGCGCCCGAGTGGCAGACGGTGAATTTGCTCATTGGGAGCAGATCCAGCACTGCCAATTTACGGCGATCTCTGCCGCCATCATCCATGAGTGCGTGCCCGAGCTTTTCACGCAGAACGATCTGCGGCGCGTGCTCACGCTGTGGTGGGCCGATCATTCGATGGGCTTCGACACCCAGCGATGGAATTACCTCTACTGGTTTCTCGTCTCGACGAAGGACCGGAGCTGGCGGCCGGTAGAAATGACCCCGCGACTGCTTCGGGAAGAGTGGATGGGCGGGCATCCCATGTTGTCGTTCGCCTCGAAATGGGTCTACGGCGACTGCCTGGCCCGCTTTCAGTGGACGGCGATGGTGGTGGCCCGGCACTGTCCGGAAAAACGCGAAGAGGCCGCGACCTTCGCCGCCACCACGCTAAATAAACTCAGCCCGCGCCACCTCCTCTGGATCTCCGATCCCGATGGTCGACAGGTTCCGCCCGCGGTCAACTATTTCACCCGCTTCCTGAGCAGCGAAGTGCCCGAGAATATGATCGCATCGTATTGGGAAGGCCGCCGCCTCAAACTCTGGGCCTAAATCCAATAAAGCCGGCAGCCGGATCGAACGAGAAGGGCCTCTGAGGTATTGTATCAAGACTGCGGGGACCACTGCAGATAGCATCTGCTTTTTCTTGGGCTGGTTCATCAGGGACGAACCAGAAAATGGTTCGCTTGTGAAAAATCACAAAGCATCAAAAGAATTAAACGTGCGCAAAACAGGTCGTTGGTTCAGAATAGATCATCTATGTTGAAGAAGATATTTTTAATACTGCTCTGGGGGTGGATGATGATTGGGAGCACCAGCCACGTGGTTCTTGGTGAGACAATTAATCCAGCACATCGGAGTGTGCGTTCGCAGGTTTTTAATGTGTTAAACTACGGGGCGGTGGGTGACGACCAGACGGACAACACTGAAGCCTTCTCAGCTTGCCTGAAAGCGATCGTCGAGGCCGGAGGTGGGCGAATGTACCTACCGGTGGGAGTTTATCGCGGCCGAATTCTCATTCCGGTGGTTCCGCAAAAGATACCGACTTGGATTACCGTGGAAATCGTGGGAGAAATCGAGCCTACCCCCGTCTTCGGAACAGTCGGGTCATTCCCGTTGCAGAACAACAGCACGGTCATCAAGAGCCTCAGCAAATCAGGCCCCGCGGTTATTTCTGTCAAGACCTCGGCCAACTCTCTGGATGGAACATTCTCCGAAGTCTATGTGGTCATCCGAAATCTAGAGATCCGGACGGATGACGATCCCAGTATTGGGGGAATCGATTTGCGCCACGCCCTGCAATGCAAGATCGAGAATGTTTTCGTGAACACAGGTGTTTACGACGTCCAGGCTTCTCAACCAACGCATGGGACCAGCGGGGTGATCACGCCAGCCTGCAATAATGCGGCCCTCACTATCCTGCGAAATCTGGTAGTGACGGGGTATCATACCGGCATTCTCGTCAATGAACACACCGACGGGGATCAGATCGTGGTGGCCGCTAACATCAACGGCTTGGAATTTGTCTTCGCTCATCATGCCTCCCGTTTCGGTCGGGTCGGCACATACCGCAACACCCATCACATTACCGTTTCCGGCCGGCACGGATTTTCGATCGAACAGATGAACACGGAACAACCGGGCCCTGGACAAACGGATGCCGGCAACGCTTGGCAGAAGCTCGTCAGTGATATTAACGACCCTAAGAATCTAGGAGTCGCCGATATCAATTTCTGGGTCGTCGAGGGGAATGTGGGTGCGGTCAGGAAATTTAATTGTATTGGCGGTGCCTCAATCCAAGCCCGCAGGATTGGCAGCACCCCGGGCCGCAATAAGTAACCGCCTAGCTGTCGGCCTCTCCCCCGCCCACGCCTCGCTCCCGCTAACCGCTTCAAACCGAAGCTGGTCGAAAAAAATTCTCCGCCGCCAGTAATTTCCTGGCTCGGAAGCTGGTAGGTTTTATTTTAGGCTGACCTCTTTATTTTATGCACGAGCATCCTCTTCACTTCGTCACACTTCACCGCATTTTCAAATTTTGGCGGCGGGGCATACTCATGGCGATCGCGCTACTGAGCGCCGACCTCGGTGTGGCGGCCGTGGAATTCCACGCTGGTGAGCCAGCGTACGTAGTGGCGCGGCCGGTGACCGCCCTGGAGCGGCGTGTGACGGACCGGCTGACCGATTATATCAGTAAAGTCCTCGGCACCCCCGCACGCGTCGTGGCGGATCTTGCCACCGTACCGGCCGGGGCCCCAGCGATTATTTTATCCACGAATGGCTTGGGCTTATCCGCCGACCTCGCCGTGCCAGCCGATTCCCCAGAGGGCTTTGCTCTCGAGACCCGCCGGCTCGACGGTCATGCATTAATTATCGCCGCGGGCCAGACAGACCGCGGGTTGAAGCGCGCGGTGCAGCGCCTCGTGATCCGGAGCGAACAGCGCGCGCCTGGACTCGTACTGCCCGATGTGCGGATAGCCGAGCGGCCGTGGATTCCGCGGCGAGAATGGACGCTGTGTGCTTGGAGCCCGGAATTAGTGCGAGGGGTCTTCAACAATCCCAACGCCGACAAGCGCATGAACGTCTGGCTCTATAGCGATCGGCAAGTAGCGGCCTACGTCGAGATGTTTGACTGGTTCGGCTTTAGTGGTTCGCAACTCATGGACACAGTCGCAAATTATGCGGCGGTCGGTTCCCGCGAAGCCTATCACGGCCGGCTGCGAATGTTCACCCATGCCCTGCGCGAGAATGGACAGGAGATCACCCTCTGGGTCTGGGCCGCACAATTTAACAATTTCGGCTGGGTAGACCCAAGTGTCACCTACGCGCCAGCAACGGGAAAAACTGCCTTCGACGACCCGGCGGTACGCTCGACCTTCGAGCGCTACTACGACGGTTATGCCGAGCTAGCACCTGAGGTGGATCTCTTGATCACACATTTCTATGATCCCGGTAATCTCAAAAATCGCACGGATGTATTCAACTACATGGGCCTGTTGCGAAATAAGTTTCGCGCATTAAATCCTCAGGTAAAACTTGGCGTAGACTTCTGGTATGCAGGTGAGGAGACGACCTATATGCAGGAGCTACTGGCGCACGGATTTAAGGACGTCCTTTTCCTCGAGAACACGATGCCCCACACTTATCCGCCGGGTCGGCGCGAAGCGCTGCACGCGTCAGCCAAGGCGCACGGCTTAGAAATCGGCGTGTGGGGCTGGCACACCGCCGAAATCGAATCGGATCAGATCCCGACGCAGCACGTCAATGCTCAGCTACTCGCAAAATTTTACCGGCAGATCAAAGCGGGCGCTGACCGCATCCACCCGATCACCTATTGGTCGGAGATGGAGGCCTGCCACCTGACTAACATCTTCAGTCTGTATGCTGCCGGTCAGCTCCTGTGGAATCCCGACCGCGACCCCGACGAGCTCTTGAGAGAGATTGCGGAGGGTATTTGGGGTCCGCGCAATGGGCCGGTGATGCTGGCGGCGCTTCAGCTGATTCAGGATGTGCGCACCGGACCTTCCTGGGATACATACTGGATGTGGCTGCCAACGCACCGACTCGGCACGGCTGATCCAGCTCATGATCTGCGCCGCGCGGAGGAGGTGATCGCGCGCTTGGCAGCTATGAAAACCGACGCGTCCTTCGTACCAAAATTCCCGCTGCCGTTTCCGCCGGAGACGTTTGTCGAGTTGACCCTCCCGCACCTACGTCAGATCCGCGCGTTTGCGGATTTTCGCATCAAATTTTCTGAGCTAGAAGCCGCAGCGCAAACCGGCTTGGGGCCGACCGAGCTGACCCGCCGCGCCAATGCTATTTGGGATCCGATCCGCGATTACTCTACCTGGATCGGGGTGTTCGGTCCGCCGGAGGCGATAACTCAGGAGGCCATGCTCACAAAATTTGCTCATAATCATGGCATAGTGATAACGCCGCCAGCCTGGCTGCGGTGGCGCGATGCGAACCGTCAGCTGCAATCGCTGCAGAATCGTCAGCGCACCCTCGCGATACCATTACAGGTCAAGCCGGACGCCACCCAGCTGACCCGAGAATTTTTTTGGTCGGCAGAAAAAGGAAAAGATCGGTTTCAGCTGTTGATTGACCAGGGGCTGGTTGAAGCAACCGGCGACGGCACGTACCGGCTAGCGAACTGGGAAGAATATCGCCAGCGTTGACGGGCGCAACACCCCGCGACCTCCCCGCTGTCTGCGTCTCCGCTTTCCGCCCCTCGTTCCCGCTAACCGTCTCTGACCGAAGCTGGTCGCACCTGCCCTCAACTGGTACTTGGGGTGGAGTCAATTTTGTCGTCTCAACGCCAAATATTCATTTATAGCTCTCGTAGCATTCGTTGTAATTCCTATAACAACGATTGTTTTTTATTACCACCCCAAGGGAGATTTATATGTTAACGCTCAAAGTACTCCCCGCAACCTATGTGGTGTGGCAATTACCCAGTAATGCTCCCACCCCGACCATCAACGCGAGTACTTTGACCGTCGTGATTCGCACCGCCGATGAATTATCAGGAGTATGTGAAGCATCCCATGCGCCAGCAGGAGCTGTGATTAATGGCGGCTGGCGTTGTCTGCAATTTGTCGGACCATTTGATTTGTCATTGCCCGGCATCATGGCGCAAGTGGCGACCCCACTGGCACAGGCTGGTGTGCCTATTTTCACCTTAGCGACCTACAACACCGACTACCTTCTCGTGCCCAGCGCTCGTCTCGCTGATGCCTATAACGCCATCCAGCAGGCAGGGCATGTGATGAGTGATTAGTTCATTATCATGCTATTTGAGATTACCATAATCCAACGATGACAAAATCAGAACAGATGGGCGTGCTATCATGAAAGCTCCAGTACACTCGGCGACGGCCGCCGCTCATCCGGACCAAATCAAGGGACTGCGGACAGGGCTCGAGCGCTAAACCCATCCCCCAGGCCAATCCAGTTTTCTATCAGCAATCGCCATCGCGGCTAAAGAGATCCCACCGATAATCCCCAGAAATTTACCCATGAAAGTCATCAAGGAAGGCGGCCATCGCCTGTTTGAAAACGATCCCGAAACCGCGCAGTACGTTTCCGAACTGCTGACGCGCCTGCGTCGCGACGGCATGGACGCCGTGCGCGCATTGAGCAGCCAGTTTGACGACTGGTCTCCGAAAAATTTCGAACTGTCCGCGTCCCAGATCGCGGAGGCGATTGCACAGTGCCCGCCCCAACTGCGGCAGGACACGGCATTCTGCCAGGGCAACGTGCGGCGATTTGCACAGGAGCAGCTTAAGATGTTTCGTCCGATGGAGATTGAGGGTCCCTCAGGCGTCTGGCTCGGCCACAAGCACATTCCGATTTCCTCGGTGGGCAGTTATGTGCCGGGCGGACGTTATCCCATGTTTGGCTCGGCACAAATGAGTATCATCCCGGCGAAAGTGGCTGGGGTGCAGACGGTCGTGGGCTGCACGCCTCCCGTGAAGGGTTCAGGCTACTTCCCGGCCACGATCAATGCCATGAAGCAGGCGGGCGCAGACCGCATCTTCGTTCTAGGCGGGGTGCCGGCGATGGCGCTCATGGCCTTTGGCATGGGCGAGGTTGTGCCGGTCGATATCCTTTGTGGGGCGGGCAACAAATTCGTCGCGGAGGCCAAGCGCCAGCTCTTCGGCCAGTGCGGCATCGACCTGCTGGCCGGCCCGACCGAGATCGCGATCATCGCCGATGATTCCGCCGATCCGTCACTCGTCGCCTGCGACTTGCTGGGCCAGGCAGAGCACGATCCCGCGAGCGGCCAGCTCTGCGTTTGCTTGAGCGAGAAATTTGCCCATGAGGTGCTCGCTGAGGTGAAGCGCCAATTGCCGTTACTGCCAACCCGGGAAATCGCCGGGCAATCGTGGGCGTCGCATAGCAAAGTCTACGTCGCCGAATCGCAAGAGGAAGCGGTCGCACTGAGCGACGATTACGCGCCAGAGCACCTCGAGCTGCATGTGGCCGATCCAGCCTTTTATTTCGACCGGCTTAAAAACTACGGCTCGTTGTTCGTCGGTGAGGAAACGACCGTGGCCTACGGCGACAAGAGTATCGGCACGAATCATATTCTACCGACGAGCCGCTCCGCCCGCTACACCGGCGGCGTCTGGGTCGGCAAGTTCCTGAAGACCGTCACGTATCAACGCATGACCCCGGCAGCCAGTCTCCAGATCGGCGAGATCACGGCTCGCCAGTGCGACGTCGAGCGCATGGCCGCGCACGCCGTGACCGCGCGGGTTCGCGTCGCGCGCTACCAGCCTAAGACCACCGTTCAATAGGCATCCGCTTCCGGCCGCAGTCGGCGTTCTCTCCGGGGATCGATTTCTTCCAGCTCAGGTTCTGGGATGCTGGTGAAGGCGATGCGCATGGGCGCTGCAGTTTGGACTCCATGGGCGCCGCCGAAATAAACTGAGCCGTGCCCAAAGGTTTGGTTCAAGGTGTCCATTGCCTGATGCAATTGGGCCCGGGCCGTATCGCGGGCTTGATGGAAAAGATCCGGGGTGTGTGCGCTCCATGGCAATAGACGCGTGAGGACTAGACCGACGCGGAAAGGCGCACGGGCTCTCAGCGCGACTGGGCGGCGGTCCCAGAGTTGGTTGAGCGCCTGTGTTAGTTGAAGCGTATCCTGCGTTTCTGTGCAGCGCAGCTCATCACTCCAGCTAACCTCATCATAATAATCGAGGCTTAGGCTTAACGCGCCGGCGTAGTGTCCGCTTTGGCGCAGACGCATCGCCGCTTTTTGCAACAATCGGTGCAGCACGGCATGCGCTTGAGGAACGGTGCGCAATGCGGGGGGGAGGATATGCGAGTGGCCGATGGTTTGTTTTTTTGGCGGCGCCATTGGAATAGCGGCACCGTGAAGGCGTGCGTGGAAGCGCTCACCTTCGACACCGCCCCAGATGCCGCGCAGCAGGGCGGGCGAGGCGGCGCACAATTTTTCGGTCGTATCGATGCCGTGGGCGCGGAGTCGCGCTTCCATGGCTTGGCCAACGCCAAGAAAATCCTGCAGCTTTAGACCGAGCAATTTTTGCGGCAGATCGTCGTCGTCGATGACGACTAAGCCATCCGGTTTTTGCAAATCAGTCGCGAGCTTGGCTAACAGCCAATTTGGCGCGATGCCAATGGAACTGGTGAGGCACGGGCCAATTTGCTGGCCAATTCGAGTTTTAATTTCTCGGGCTACCGCTAGGGCTTTTTCACGTGGAGCAAAAGTGGCTGTGAGATCGCACTCCACTTCATCAATCGAGCGAACGCTCGTAATATGAATGCATGATTCGATGATCGCACGTAGTTGGCGCGAATAATCAATATAGAGTCTGGGGCGTTGCGCGATGAGGCGAATCTCGGGGCACAATTGGCGGGCTTCGGCGATGCTGGTACCTGTTCGCACGCCGCGGGCCTTGGCGAGATAGCTAGCGGCAATGCAGGAAGTGCTCTCCGCTAGCACGGGGACGATGGCGACAGGGTGCCCTCTTAATTCTGGACGTTCTTGCTGTTCGCACGAGGCGAAGAAGGCATTGAAATCGACGGCGAGACTGCGGAGGGGCATGCGCGCAAAGTTTGGTCCAGCCCTCGTCCCGTCAAAAAAAGAAAGGATCAATTTCCTTTCTCTGCGCAGCTGAGGCGCTTGCCTATTAAATTATTTTTCAGCCAACAATTTGACTCGGCGATGTCGGCTACTTAGACGCCCGCGGCCAACCCTGGTTCTGCGGCCGCTTCAGACTGAAGCTGATCGCGCCTGATTTATTTCTTCATCACTGAGGGATTTTTTCGGCGGTGACAAATTTATCTGGGTCGATTTTTTTTTATAATAATAATCGGGCGCCCGCAGATGGTATCTCGTGACCACCCCGCAGTCACCAGAATCGGGTTTACCCAGCCTGCACATCGTGAAATGATTTCACTATGAAACGTGCTCTAGCTCTGCTGGCCCTTGCTTTGATGCTCACGGCAAATTTCGCGATGGCGGCGGTAACACTGTCGCCTGCAGATGGTTTTATGGGCACGTGGAAGCAGAACATGGCCAAATCGACGTACTCACCCGGCCCGGCCCCCAAGAGCGCAACCTACACCCACACTCAGGATGGCGAGTGGATCAGTCAAAAGTGCGAGTTCATCAACGCGGAGGGTAAGTCGATATCCACCACGACACGTTTTAAACGCGACGGGAAGGAATATCCGTATACCTCATTCTCGGGGGCGCAGAAAACCATCACGAGCAAGAGAATCAACGCCCGAACGAACGAATCGATCGTAAAATATGGAATAGAAAAAGAAACCGTGCGCGACGTCCTAGCGGCCGACGGCAAGACAATCACAAGAACGATTACCGGCACCGACACGAAGGGACAACAGGTGCACGAAAATCAGTTATACGAAAAGCAGAATTGGTAACCTGCAACTCCAATGCTCTCTATTTGGCCACACTCCCCCGCAGATCTCTTCCCCCACCCGCGACCTCCCCACCCCCGCGACTTCCCCGCGATCTGCGTCTCCCGCGCCCGCGCCTCGTTCCCGCTCACCGCTTCAGACTGAAGCTGGTCGCGCCTGTCCTCAACTGCTGGCTCAATATATCTGGGTAGCATTTAGCTCTCACATTTAATCGCTAAAAAGGAATCGAATTCGCATTCGGTGTAGCAATTCACTGAATTTCACGCCTGCAAAAAAGCCACAATCTGGTTTTGCGCACGGTGGTTAGTCCAAAATTTTGCGCCGTCCCACGCCAACGCCCGCGCTTGAAATGGAATGAGCGCGACATCCTTGATCACCGGCGTTGCCGGTCGTGGATCCACGCGCGTCAGCCAATATTCGTTCGTCTCCTCGGCATCTGTGGTCACGAGATAAATCAGCCCATCAACCCACACTTGACCGCAAATACCGCGCGGCAGCTGAATCACCCGTTCGATTTGCCCGTCACCGGCGAGGGTCAAAATTTTCTTCGGATACCACTGGCTGACGTGCAATTTTTCGTGAGCGAACCCGAGTTGTGATCCCGTGTCGTCGGGACAATTCTGCGCCCATGTTGCATCGAAGCCCACGCCCGGCACGAAGCGCCGAATCAAGCGATGATCTTCCGCCGTCTCACCACAAATTACGCGAAGTTCATTGCCCACCGCCGTCATGCCCCATGGGGTGCCGGGCGCAGCCGTTGCACTCGTCACGGTCCATGTCGCAGGTTGGATCGCGTAGATATTCTTCGTCGCGCGAGAACCCATCCATAGGGTCGCACCATCCCAGGCGAGCGACTGAGGTTCTGGTGCCGGCGCGGCGAGACGTTGCAGTTCGGTAATCGGCTTCATAAGGTAGCGTGAGCTGGAGAATTATTTGGTGAGCGTGGCGCTCGTGAGACGACTGAGGGCGCCGAGCGTCGTCTGCGCAGCGTTAAGGCCAAGACGGAAATCGGCGTCGCTAAACGTCGCAAAGCTATCCGTCGGCTGGTGCCAGTGCGGATCCCATCCGGCGCCGATTTCGCGACCGCGTTCGTTTTCACGCAAGCTGATCGCCGGCACCAGATCCATGAAGGGCGTGCTATCGGTATTGGTCATGTGCGGCCCGACAGCCGCAGGATAATCAGTCGCGTAGGCTTCGTTGGCGGCGTGGAAAAACCAGGCGAGTTTTTGCGCCCCAGCGGCAAACTTGGCGGTAGACTGAAACTCGATATTTACGTCGGCTTCGGGGCGTTGGTCTTTTGCAACCGTCCCATCGGTCCGCGGGGCCCCGTGATCGAAGAGCATCATATCGTGCTGGATCATGCCGAGCCACTTAGGCTCCGGATAAAGACCGGAGCCAGCTGGTACTTCTTGGCCTTGCTGCGCGGCGCGTTGCGCCACATAGGCGCGCGCGCCGTTGAGGCCCGTCTCTTCGTTATTCCACAATACAAAACGAATTGAACGCTCTGTCTTGATGTCGGGCGACATGTAGATCCGCGCAAGCTCCATCACGATCGCTGTGCCGGAGCCGTCGTCGTTGGCGGCTTCGCCGTATCCATGGCCATCGAAATGTGCGCCTACGATGTACATTTCCTCGGGATGGGTTGTGCCGATCTTTGTGCAATAAACTTGTTCACGTGGCCCGATGTCACCAGGCAAAGAGTTCAGCGCGCGCAATTTTTTGTCGGGCTGCAAATTCGGATCTAGGTTAACCCCCGTTTTGGCACGAACGCCGCGATAACGTCCGCCACCCTGCGCAGCGTCGGTTGCTCCGGTTGCCACCGGGCCGCTCGGACGACGCGGATCCGCAGGAAAATACTCATACTTCATTCTCGTAGTATTCGCATAACCGTAGCTTTTTAACTGTGCCTCAATCCAGTCGAGCGCCGCGCGGTTACGGCTAGTCCCTTGGCGCCGGTCGCCGAACTGCGTGAGTTCTTTTATCGTGGCTTTATACCGCTCAAGTTCAAGGCGACCCACCATCGTCTTGATCGGATCGGCCGCTGGTTCGACCGGTTTCATCTCAACCGCGCGCATCGTCACCGACGCGAACGAGAGAGCCAAAAGCACGAAGCAGTATCCACGGTAGCAGGAGTAGTCAGAATTCATGGACTACGGAGTTAGCAATACGGCTCATCGCTGACAATCTAGACCTTTGCGTCAGGCCTAGAAAAGTTTGTATCACCTCACCCTGCACGGTGCCCTGCGTTGTCTTAGTAGTCACCATCCATCATGGTTTCAATTCACTCCTAATTCCCCCACCCCCGCGACCTGCGTCTCCCCCCGCCCGCCCCTCGTTTCCGCTCACCGCTTCAGACTGACGCTGGTCGAGGATTTATTTCTGCTCGGCCGAAAATTTATCGTCGGTCAGAATACTTTTTTTCGCAGGTCATCGAGCTTGATGAATTTGGCTCAGAAATCGCTGGATCCGACGGCCGCCAATTCCGCCGGCGCGGCCCGCAAAAGGCAAGGTAGCCAACTCATCGATCATGAGCCGCGCCGCAGGTTTACTGCGGCGCGATCATATTGAGGGTCTTTTATTTTTTGATCGGTGCCGCTAGGAATTCAAGAATTTCTTCGTCCATCTTGCCGACATCTAGACTAAGAGTTTCTAGATATTTATCATAGGCACCGGAACCATTTACTTTATCATAAGCGGCTGTAAATTTTGCTCCGTCGGTGGCGCTAAAATCTTTAAACCCGTTAGCAAATCTGCGCGCGATGATCACTTTCGGCTCACCGGAATATACCGTGCTGTAGACTGCCACATTCCAGCCCAAGGTATCCCATGTGTTTTTGATCAGCTTCATGCCATCCATGAAGTGATTAATTCTGCCGGGTTTAAGATAGAAATGCCGGAGAGTGAATTTTTTTACAGGAGTCGGGCTAATGACTGCCGCGGTACTATAGCTTGCCCGATACATTGTATAAACATCACCGATTCTGCTCTCAACCAAAGGGGTGATTGTTTGATCGTATTCAGCCATATGCTCCGCTCCTAAATCGCCCCGTTCTTCTAGGCCAGCATACGTATTAGGACCTTCGTTAATTTGAAACATGCCTTCGTGTGTGCCCGAGATCACTTGAGAAATACGCCAGCTGTTAGCGCCGCCGTGGAATTTTTCTGCGTGCGCAATCAACGCTGCTTTCAGCGCCGCGTCCTTGCCTGGTTTCGCTTGGAGGCGATAGCTTGAACCAATACGTTCTTGCGGGGATTGAGCGAAGCCAATCGCAGTTAATGCGATGAAACCTAACCATAATTTAATTTTCATTTTACGTGGGTTTAATTTTCAGCTGACTAGCTCAAATAATATTTACCGTTAAATTACTGATTATTTAACCTAGAGATACCTTTATATACTCTATTAATTATATTCATAACGATACATATCGCGGGTTATTCCGATTTAATGCAAAATTGTATCAATATAATATCACTTGGGACTGCGCGAAAATTTATGCACCTGCGATCGCGAAGGTCGCTATGCAATTCAGGGATTTTGAGTGGCGTGACAGGGCGAATTGCTGGCCTGGCGTCAACAGACAGTTGAAAACAATACAGAGGAATAAAGCATTCCCCGCGACCTCCCCGCTCCCCACGTCTCCCCCGCCCGCGCCTCATTCCCGCTAACCACTTCAGACTGAAGCTGGTCTCGCCTGCGCTCAACTGGTACCCGGGGTGGGGGTCGAACCCACAAGACTTGCGTCGGTAGATTTTGAGTCACGCTATGCGTCAGGCCGTGACCGCGTAATTGGGGATTTGCGACAGAGCTAACTTGTTCAGACTGACATGGCTCTAGCCAGTGGATGACGAGCGCTCATCCTCGTGAGCTCTCGGATAAGCACCGCTTAAGAGGGGAAATCGGGGTGGGAACCCGTGGCTGTTTGCGGCTTGAGAGCGATAATAGTGGTATGGCTCGAGCCTTCAAAGAACTAACCGGCAACATCACCAAGCTCAACGATCCGCACTTTGTGGCGGCGCGAGGACTGTGGGTGATGATGGTGAAAGAAAATGATCGGTGGATCGCGATCAACAGTCGCGATGAGCAGAAGATCCGTAGCTATCATGCTTTGCTCACGACGAGAAAGACCGCGAACACACTCAACATTTCCGTTCAAGCGACCACACTCACACAGGAACGAGTGAAGATGGCGGAATACGCTTACGGGATTCTTGGTGAGACTCATCCGAAGGAATTAGTCGATGCGGCCCAACTCCACTGCCAGCAGAAATTAAAGCGGCAGGCACCTACGGTCATAGCCGCACTCCAATTATTTTACGCGAAGCAAGAAAAGCGTCAGCTCTCAGAATTCACGATGCGAGATTATCAGCGCCTCGTGAAACACCTCAGTGCAGAATTTCCCACTCAGCATCTCGGAGAACTCACGGCCGCTGATCTTAACCGGTTCATCGAGCAACCCACTTACCTTGCGGGTAAACGCTCACGCTACATTTACGTAAAAGCGTTCATCCAATTTTGCGCGGGCAAACACAATCACCACTGCAACGGGCAACCCTGGCTCTCGCCTCACCTCCTGCAATGGCAACCGCCCAAGGTAGAAGCCAAAGAGATCACCGTCTACACCTATGCAGAAATTGTGGAGCTGTTGAAAATTGCGCAACGCACACACGTGCTCCCGTATTTTATCTTCCGGTTATTCTCCCTGATGCGCACCGAAGAGATGAAGCGGTTTATTGCCATTCATCCCACCGTTAATTCTCACCCACTAATTTCACTCGAAGCTAAACGCATTTCGATCACGAACCAGATATTCAAAAAACGGAGCGACACCAATCACCGCGGTCGTTTCTACAACCACATCCATCCGACCTTTATGGCGTGGTTGGAATATTTTCAACTCCACCAACTTTCCCTCAACTGCGGTGAAGACCGCTACCATGCTCTGCGACAATCTGTGAGCACTGATAAACGCAATACCCTGCGCCATACCGCCATCACCTACCACTGCCTCGCCTTTAAGAATCCGATGCAAACCGCCTACATCGCCGGAAACTCAGTGGGCATCATTCAAAACCATTATTTGAATATGAACGTACCCGAATCCGATGCCTTAAAGCTCTACGAACTCACCCCAACTAAAGCCTCTCAATTAGGGATCCTCTAAACCACCGTTCAGACCATCTGTTTAGATCAGTGAGAACATCGGTTTAAACCGTTTTTAAACGGATCTCTCATCGTCTTTGAGTATTCTATCTAACAACGATAAAAACCGCTTAAACACAGAGCAAATAAGGGCTTACCTTACCCTTCAATTCTCACCCACCTTAACTGATTAAATCCTCTTAACTCACCTGTTTTTTACGACCTAAAATATGTCATAATTAGTTCTTAATCAATACTATCTAAACAAATACATTACTTATCCATATGGGTGGAGACGGTTATTTAAGTATGTATTTGTAGACGATAGGGGGAAAACCCTTATAATGGGGTTATTATGAATCTATCCCCTATTGATGACCTAATTGTCGAAGGACGCCTGTACGTCAACCCTCAGTTGGATTCTGAAGCATCGGATGAAGTGATCGATGTGATGGTGGATCCAAAGAAGTTGTACGGAGGAATTGGGAAACAGAAGGGTAAAACCCACCTTGAATTAGGTGGTGATGAAGTGGTGTCGGAATCTCCCGTTTGGAAAGGTCCTAAGAACAAAGGTCCGTTCTTAATTGTCGGATTTGATAGTGAATACGTTGCAGGATCAAAGCTGCGTAACCGAGTTTTGTCGTACCAATATTTTGCGATACTCCCTAATCCCGACGGATCGATCCGTAAGACTTGGAGTGGAATTGGGTATGTGAGGAAGGGTGAACGAATCACTCGAAGTACTTTTTTTGGTTGGGTCTACAAAGAAGGTTTTAAGCACGTAGACAAATTGCCAAAGTATGCCGTGTTGGTCGGACATTTTACGAAAGCGGATGTCACCGCGTTTTTTGATTTTGATCAGATGAAGAACGGTCTGATGGCGATTCGAAATTCTTTCATCTCCAATGATCACGAACGTAGTTTTAACCGAGTGGAATTACCGACGGATAATCTCCGCAAGAAACGCAAAGATGATCATGTTATATACGCCCCACTCCGTGACACTTATTTGCTGTGTCCGTCGTTGGAGAGAAGTTTGGACAAAGTAGGTAATCTCTTAGACCCGGTAAGATTTGCTAAATTGGAACTGCCGGAAGGTTATTCCAAGAGCCGGATGGATAAATATCTCGCAGGTGACCGAAGTGGATTCGAGGCGTATGGAATTCGTGATGCGGAAATATGCGCTCACTATGCACTGCGGATTGTGCATCTGCATATCAAGGAGGGTATGCCCGCCAATGTCGCGGCCACCCTGACAGGGATTGGGGTCACGTTATTGGTAAAGTTTTTACGTGAAGATCGACCAGATAATTATTTCGAAGAGTGTTTTGGTTTAGAGGTCAAAGAGGACAGTGTTTATCGAGAAGGACGAGGTGACGCTAAAAGTCGTTCATGGGTTTCACCTAAGACGACTGAGAATAATTTTCGATTATGGCACTCGGTATTCGCCAGTGAGTGTTATCATGGAGGTCGAAACGAACAATATTTCTTCGGACCAGGGATCGAGGCTCAGTGGATGGACTATGATTTATCCGGTGCATACCCCACTGCGATGTCCATGATAGGGAAGCCTCGGTGGAGTGAAATGCGGGAGAGGCAAGAGCCCGATTATTGGAAGTATGTGCAGGCTACCGATCTAGCGTATTTCTATATTTATTTTGAATTTCCCAAGTCGGTAAGATTTCCGATTTTTACGGTTAGGACTCAGAACGGTTTATTATTTCCGCGGACGGGTCATGCATATTGTTGTGCGCCGGAAATTGTGGCCGCGCGAGAACTGGGATGTGAAATTATCGTGATCCGAGCCGTGGAATTACCGGTGATCAAAGAGGAAAGTTTTTTATTAGAATTCCAGCGGTCGTGTATCGGTAAGCGAATGAAAGCGGATGATGAGAAAAGTTCATTGGAAGCTGCTTTTTGGAAGGAGATCAGCAATAGCTCGTATGGAAAATTAGCTCAAGGTTTGAAGAAAAAGCAGGTCTTTAATATCAAGGAAGCGGGATCTCAGACGATGCCTCCGTGTAAGGTCACCAACCCGTTTTTTGCCGCATTCACGACCTCGTTTGTTCGCGCCACGTTGGGTGAGGTGATGAACAAACTACCCCGCAACGTGATTGTCTCGAACTGCACGACCGATGGATTCCTATGTACGGCAAGCGAGTTCGCGATAGCGGGAGCGGTGCAAGGTCCGTTGTTTCAAGCTTATCAAGCGTATCGAGCCCGTTTGCTCAACGTGGAGCAGGTTAAATTCGAGGAGTGTTTAAAAATTAAACATAAAATTAAACAGCCCTTGGGTTGGAGAACTCGCGGACAAGCCACGATCAAGGCTGATGCGAGTGAACCGATTGTTTTAGCTAAAGCGGGCATCCGAACGCCTCGAGAAATGCGGACTGATGAAGATCAGAATGCTTGGATATTATATGAATTCTTCAACCGGACTCCCGAATCTAAGTTCCAAGTTGATTATTCTCCGTCCATCCGAGAGATCACGACGGGGTCACCTCAGGACTGGATTCTGACGGAGAACGATGGAGAAAAGCGGTTGGCGATGGAGTTTGATTGGAAGCGTCGCCCGTCAACCTCAAGTGCCCTTGATCGGTCGATGACTGGATATGATCCTCATCTGTATTTTGACACTACTCCCTGGGATAACGTGGAATTGTTCAAGTCATGGAAAATAAAGTGGATTCAGTTTAACAAAACCCAAGTCCACACTCTAAAGACCTTAGAATCGTTTAGAGATTTCGAACTCTATGTTTATCAGGGTGCCAAGAAAGGTACTCGTACCCCGACTCAAGAGACCGAAAAATCATTATTTAAAAAGACGATGGCGGGCGCTTTTGCCCAAGGTCGGTGGGGATTGGACAATGTGGGTAAGAATTTTCGTCGGAAAGAATTTGCCGGTTGGATGACTGCCCATGGAATCGATATGGAATTTTATGACGTCGAGAATGGGAAGAAACATGAAATCCAAAATCATTTATTCCCGCGTTCGGATTTTCTTCTGAAGTTGGTGGATGATTTAAAAAACGAGGTGACCCCTCACTTCGATGACTCTCAACTGTGGAGGGAAGAAGGTGATGAGAAAACGTAAGTATGCGGTATGACCTCATCTCAGTTATTAGATTCATCGATCAACGCACTCATCGAGCAAGTCCTGTTTAAACCGGATAGAACGCGTTTTGATGAGCGCGTAGAAAATATTAATCGGATCGAGCCTGTCCGGATTTCGCGTGCGGGTACGTTGGGTAAATCCAAGAAGAGAGCCTCCGAAGCTATTCCCTCGGATTACATCGCGGTGCCCACCGAGGCTGAGCTCGATTATTATTCGATGGGATTACAACTGCCCGACAAAGCTGAGAACCTTGAGAAATTATATCGCGACATGGTCACCACCGGTAAATTCGATTATGAATTGTGTTACCTCTTACGCAAACAAGAGGCTCTGAGTGAACTGCAAGATTGGGTTAAGGTGGTCTGGACGAAACGCCGGCAAGGTGATGCAGAATTCGGCAAGGACACGGACGCGAAC
>Ga0209296_1000530_pt1 | contig 33441 bp, 29 predicted proteins | sample S_130206_EF_Meta_FD_187319 | JGI IMG/M metagenome (GOLD analysis project Ga0209296, IMG submission 187319) | Freshwater microbial communities from Lake Simoncouche, Canada to study carbon cycling - S_130206_EF_MetaG (SPAdes) (version 2) | ecosystem: Environmental > Aquatic > Freshwater > Lake ... | reverse complement strand
GAGGAGTCGGCAAACTTTGTCGGATCCGGCAAGAGGCGACCATCTGTGGTTGAGGTCATCGTCGTAACAGCGGCATTCATTGCGGCTTGCGTCGGACCAACAAAATTGACCGAGTCACCGTCGTAGGCAATCTGAACCGGGGTCATTGCCAAAGCATTCGCAGTCGCAGCATCGGTAATCGCCCAAACACCGCCGTAGTCATTCTTCGTCAACTTCTTGATGGCCTTGTCAAGCGTCGTTCGGCCCGTGAAGAGATCAAAGACGCCGCCAAAGGACGGGTCTGCCGTTGGAAGGCGCGAATACGAGCCACGGTCCATTCCTCGTTCAACACCGAATGCGTTGTCGTCAGGAACTTTCCAGAGTTCAGGCCGAACGACATCAAAATGATTCGTGAACAGCCACGAGGTTGCTTCGTTCTCTGCTGTCGCACCAAGAGCGATCGGCGACGCAGGAGCGAACAGTCCGTTCGCAACGAACTGCGGATTGCGTTCAACGATTGCTGACAAGTCGCCGCCGATAGCAGACGAGCCGCCGGCAAGAAGATGCGTGACCTCGTCCACCGTCATCCTGACATTCGCATAGGGGACCTTTCGACCTCCCGACGGCACACCATTTCCCACGGCAAGAACCATGGCATTAAGCGCAACCGGAACGGCGACGTAGTCACGCATGACGACGGGTTCAGCGGTTGTGCCTTGGCCGAATCCCACCTTGCTGTCATATCCAACAGCCGAATACGCGATATCCGCGGTGCCGAGAGAGAACGACTCCATTGCCAGAGATTCTTCGGCGAACGACTGAACCGTGGCAGCACCGGTCTGCGCGCCCGGAAGATGACACTGCTCAAGCGCCCACCGAACCCACGAGTCGATCATTCGATCCGAGCTTGCAGTAGCGAGGAAGTCAGTCGCCTTGCCACCACAACCTGAGATTGGATCTGTCACTTGGTAGGTAAGTTCAGTTACAAATGGGATCCACCGATAGTCACCCGCGTCATCTTTCCCTCGCGTTTCCACCACCAATGAACACGGGGTGGTTTCATCGCAGGTCATCGTTTGGTCGCCGTCGGAACCAGACCAGTTCACCGTGCCGACTCCCACATACATCTGGAATGAATACCCAGCATCAGTGGCGCCGTAGGTCGCCGGGCCATCGTCGGCGATTCGGATATCACCAGAAGTTGAGACCGGAATCGATGGACAGTTCGCGCCACCAAGCGAGAAGTCGATTGCCGGGTCGGAGCCACTGCTTGGCAGGTACTGCACTCCCGAGCGACACACCTGCGCCTGCACGACAGTCATCGGATGGTCAACGTCGGTCTTGACATTCACTGTTATGAGCTGGCCATCGAGCAGCGACTTCGAAGGTGTCACCGAGACGGTCCACGGGGACGGAAAGTTTTCGACTGCAGCGCTGGCTTTCCGCTCTTGAGGAAAGACGGTGACCGAGAGCGCCACGATCGCCAGTGCGACCGAACAAATCGCAATCTTGCGTAAAGGACCAAACATCAGGAGAAATACCCCGCCAAGTCAACTGCCGCATTGGCAGATCCGCCGAAGTTGTAAACGCTGAGCCCACCCAACGCCGGTGAGGTGTAGCCGAGAAGGCTGATGCCACACAGCGACACCGGAGTGTTGGCGTAACCGGTGAGAGAGTTGTAAAGACGGACGCCATTCTGAGGGAAGGTCTGCATCGTTGCGGTAGCAGTTTGTCCGCTCATAGTGAGGTTGTAGACCACTGACTTGACGCCTGCGGCGGGAACAGCTGAACGACTGGCAACCCGGAACGACTGCGATGTTCCCGTCGCAATCTTGCCTGCCGTCACTCCTCCGGTTCCATCGACGGTATTGGCCGTACGAGTCGGATTAAGGGGAAAGAATCGAGATCCAGTTGCGACTGAGTCGTAATAGCCAACAACATCAACAGTGACATTGGTAGAGCCTGCCGAGTTGAAGATTGAGATTCCGCCACCATTGGCCAGACCCGTTCCGACCGCAACCGTTACGAGATTTGTGGTGATTTTACCGGGGGTGAAATTCACCGACTTCACACCAGGCTTGATTCCGCCCTTCGGGAACACCGTGAGATAACCCGATGCTGTTGCCGAGGTCACCGAGACGTTCAGCACCACTGCGGTCGCTGCACCAGGAATTCCGAGAGCCGGGGTGGTGGTGCCGGCGATCTGGACGTTGCGTGTCGCTGCTGCCGCTAGCGGCGCAGCCGGAGCAGTCGAGGTCTGGAGTGCTCGTTTGTTTGTGGCCGTGAAGTAGGTGCCGGTATCTGGCTTGTAGTAGCCGACAACATGCACGACCAACTGCGCGGTACTCGTTGCTGAGTTATGGAGCACAATCTTTCCGGCATTTGCCCCGGTGCCAAGAGGAACAACAACCTGGTTGCTCACTACGGCAGCAGAAGTGAAGTTCAGATGTTCAGCGCTCGGCTTCGTGACACCTGCGGGATAGACGGTGATCTTTCCAGCAGCGGTCGAGCCCGACACGGTGACATTAAGGACAACCGCAGTTGCTCCGGCAGCGACGCCCTGACCAGCCCCGAGGGTGACGGTCTTCGTGCCACCGTTAGCGGCGATTGGCGAGGCTGGCGCTGTTGCGGTGTTGAGGGCGACCGTCGGATTTACTGCAGTGAATCTGGTGCCACCGGGGAGGAAGACTGCTGACGCAGCCGAATCTCCAGACTCGTAATCGGCCGAATTCTTGGCCTTCACCTTGAACGTATACGGGGTCGAATTCGTAAGGCCCGTCACGGTGCAGCTCGTGGTCGCTGTGACGCAGGTAAATGCGGTTGCCGTGCCAGCTGCGTCGAATGCCTTCGCGGTGTAGCCCGAAATTGTGGCGGTCACGCCACCGGTTGAGCTCGGAGCGGTCCACGAAACAGTTGCGCCGCCGCTTGCTGGATTCGAAGCGGCAACCTTCACCGCAGTCGGAGCACCTGGAGGCTCAACCTGACTGGCGTAATTGAGACGAAAGGAGACCCACTCGGTTCCATCGGTTGTTGCAACTTTGAGGACAAGTTTGCAGTCATCGGTAAAGGCCGGACCACAGTTAATCGTTGTTGATTGGCTGTTCTGACGGGTGAATGTGTCTGAGCCGACGCCGACCTTGAACTCGATTCGTGCGGACTTAAACGGTGCCGCTGTCTCAACATCCACCGTGTCTGTCGTCATCAATCCAAGAGGATGAAGTACGCACTTACCACCGCTTGTCGGATTGAAATCCGAGGTATTGGCGTAGTTGACTTCGACGCCGGCCACCTCTCCCTTGCAGAGTCGAGCCGAGACCGCAGTGATCGTGTTCGTGGTTGTGAGATTCACGGTGATCAACGAACCGTCGACAAGATTCGTGATGGTTTGACCAGGAGTCTTGTCGGAGTTTGCAGGAGTCGTATCGGCACTTGCGAGCGCCGAAAAGCTCGGAGAAGCCGTCTCTGCGCCAGCGCTGGCGATCGGGCCAGCCCCAACGGCAAGAACACCGCTGGCGAGAAGTACCAGAAAGGCCAGCAGGACTGCGGGAACTCGGCGGGACAAAGAAGACGACGTCATTGGTTCAACCTCGAAAATCCGACACCCCACGGCTGGGATGTACGTCCCCATCTTTCAGGGCCGCCCTTATTTCGCTGTGGCCACAATCTGAATCACAGCCGAACAAGAGGTGAATTATCCGATCGGGTGTGCCATCCGGCTCAGCCCGCCATCCCGGTTCAGCGGAAGGTGACCGGAAACGCCTGGAACCCAAACCCGTTCGGGTACTGGAGCTTGAGCACGATTTGGCAAGGGTTCGACGGACCACACGTGATCGTTGCGTCCTTACCCGACTGCGTTTTGAATGTGGTCGTGCCCGTGCCGACTCGAAACTCAACATCGAGGCCTTTGTCGGGAGTCGGGTTTTCAAGATTCACAACAGCATCGGTGTCTGGAGCGAGCGGATCGATAATGCAGTTGCCGCCAACCGTCGGCCGGAAGGCACCTTCGTTCGAAATCCCAACATCGCCGCGACAAAGACGAGCATCAATGCCGTACATCTGAGATCCCGCATTGGGTTCGGCACGAACTTTGACAACATCGCCAGATCGAACCCCATTGTTGCCGCTAACCGTCGCGCTCAAAGGCATCGACGGAGTTGTGTAGGGCTTCGGAGGAATCGTATTCGCGGACGACTGAAATGACGTCGTGGTAACGCCTGAACCGTCGGCCTTTGCGGTTGTCGTTGACGAGCCATTCACCGTTGCGTTCGTCGAAGTCGACGAGTTGTCACGCGACAACAAGATGACAAGAAGCACGATGACAGCAACGATTCCAAGGGCACTCGAGATCACGAGCCGGCGATTGATCTTCACGAAAGAACCTTTCGAATGCTCACGTCATGCGAAGGAAGCAGAACCTAGCCGACGGGCTCAGGCTCGCGATCTTCAGTTGGTGGGGTCGGAGGAGTCCGAGGAGTTGCAGTCGCCGCAGCTACCAGACGATCGATCTTGGCCTGACGTCGACGGCGGTAGAGCACAACCAGACCAACGATGACGATGATCGAAAGCAATTGCCCGAAGGGAATGGCGATTGTCGATCCACTTCCGGATGCAGAGGCGATTGATTGGAGATCGGCGATACCCGGATCGTCCTTCGGCGTGAAGATGACCTTTGCGGTAATCGGGCCAGTGGGCCAGACGTCGGCGACAGTGAAACTCTGATCAAGATTGTTGCCCGGCATCGTCACTGGGACTTCGGGCAGATCGACAGACTTCGACCCGGCGATACCAGACAGTTCGAGTCGCACGGTTCCAGCTAAACGCGTGTTGCCAGTATTTACGAAGGTGTAATTCACCTTCACCGATCCTGGAGCAATCGGATTAAGTGATCCTGAATACGCCACGGAAACGTTTTTGATCGCTGCGCTTGGAACGATGTCGCCGTTCACCCGAACATTAAGACGAGTTCCCACGCGCTTTTCGACAAGGACCTGCGCGCCATCGGCATTCGTCGTGGGAGTTGCAACTGATGCAACAATGCCACCGGGGTGATCGCCGGGCAGCGCGTCCTTCGGTACCGCGATGGAGACATTGATCGCCGTCACTGAACTGGCGGCCACTGTCACGGTGTTAGAACTGAGAATCGTCCATGCCGCCACATCGGTAGGCGCTTCGTTGGACGGTCTAAGATCGTAGGAACCTTCAGAAGTAATCAGGGCGTCGGCGGCGTAGACCTTGAGTTGAATGGGTTCCGCGCCGTAATTCCACACCTGAATGGTGTCGGTGATCGATGTGCCGGCATCGACAGTGTAAGAGAGATCGGGTCGCGTACCTGGCTGATCAGGAGAACCACCTGCCGGCGTGACAGACCATGACTGTGCTGCTTGCGCACTCGCTCGAGCGGTGGTGGAGACCAAACCAAAAAGGGCGATCGCTACAACTGCGAGTGCAATGAAAAGCCTGCTCTGAAGTTGCCGTCTTCCGCCAAGGTATTCGGTGATGCACATTGCGTGGGTCCTTCCATTTCGTTTGAGAACTGCCGAAGCGGGGCAGAGCCATTGGCTCTGCCCCGCTATCGACGACTACGTGCTTCAGATCAAGCTCAAAGAGCAGTGATCGTGAGGGTACCGGAGTAGGTGCCTGGGGCTTGGCTCGTGGGAACCGAAAGCTTCAGGGATCCACCAATGGTGGCCTTACCGGTGTTTGCACCAGTTGCCGATGCGGCGAAAGTGCGTGACACGCTGAGGCCGGCGTTTCCGCTGCCACCGCGAGGAGCCACGACCGAACCAGCGACCGGTGAAAGGTCAGTGGTGTAGCCAGCGGTGATCGACGGAGTCACACCAAGGTTGGCGCCAGTGAAGGAGTTCGCACCTGAGGTGAAGTTGCCCGAGACGATCGAGAGCGACCATCCGGTTGCACCACCGCGGGTATCAACAACGGTGACTGCGCTGAGGGAACCGGTTGATTCCCAGAACTTCGCCGTTGTGTCAAGAACCGCAGTGCCAAGATTGATTGCACCCGAGGCAGCCGTGGTGAGTGCCAGCGAACCATTCGGCACGACGACGGTGAAGGAATCACCGACGACTGCAGCCGTGGGGGTCACGTTGATGGCGTTTGACTCAGTGGTGAAGTTGCCAGCGCCGTACTGAGCAGCGATGGTCACCGTGTACTGCGTGCCATTGGTAAGACCAGACAGCGTGAACGTCACGCCGGTCGAACCGGTAAGCGCGGTTGCTGCGGAACCACCAGCAGGCGTGTAGGTCACGCGGTAGTCGGTGACACCAGGTGTTGACGGAGCGGTCCAGCTAAGTGAAATCGCGCCACCAGCAGGAACGCCACCGAGTGAACTCGCACCCGACGGGGTCGGCGTGCCAGAAGCAGCATCCGAGAACGCCGAAGTGAACGATCCGATGGTGTTCGCCTTCACAGTAAAGCTGTAGGAAGCGAAGTTGGTAAGCCCAGTGATCGTCTTCGACGTGGTGGTCGAGGTTGTCGTCACTGCTTCACCGCCGGAAGGCGTGTAGCTAATGGTGTACGACGAGATCGGAGCGTTTCCGGTGTTGGACGGAGCGGTCCAGTTGAGCGTGGCCTGACCTGAGCCAACAGCAACTCCGAGACCAGTGGGGGCGTCGGGAGTGCCGGCGTAGGAAACGGGGAAGCTCTTGTACTTGTTGGTGTAGGCGGGGGTGCTGACCTTGACCCAGAGTTCACAAGGGTTGGTCGCGTTACACGTGATGGTGGCCGTCTGGCCGTTCTGACGGGTGAAGGAGTTCGTGCCCGTGCCAACCGCAAACGTTGCCGTGGCAAAGGTGGGCGTAGCACCCGGCTGGCCATCGGCCGCCACGAAATCGTTGTTGGTCGAACCAGCGAAAGGTGCATTTATGCACTTTCCGCCCTGCGACGGGTTGAAGTCCGAATCCTGGGAGATGTTCGCGCCCGACCGGCAGAGACGAACTTCGATAGCGCTGATGTTGTTGGTCCCGACACGGTCAGCCCGGATCGAGATGGTCTGGCCAGCTACGAGACCGTTGGTGCCCTGATCGGTGAACGCCGGGGTAGACGCAACCGCGGTGACGGTGGCGATGTCGGCAGTCAAGGTATCGGCCGAAGCGGCCGTTGCGTTGATGACGGGCAACACAAACCCGGTTGCGACGAGGGCGCCGGCTGCGGTTACCGCAGCGATCCGGCGAGCTCGACGTGTGATTGCTTCAAACACGATTGCTCCTTGGGAGATTAGGTACTGCAGCGGAAGGAAACTCAGACTTCGACGTAGGCACCCTGGACTTCATTGGGCACTACGAGAGACAGCAGATGCAAACAACACAGGTCGGTGTTTCTCACCCAACCTTGAGAGCGAAGCGAGTTTGGTCGGGCAGGCCACAAGGACCTGCCCGACCAGGCGACTCGATCAGATAGTCCACTTACGGCAGGTTGCAGCAGCGAGGTTGTCGTTACCACCAGCACTTGACGGGAGTGCGGCGAAGCCAGCGCTAAGGATGGTGCCTTCAAGATCACCATTGCACAGCGGCGAGCGGTAACCAGATCCTGATGCAACATTGTCGAAGCCGACGACTGCACGAGCAGCAGCGAGGCTGGTCGCACCGATGCGGGTGTCAAGAACGTTGAAGACGAATCGAATGCCGGGGAACGTGTTCGTTGTTGTCACCGGAGCGATGAACGAACCACGGGTCTTGGCGTACTGCTCGTCGACCACGTAACCACCCGGATCCGAAGCATTTCCGGACACGTAGGTGAGGCCAGGAGTGTTGAGCTGCCAAGCACCATCGCCGGTGTTCCAAGCGACGACATTGGCGTTCTTGATCTTGGTGTCGCCTGAGCCGGTAAGAGTGAAGGCCGAACGGTTAAGACCGCCCATACGAGCCTTCACACCACTGCCGGTACGACCGCGCTTGTCGATCGTGGGGTTGGTTGCGTTTGCAGCCTGGTAGGACCACACGCCACCGGAGTAAGGCATGATCGCCTTGTTGTAGTCAGCCTTGTCAACAAGGTTGGCGGTGTTTTCTTCGATGATCTTGATAGCGGGGCAGTTCGCAGCCGTCGGGAGAACCGTTGACTTGGAAACACCCGAGCTGTCAGCGCCAAGAATCTCGTCGTAGAAGAAGTCACGAGTTCCGGACGTGGTCGGAGGCATGTAGCGCTGGATTGCGCCAGCGGTGCCGCCAACCTCTGACCAGTCGGTGAAGGTGCACTGGTAGATGCCACGGACCTGAGCGGCCGTGAGCGACGCCGGTGCGTTCTGTGACGTGGTGGCCCAGGAAACAGCGTCAAGGGCGAAGGCGTAGTACTCGCCTGAGCCCGCTGCCGGAGATGTTGCGCTGTAGGACGACGAACGAGCAATGTCGACGCATGCCTTGTAGTTGCCGACGTTTGCAGCGTAGGAGTTAAGCAGGGTACGACCGGCACCTGAACCAGCCGGAGCGACCTGTGCGTTGACAGTAACGGGGCTAGGAGCACTGGGTGAGAAGGTCACGCCACCGTCGCAGAAATCGTCGGCAGGGACGACAACATTGCTGGTGATATAGGCATCAACATTGATGTAGTTGACATTCGTGGTGGTTGTTCCAGCCAAGATCGCACGCATGACGTTCTGAGTGGTGTCAGAACCAACTGCGGTGATCTGAAGCGGGGTTTGCGCTGTGATAGCTGCCCCGGCCTGGGGAACGAGTGCCCCAAACGTGGCAACGGAAGCAATGATTGCCGTACCGGCAATCAAGCCCCGCTTAAGAAGTGAGCTTTTCACTTGAGGGTATTCCTTTCGTAGGTGAATTGATCATCTTGCGTAGCGACGCAAGATTGACCGTGCGTCAGGAAACATCTTGAAGGGTCAAGATGAATCCCCAAACCGTTTCCGCCAAACTCAAGGTAAAGATTCGACGAACGTCGCGTTCAGCCGTTTCGGCGTCGAGAACGCAAGATTCCGGCACCGATCGGAATGATCATGATCGCCAAGAGCGCCAGAAGTGCCAGGGTGCTGGTCGTAGGAATTGACGAGCCGGTGTACGCAACTGGAACGGCCTTGCGCCAATCGGTGCTTCCACCACCCGAAGCCTTTACCGAACCTGCTTTTGCTGCTCCGGTGGAAGCTCCGCCTGCAGACGTGCCATCGACCGTCGCAGTTCCGTCAGCAGAAACTCCACCTCCGATTGCGCTCACCCCGGCGAGCGGATCGACAGGAGCTCCACCGCCGTCGCCTACCGACCCTTGGAAACGCGGATTCGCGCAATTGCCGACGCTCAACTGTTCGGGCGGCTGGCCGGTCAGACGAGCGATTGAATTCGCAACTTCCTGCGAAAGATTTGGCGGAAGCGGCGAGTAACCGATTCGGGCCATGTTTGTCTGACCATCACATGCGATGTAGCGAAGCCAGGTTGCCAGAGTTTCGGTGACCCCAGAGTTGGAATACGCGCCATTACACGTGGGTCGATCAGCGGATTCCACACACTGAGTCACGATGTAGGAATAGGCCGAAATGGGATAGGCGAGCGGATTCATCGAGTTGTAAACGCCCGCGAGTTCCTGGCTCAAGTCCGGCCGCAAGGTTGCACCTTCGAGTGCAGCAGAAATGTTCTCGGCGTAGGGAAGTACCCATTGTCCAGAGCCGTTTTCAATCCATGCCGAGGGAACGTCGTAGGTCTTCGAATAGCCGAATTCGTCGTAGCCGATGCTCCACTCGCCCTGGCCGCTGCCGATGAACTGGGCGATTTGATCGGAGCCTTGGAACGCCTGCGACTTGGGGACGAAAGAAGGCGAACTATCGAGCTGAATGATGCGAACCGTGGTTGGGAAACCGTTGCGTGCCGCCCACGGATTGAAGATGTCAGGTGCCACATTCTGGACAAAGTCGTAGAACAGACCAGTCGTTCCCGACTGGCCACCGCGGTAGACCACATTGATCGATTTGTCGGGAAGAACGAGGCCCTTGTTTTCCGCACTAATTGCGGGATCGTTCCAATTCGTGATGTCTCCGGTGAAGATTCTTGCGACGGTACGCCGCGAAAGATGCAGATAATCGACCGCTCGACCAGCAGCGTCTCGGACGTTGTACATCACGGAGATTGCGCCAGCGACACTTGGTATGTACTGGTAGCCGCGCGAATCACCAGCACCCGGAGTCGATAGCGCGGAGAACTCCGCCTCGGTGCCAGCAAAGTCAGCCAGCGACTGACCAAACGACGTAAGACCAGCGGGAGAACCCGTCGGCAAGTAATTGACCTGAAGACCTTGTGTTTGCGCGTCGGCAACCCACTGCTGCATGGCGAGCGCGACATATGACGAACCCTGGCCGTTGACGCGAGCCGGAGCAGCACCAGCGGGCGTCGCAGCGACGATAGCAAGACCAAAGAGTGCAAAAAAAGCCGCCGAAATACGAAGGAAACCGCGTGTGCGCAACCGTGCCATCAGCCGAACCGTCCTTGGACGTAGTCAAGTGTGCGGGAGTCTTTGGGGGTCGAGAAGATGAAATCGGTTTCGCCATGTTCGACAACGAAACCGGGCTTGTTCTCTTCGGCCAAGAAGAATGCGCAGTAATCAGATACACGCTGGGCTTGCTGCATGTTGTGCGTCACGATGACAACAGTGACGACGTCGCGGAGTTCATCAATCGTCTCTTCAACTCGACGTGTTGAGGTGGGATCAAGTGCCGAGCAAGGCTCATCCATGAGTAGAACGTTTGGATGCACAGCGAGTGATCGCGCAATGCAAAGGCGCTGTTGCTGACCACCCGAAAGCGCGCCGCCTGGGCTATCGAGACGATCGCGCACCTCTTTCCAGAGACCAGCACGAATCAGCGACTGTTCAACAAGCATGTCTTTGTCATCGCACTTGAGACGAGCAAGTTTGAGACCGGCAAGAACGTTCTCTCGAATAGACATCGCGGGGAACGGGTTCGGCTTCTGGAACACCATGCCGATGCGCATACGAATCTGCTGGGCGCGTGTGCCAGTTGCGTAAATGTCTTCACCATCGAGAAGAATTTCTCCGTCGAGCGCTGCACCAGGGATGAGTTCATGCATGCGATTGAGAAGACGAAGGAACGTCGACTTTCCGCAACCCGAAGGCCCGATGAGAGCGGTCACCTTGCCCTTTGGCATGGTGAGATCCACGCCTTCGAGAACAAGACGCTCGCCGAACCATGCGCACGCATCGCGAGCAACAAGAGTTGACGCTCCCGCTGGCGGGCCACCGATGATTTCAACTCTGGTGGACTTCGCCTTGGCGACCGAAGCAGCTTGTTCTGGGGTGTCGACGATGTCGTTTTCATTTTCGACATCAGTTTGTGTATCAGTCATGACGGTGAGGCCTCCTTGGCCGGCGAGGCGGTTGATCGACTTGGCGTGAACGTTGACTTGAGTCCGCTGAACGAAACTCGGGATGCACGCTTTTTCGACTTTGAACGATCACGTCCGAAGAAGCGAGCGATTGCGAAAAGAACAAGAACGATGAGCAACAGCACAAGTGCACCCGCAAAGCCACGCTCAATTGCCGAAATGTCAGGCTTACGAATGTTTCGGTACACGAAGAGCGGAAGCGATTCCTGCGAACCCGCAAATGGGTTGGAGTTCATGAGGTCGTAGCCGAATGCCGTGAACAACAACGGCGCGGTTTCGCCAACCGCACGTGCGATACCCAGAACCACTGCAGTCGTCATACCGGTCTTTGCTGTGGGAAACACCACCGACCAAACGGTTCGGGCTCGGGATGAACCGAGCGCAAGGCTTGCTTCACGCAGACCATCGGGAACAAGCCGGAGCACAACCTCGACGGTTCGGGTGATGGTCGGGAGCATCGTGATGGCGAGGGCCAAACTCGCCATAAAACCGTTGTAACCAAAGAGCGGATTGCCACTCTTGGCGAACGGAAGGATGAACACGGCGAAAATGAAAAGGCCGGCAACAATTGAGGGAAGACCGCTCATTGCATCGACGAAGATGCGAACTGGTCGACGCCACTTACTGCGTGATTCGTTCAAGAACACCGCAGCAGCGAGAGCAAGTGGGAGCGACTCAATAAGTGCCAATCCCACTTGCTCAATTGTTCCAACAATCGCGTGGTATCCGCCGCCCGAGGTAGAAGGCATGACCGGCGTAATTCCTGCCTGGTCGTTAAAGAAGAAGTTTGGTCGCAAGGCTTTGAGGCCCTGCACGAGGATGTAACCCACGAGAAGTACAAGTGGAATAAAGACGATTGCTGCTGCAGAGACGACGACAACCGTCATGACGCGATCAGTCGCCACCAAACGTCCGACGCGATCTGCGGTAACCGCAGCAAAAATCACGAGGAAGGTGAGGTACGAGCCGACGATGAAGCCGAAGAAGCTCGCTCCGACAGTGAACCGGTAGAAAATCAGCCAGTTCAAGGAAATCGCGCTGACAAGTGAGCCGAGAAGAATCCAAACATCGAAGGTTGTGAATTCTCGCGGACGACGAGGCGCACGTCGGCGCGGAGCCGGAGGTGTCCGCGTAGCTGCCGCTTGAGCGGCCGGAGTTTCGGTGGCGGTCAAATGTCAACCCCCGCACCCGAGCGGCTCTTCGAGACCACAACCGAAGCGATCATGTTGGTTCCAAGCGTGATGATGAACAGAACGAGACCAGCTGCAAGAAGACCGGAAGTCGTAAATGAATCAGCGCCCGCACGGTTCGCAATAAAGCCTGAAACCGTGGCGCCGCCATTCTGGAGAATGTGAATGCTCTCGCCGATTTTTTGCGGAACCTGGGGAAGAAGCAATGCAACAGCGATCGTTTCGCCAAGCGCACGACCAAGCCCAAGCATCGATCCACCGATGATTCCGCCCTTACCGAACGGAAAGACAACCGTACGGATCATGCCCCATCGGGTTCCGCCCAGAGCGAGTGCAGCTTCTTTCTCACCTGGGGGTGTTTGCGAGAACACCTCGCGAACAACGGAAGTGATGATCGGTAACACCATCAGCGCAACGACGATGCCTGCAATAAAGATTGAGCCAGTGAGGCTGGCATCGGATTCAGTCTTGAAAAGTGGGATGAATCCAAGGTTCTGTGAGAGCCACAGCGAGATCGGAACGATCTTGTCGGACAGATAGAGAAAGCCCCACAGTCCAAACAGCAGACTCGGAACAGCCGCCAAAAGATCAACGACGCCGACCATCCATTTGCGTCGCTTCGCAGTTGAGTAATCCGTGATTGCGAGCGCACAAAAAACGCTGAAAGGTACAGCGATCACAATCGCCACGAGCGCCACCAAAACCGTTCCGGTAAGGAGACCAAGCACACCAATTCGCGCTGGCTGGACATCGGTTCGCCATTCGGTACGGGTTAAGAAGGTGAAGATTCCTGTCTCGCCAAGCGCGTCGGAGCTCTGAATAAGTAGAAAGAGTCCGACGAGCAAGAGCAGGACCAGAACCGAGATGCCTGCGGCCATCGTGATGAAGTTGAATCGCCGATCAACAGCGCTCGGGACTTCGGTGACAATGCGCTTTGTGCGCACATGGCCTTCGGGCCGAGGCGCCTCATCTGTCGGATTTTCGTCTACAAGCGTGCCGGACACAGGAGAAGGGCTCCGTCAGTGAATTTTGCAACGAGAGCGCGCGCTCCTCGCCACCGAGGTTTCGGATGAGGGAATTGAACACTTTCGGGATGCAGTTGGCAACGCACCAGACACCAACAACGAGTGAACCTCACGATCAAAGTTGAACGGGAGGTGTCCTTTAGGTGACCAGTTGTTTCGGGCTGCCTCCAGTGAGACGATCCAAATCTGTAGCCTCAGGGTTCCATGGCCTGGCTAAGCGACCCCTCCCCCCGAAACGTTCGGCACGTCTCACCGATGCGAACCAGGTCTGGCTTCCCTCTCGCCGCCATCGTGCTCACTGTGGCGTTCAGCGCCGTCGCACTCGCCTGCAGTAGTCCCGCCAAGAATTCCGCCGATGGCTCAAATTCAGCCGGAGCATCGACCACGGTAGTTGACCCCGGCACGGGACCAACTTCCATCACGAAGACACTTCGGGCTTCTGAAGTTGCAAACGGATTCACGAACGCCACAAACATCGTGTCCCGCCCAATGCGAAATCAACTTTGGGTAACACAACGATCTGGAGCAGTGCGCGCCATCGAAATTGAGACAGCGTGGAGTCTCGAATTGGGACAAACCCAACGCAATGGCTTTAAGGCCTACCCCACCCCGATCTTCGATCTTTCCGGCGAGGTTTCAACCGAGGGTGAACGTGGGTTGCTTGGAATCGCCTTTTCTACCGATGCCCGAACACTTTTCCTTTCCTATGTGAATAAGAAAGGAGAACTCGTCATTGCGTCGTGGACAGTGTCTGATCCAAGCCCGCCACCGGTCACTGTTCCTCCCACGACTGCGCCTCGACCCACTGTTCCGGGTGCCCCGTCGACATCGTCCACAACCTCGACAACGAGAACAACGATTCCGGCCCCAACCACTACGCAAACCATTCCCGTTCTCCCCGCCCCCATTATTGATCCGGCCTCGAAACGTGTACTGCTGACCATTCCTCGTGAAGGCAACACGAATTACTCCGGACAACTCACCCTTGGCCGCGATGGCTACCTCTACATCGGTGTCGGCGATTCCCCGAATGGGAGTGCCGACACGACCGCCCAAAACACAGAGTCCCTGCTCGGAAAGATTCTGCGCATCGACCCCAGCGGACAAAAGGCATCGTCAACCGACCCCTACGCCATTCCGCCTGGTAATCCGTATGTCAATGGCGGGGGTTCACCTCAGATCTGGACCATCGGCGCACAAAACCCGCTGCGATTTAGTTTTGATCGAGCCAACGGGAACATGTGGGTCGCCGATACCGGCCGCTCGCAATTTGGAGAAATTGACTACCTATCCGTCTCGAAAGGTGGTGGAGCTGGCGCCAACCTCGGATGGCCATTCAAAGAAGGTAAGGAAGCCGGCCCCAGCCCTTCCGGTGCTCCATCCTCACTCGAGGCCCCAATCGTCGTGAGCCCGACCACGGGCAGCGACTGCCCCATTATCGGCGGGTTCGTCTACCGGGGGTCGGTCACCGAGCTGCAAGGTGTCTATATCTACGGCGACTTCTGCAGCGGAACCGTCAAAGGTCTTCTCCAGCGCAAAGGCGTGGTGTTGGATGACAAAGCCATCGGACCGCAAACCGGTACGAAGTCGCTCGTGGCCTTCGCCGAAGATAACCAAGGCGAGTTATATCTGATTACTGCTGGCGGATCGGTGCAGCGCCTGGTGGCGGCATGACCGACGCCAACCCCACGACAACGGTTCCCGATGACGTCAAATCACGTCGCGCCATCTTTGCCGGGCGCACCCTGTCCGACGGAAAAAAGCTCTTCTGGTGGCGCGAGATTCTGATCGTCATCGTCGTCGATGTCGTGTACGAGACAGTCCGAAATCTTTCCGCTGGACAACCAGCCAAAGCGTACGAAAATGCACTCCTCATCATCGATTGGCAGCGCAACTTTGGCATATGGCACGAGCAAGCGATGCAGAACTTCGCCCTCGATTACACGCCGCTCATCGTTTTCGCCAATTACTTCTACGGTTCGGTGTACATCGCTGCAACGTTGTTCACGCTTGCCTTCCTCTATTCCAAGTTCCCCGATGACTATTCGTTGTTCAGGAACACACTCGCCATCGGAACATTGTGCGGACTCATCGGCTTTGCGTTGTTTCCACTCATGCCACCGCGCCTTCTTGATGACACCGTGCTCTTACAAGGTGCGAATGTTGGTCATTGGTTTGGATTTGTCGACACCCTCGTGGAGTTCCCAACCTTCTGGTCTTTCAACGATGAGACAATGAAGACCATTTCGAATCAGTTCGCGGCGATGCCCTCGTTGCACTGCGGCTGGGCGTTCTGGGGGCTCATTGCATTACTCCCCAGAGTGAAATCCCGATGGGCAAAGACACTTGTTGTTCTCTACCCGATCATGACCGTCTATGTCGTTGTGATCACCGGCAACCACTACGTGCTCGACGCCGTGGCTGGCTTCTTGCTCTTTACTGTTGCCTATCTGATCGCCCGCAAATTCACCCGAGCGGGTCGAGGAACACCAGTCTCGGCTGCGCTGAACTCAAGCGACTCAGCGCTTTCAAACGACATCGAACCCGCCTAGGGCACTCGGTTCAAGAACGCAGGCTCATCGCAAGTCGATAAGCCTCAACATTGCGCTCGACCACATCTGACCAATCCACCGGTGACGGTGTCGATCGATTGTGTTGCGCAATCTGTTCACGCAATATCCGGTCGTTCACGATGCGCGTGAGTTCACGCGCCATTTCAGCGTCATTCGCGGCCAATAACCCCTCTTTTTCGTGAGCAACGAATTCCCGAATTCCGGTCTGCGCTTTGGCTACTACAGGCAGGCCAGCGCAACGAGCTTCAAGTGCGGCGATACCAAATGACTCGAGATTCGCGGGTGCCACGAAAACGTCGGCATGGGAATAGATCTCGCGGATTTCCTCCCGTGTCCGACGCCCGACCAACGACACCGTGTTTGTCAGGTCATTCTCTCGGACGTATTTCTCCATCCGTCCCAGTTCAGGACCATCACCGATAACGATCAGACGGACATCGATAGAACGCGGTGTGCGATCACGTACGTCCTTAATCATTCGCAGCAGAGACATCGGGCGCTTACGAGGTGCCAGACGCATCACCGAAACCAGTGTCACCACAGACGGATCGCGTTCGGCGGGTGCAATTGTCCACGTGTCGTTCTCGATGCCATTTGGAAGAACAACGACGGTTGCACTGTCGGCGGCAATGCGCCGCACAGGTCTCACAGCAACCTCACTGACGGCTGACAGCACAACCGGCCACTGACCCCACTTGGTCAATTTGTCGACCGCCCAGAAGAACGGGGTGGCGTAGCTCCAAATGCAATGCAAGGTGACGACGACAGGAATACCTGCGCGTTGCGCATCTCGCGCCCCCTTGTAGGCAAGCGGACTCACAACACCGCCATGAAAATGAGCGACATCAACTCGTTCTGCGACGAGCGCATCGATAACGCTGCGGAATGCCCGGCGTGTAAATGGGATGTCGAAAGGAAGCAACGGAACGTCAATACGGTGAACGCTGACACCGTCGACCACATCGGGACCGGCAGTCGTCGTGACAACGACAACTTCGTGTCCTGCGATTTGCAGGTGACGAGCCAGATCGTGGACCTGCATTTCGATTCCGCCAAGACGCGGAACATAACAATCAGAGATCAGGGCGATCTTGAGACGTCCAGAGCTGGGACCAAAGGTGTCATCGGCGTCGGTCACACGACTCCTCGGGACAGTGGACGAACACTGGTTCACGGTAGTCCTCGCCGCCGCCCTGTAAGAATGCGCAAATGCCACACGGGACCTTGGTCGCATTTCACGCCCACCCTGATGACGAAGCGCTCCTCGATGCAGGAACCCTGGCCCGGGCCGCCGAAGCCGGACACCGAGTCATCTTGGTCCTCGCTACCCGCGGTGATGCCGGCGATGTCGGCGATGGGGTGTTGGGAACAAACGAAGGCCTCGCGCAACGACGCTCCTCGGAAGCCGAGGCTTCAGCTGCCGCAATCGGTGTCGCTCGGGTCGTATTCCTCAACTATCTCGACTCAGGCCATGCACCCGACACCAACGGAAATTGGCCCACTGGCACGTTCTGCGCAGCGAGTGTCGACGAGGCTTCCGACGCTCTGGTTGCCATTCTTCGTGAAGAAAACGCTTCGTTGCTTCTCGCTGACGACCGGAACGGCGGATACGGCCATCCCGATCATCTCCAGGTACATCGCGTTGCTTGGGCTGCATGCGAGAAAATCGGCGTTCCGCTGTTGCAGGCAACAATCGATCGCGAATTTCTTTCGGGTGGAATCGAACTCGCAAAGGGAATGGGCTTTGAAGTCCCAGGTGGTTTCGTTCCCTCTGATCTTTCAACCTGGTACACACCAAATGCGGAGATCACTCACACCGTCGACGTGAGTTCCGTTCTTGAGAAACGCAAAGCATCAATGACTGCTCACGCCACTCAGACAACCGGCGCGCCCGACACCGTTCGAACGCTTTCGATCTTCCTTGGTCTGCCCGATGAGATTTTTGCGATTGCATTCAGCACCGAGTGGTTTGTCCTCGCTGGTGATTCCGATGCTGCACTCCCCGATTCATTCGCCGATCTCTTTGTTTCCGCCGGTCAATGACCGAATCTCCCGAAGAAGACCTTCCCGAAGTCCTTCAAGGACTGAGCGCAGAGGAATCCACCGACGCGTTCGCCGTTGTAAGCCACGAGCTGCACAAGAAATCGCGCACTCGGCGAATCGCTGAAGTCAGCATCTCTCTCGCCGTCGTCGTTCTCATCTTCGCGTTCGTCATTCCAAAAATCACAGGCTCGGACTACGCCGAGGTCTGGACCGAAATGGGCAAGTTGTCGCCCGTCGAAATCACTGCGCTTATTGCCATGTGGTTTGTCGGGATGCTCGTCTACACCGGCGTTCTCACCAACACGCTTCCTGGCCTGAAACACATGCAGGCACTGTGCGTGAACTTTGCCGGAAGCGCAGTCTCGAACTCGCTCCCCTTCGGTGGCGCCGTTGGCGTCGGGGCTACCTACGCGATTGACATGTCGTGGGGTTTCACGCCTCCGGCAGTCACGCTGTCGATCCTCGTATCGGGGATTTGGAACGTCTTCGCCAAACTCGCCATGCCAGTGCTTGCGCTTTTCTTGCTCGTGCTTTCAGGACACGCCACAGGAAAACTCTTTCTCCCAGCAATCTTGGGGCTCGCCTCGCTCATTCTTGCGGCCGTTGTCCTCGGGCTCATCATGCGAAGTGAAGGTATCGCCCAGAAAATTGGTCAGTTAGGCCAAGCAATCGTCAGTCGGTTCTGCCAAATCACGCGCCGTCATCGGACCCCAGATGTCGTCAACGGCGTCCTTGATTTCCGCCACCAGAGCATCGGACTTGTGCGAGAGCGGTGGCTCTTGATCACGCTTTGGATCTTCCTTTTCAACCTCATCCAATTTCTCCTCCTCTTCGCGTGTATCCGAGCAATCGGCATTGAAGGCATCACGCTCACCGAAGCATTCGCCGCCTTTGCATTTGCTCGGCTTCTCGAAACCATTCCTATTACCCCGAGTGGCGTGGGTTTCGTCGAAGTGGGGGCCGCTTCGGCGCTCATCAGTTTCGGCGGACCCGAAAACGCGTCGACAGCAGCAATTTTCCTTTTCCGCGGCTTTGTCTATTTGCTCGAAATCCCCGTCGGCGCCATGGCTTGGGTTGTGTGGGCATCGATGAGCCGATGGCGGCGTCCGATTGGGTCCGTCTCGCGCAATCACTAGATGTGCGAGAGTGAGCCCATGGCTCATCTTTTCGACGAACGTTCCATCCTCCTCACTGACCGCGTCGCCATCGTGACCGGCGCCGCCGAGGGCATCGGACGAGATACCGCCCTCCTCTTCGCCCGATGTGGCGCGACCCTGGCTATCTGCGACCGACAAGCCGATCTTCTCGCCGATGTGGCGGCGCAGATCGAGGCACTCGGCCGACCGGTGATCGCCGCTGAACTCGATGTACGCGACTCCGAGGCGGTCGATGGATTTGTAGAGAAGATCGCAGCCGCTCACGGTCACGTCGATGTGCTCGTCAACAACGCCGGCGGCACATTCATCTCTCCGTTCCTCGATGTGAGTCCGAAGGGCGAAGCGTCACTTATCGCCGAGAACTTCACACAAGCAACGCACTTCATCCGGCGCGTCGCTCCGCTCATGAACAATGGTGGTTCGATCATCAACATCACATCGATCGAAGCCCACCAGGCTGGTCCTGGCTTCGGCATTTACGCCGCCATGAAAACTGCTCTCGAGAGCCTTTCAAAATCGCTCGCTCTTGAATTCGGAGCGCGCCGCATTCGCGTCAACTCAATCTCCCCCGACGCACAACCCTCCGAAGGCGACAAGGGCCTACAGGCGACTCTCATCGAAAGCGACCCCGAGTTCCTTCCCGCATTCCTTCCGCCGCTTGGCTATCTCGGAACCACCGAAGACACTGCTGCCGCCGCCCTCTTCCTCGCATCTGATCTTTCTCGATTCATCACTGGCACCTCCATCCATGTCGACGGCGGAACATGGGCCGGCGGCGGATGGCACCGACCCGACGCAACCCGCCCCGACCACTGGGGCAGTGAAGATGTCTGAACTCACGAGCCCCTGGGGTCTTGAAGGCCTGTCTGTTGTCGTAATGGGCGCCGGTGGTGGCGGCATCGGCACATCCATAAGTCGTTTCCTTGGTCATGCTGGCGCGTCAGTGATTGCCGTCGATATCGATGCCGAAAAGTTGAAGGTCTGCACTGACGCGCTCGTGGCCGACGGAACAGCTCACATCGGACTCATTGCCGATGGCCGCGACAAAGCCGCTCTCGCCGATGTCGTCGACAAGGCCTGCGAACTCGCACCCCTTCGCGGTTCGGTTCAGGTTGCTGGCGGCATGTGGCCACCGCAATGGTCCCCTTTCGCCAGCGACGATCCCGCATTCGACGATGTCATGGCGCTCAACTTCGGTTCCACGGTCAACACCGTTCGCGCTGTTGGCCGTCGCCTCGTTGAACAAGGCAATGGCGGAACGCTTTGCAATATCGCAACGACATCGGCACTCAATGGAATGCCGTATGGATCGGCCTACGCCGCTTCCAAAGCTGCGGTGCTGTCACTCACGCGTTCACTCGCCATCGAATGGGGAAGCCGCAACATTCGTATTAACGCCGTTGCTCCTGGCTCGATCGCTACGCCAAAAAGCGCATCAACCCGCAAGACTGGCGACACCGACCGTAATGATCTCGAAGTCATCCCCATGCGTCGTCGCGGCACCAGCGACGACATCGCGAAGGGCGTGTTGTTCATGATGTCCGATATGTCGGCCTATGTCACCGGCCAGGTGTTGTGCGTCGACGGTGGGACCTCAGTGCGTCCCACCTATAACGACAGCGAAGAACTCCCCGTGTTCGTGCACAACGAAGAACTGCGCGCCCGCCTCAAAGACTGGTAAATCGGCCACCGCTCACCACGAGCGTTTGTCCAGTCACATACCGAGCTTCGTCGCTGCACAAGAACACTGACGGCGGACCGATATCGGTTTCGGGATCACCAAGTCGGCCAAGCGGGACAAGACCCTCAATGCGCTTGACGCGCTCGGGCTCGAGGATCTTCATGTTTTCGAGCGCTGGTGAAATTGCCAACGGGGCAACGCTATTCACACGAATGTGGTCAGGTCCCCATTCACGAGCAAGAGCACGCACGAAACCACGTTGTGCTGCCTTAACTGCGCTGTAAAACGGCGCTCGCTCCGAACCTTCGATGCCCGCAGGTGAGCTCATAAGGAGGTAAGCGCCCTGTGATTTTTGAAGGTGCGGGTAGACCTGCACTGCCAGACGCCATGTTGCTCGCACCGTGACTGATGCGTGGTCTTCCCATTCATCAAGGGTCGTGTTTTCGAAGTCGGTTGCTTCACTCGAACGGCCGCTTACGGCGTTGTGAACCACCGCATCGAGTCGGCCGAACTCGCGAACCAGTTGTTCGATTGCATCAGCGCTTTGCGCAGCATCGGTGACATCGCAGCGCAAGATCACTGGAGTCCCGCCGGCAGCCGCGACGGCCACGGCGGTTTCCTCGGCTGCTTCTGGGCGACGCACGCCAATGCCAACGATTGCACCAGCAGATCCAAAGGCCGCGGCAACACCACGACCCACGCCAGCAGCAGCGCCAGTCACAAGGACAACTCGACCTTCCATCAATCCGGGCAAACCGCTCATGGCTGCATCACCGTTCCGCGATCGGCGACCAACAGTGCGCCAGTGATTGCTCCGGCCGCAGGCGTCGCCAGCATGTCAATGAGTCCGATCACATCGTCAACCGCCGAAGCGGGTGGTAACGCTGGCTGGCCGAGCACCGGAACCATCGGGACTTCGGTATCACTCGCGTCGTTGTCACCCAACATGAACGCTGCCAACTCGACTTCGATTGTGTTCACGGTGATGGAACGTGCACCCCAACGACGAGCAACCGCTTTCGCCATCACGCGAATTGTTTCAACCGCGGTGCATAACGGAACAAGACCAGCGACGCCCGTAGCCGCGACTGTTGGCAGAATAAGAATCACCCGTCCACCATCGGCAAGAACTGCGTGGGCCTGCTGCAGCGATACAAAGGCAGCGCGCATCGAATATTCCGCTGCTTGATCCCACTCGGCTTCGGTGAGCGAGATGATCTGTGCGGAGCGAAACGCTGAAGGATCGATTGCGGCAAGCACAACACGATCAATTGTTCCCGAGCCAACAGCCGATCGAAGTGACTCTCCGACCGTGTCGGCGTTGGTGAGATCGAGCGTGGGAGCGAGTTCGATTATGGAGTCACCGCGGGAGCGAAGACGCTGTGCGATCGAAGATCCAATGCCAGAACCAGATCCGATGACAAGTATTGAAGTTAATGACGCCATAGTCCTCCTCCAGACGTCGAGACGCTACCGCCCCACACCAACGGACAAGTCAACAGACAGTCACCACAGCAGACCACCGGTAGTCTCGACGGGTGGACAGGGGGAAGCAGCGGCGGGTACTCGTCGCGACGATGCTCGGTGTATTCGTTTCGGGCTGGCCAGCGGTCATTCTCGTTGCCGCCCTGCCAGAAATCGGCGACAACCTTCACGCATCACGTTCCACGCTTTCTTGGGTGCTTTCCCTTCCGATGCTCATCGGTGCGGTCATGCTTCCCACCTTCGGCCGGCTTGGCGACCTCAAGGGTCAACGACGCGTTTTTCTCATCGGCCTTACCGTTTGCGGAGCTGCTGCGATTCTCACAGCGTTGTCATGGAACGCAGCGTCTCTCATTACCTTCCGCACAATTAGTCAGACCGCTGGCTTCGCCACTGCCCCCACCGCCGTCGCGCTCATCATGGAAACGTTTCCGCTCGATGCGCGACCACGCGCACTTGGCATGTGGGCATTCGTTTCCGCCGCCGCACCCGCACTTGGTCTGGCATTTGGCGGCCCGATGGTCGAACTCCTCAGCTGGCGAGGCGTCTTCATCGTTCAGGGAGCCCTCGCACTGTTATTTCTTCCGCTTTGTTTGCGTTGGCTCGACGAGACAAAGCGCCGATCAAATATCGGCTTCGACATCGCTGGTGGAATCACCCTCATGCTTGCGACGGGTTCGATCCTGCTCTATCTCGATCGAGGTGGTTCCTGGGGTTGGACGCAACCGGCAGAACTTTGCCTTCTCGTTGCCGCCCCGATGCTCGCCTTGTTGTTCATTCGCATCGAAAAGCGCGCCAAATTCCCACTCTTACCCACCGGACTTCTCTCCAACCGCGCCTATTCAATGCCCGCCGTCTCTGAATTCCTTTCGCAAGCATCAAGCAATGCAGTCTTTTTCAGCGCGCCCCTGTTGCTACAACAACGTTTCGGAAAAACAATCGCCGAAACCGCATTCCTCATGCTTCCGTTGCCCCTCGGAATGTGCTTCGGCGCGATCATCGGCGGACGAGTTGCCGCAAGATACGGCGAACGTCGTGGTGGCTTGATCGGTACAAGTGCAATGGCGCTTTCAATGTTGCTCTTCCTCGCCGGCTACAACACCGAACTCATGGGACTCGTCACCATCGCTCTCATTGTTCAAGGAATAGCCAACGGCTTTGTTCGGCCAGCAGTTGCATCCGCCGGAGGTGCCGCGCTCAGTCCCGAATACTTCGGAGTTGGAATGGCCACGCTGCGGATGATCGCGCTGCTGGGATCCACGATGGGCATCAGCATCGCTCTCGCGGCGTCAGTTGTCGGAGGCTTTCGGGCGATCTACATCACAACCTTCGTTCTCGCGCTCATGGCTACTGCCACGATGACCCGAGTGGTCTCGCACAAGCGCCTCACGGGAACACCCGAAGAGCGCAAAGAACAAGAGCGAAAACTCATCGCTGACATGGAAACCGAAGCTGGCCTCACAACTCTGCCGGCGTTTGAAGGCTGACCATGGCGAATCCCTCTTCCACAAGCCCGGGCGCGGTTCTGTATCTCGCAACATGGTTGCCTGAGGAACTCCACGACCAATTCTCTGCTTGGTGCGACGATCATCACCGAGAGCAACTCGCACTGCCAGGTTTCCGTCGAGCACGACGCTTCGAATGGACGAGCGGTCGCCGCGAAGACGATCCACCCCAGTACCTGACGATGTACGACCTCGATTCGCTCGAAACGCTTGCGAGCGAGGCCTACGTCAAACACACCCGTTTATCGCCCGGATTGCCCGATTTCCTTCGCGGCAATATTCGAGTCGAGCGCCGCAACTGCATGGTTGTCGCGTCACTCCCTGCAATTTGGTGGCCACCCTCGCCGATGCCACTTCTTGACCTCTTTCAACTCACCAACGATGTGTCAGCCAATGAACTTCGAGATGGAATCAATCATCTTGAGAACCCAACTACTTCGGGTTTCACGCTGCGCGTCATCGACAGCGACGATAATGACCCTCTCGTTCTTGTTGATCATGGCGATGATGCCACCGAAATGATCGATACCCTCACCGGCGCCAGCGGCTCACTTCGTTCGACATGGCGCTGTTGCTTCGACGAATTTGCATAGGTCCACGGGCTCCTAGGATCACAGAATCGAAATCTTGATCATCTGCTCGGGAAATACCTGCCGCTCGCCAATGGCGATGGGTTTACTTGCCCATCACCTTTCGCTTCGCGGCATGGACGCACGAGTGCATTCGGCCGGAACGCTCGGCTGGGGCGGTCCTGCCACCAACCACGCCGTTGAAACGCTTGCGGCTCGTGGCCTTGATCTCTCTGAACACGAAAGTCGCCGCATCAAAGGCGAAGACATCGCCGACGCCGACCTCATCATCGGCATGACTCGCGATCACGTTCATGGCGTGATCATCCACGACCACTCCGCAATCGAGCGAACCTTCGTCATGGGTGAAATCGTCCGACTGGGGAACAAAGTTGGCCCCCGCAAGCCCGATCAATCGGTTCGCGACTGGTGTGCCACCGTTGCTGCGCTTCGGCCCAAAGATCGTCCGGCCGGAATTTCTACCGATGACATTGCGGATCCCGTCGGTGAAGGCCTCGAGGTCTATGCAAAGACTGCCGACAGACTCGATGCGCTTTGTGCTGCAACTGCAGCACTTCTGCTTCCCGACGGTGCTCACGGCGAAATCGTCGATATTGACCCACTCCCGGCGCCCTGATCGCGGGCGCTCGAACAGAGCCTGTCCTACACTCACCACATGGGAAAATTCGCAAATAGCAAAGCACTCGCTGGCGCAAGTTTTGGAGTTCTGAAAAGCGAAAAGAAGTTGGCCGCAATTCCTATCGTTTCTGCGGTCACCTGTGGCGTTATCGCTGTGGCAGTTGGAGGCGGAGTCATTCTCACTGCCGACTTCATCGCCAACCCCGCGCCTGGTCAGGATGATTTCGCGATGACTCCTGCATCGTGGGCCGTCGGCATTGTCGGCCTTTTCCTCATCGGGTTGGTTAGCCAGATGTTTGCCGCAACTCTTATCGCTGCTGCAAACGAACGACTCGATGGCGGCAGCTTCACCATGGGCCAGGCATTTTCGAAAGCAACGAGTCGCACACCATCAATTCTTGGATGGTCGGCAATCAATTCAACAGTTGGTGTAATCCTGCAGGGCGCTCGCGACAAAGCCGGTTTTCTCGGTGACATCGCTGTCGGGCTCATCGGAGCTGCATGGAATGTCATCACTTGGCTCGTCTTGCCGATCATCATCGTTGAAGGCGTCGGACCAATCGTCGCCATCAAGAAGTCAGCAACCCTCGTGAAGACCACGTGGGGCGAGAACTTGTTCGCTCAAGCCGGCATCGGCCTTATCGGCTTCCTACTCATGCTTCCCGGAATCCTGATCTTCGGCGCCCTGAGTTTGGCTCTCCCCCTAGCGGGAATCCCGTTGCTACTCATCTGGATTGTCGTCATCAGTTGCCTGATGTCCGCACTCGGCGCGATCTACCGCACGGCGTTGTATCGCTTTGCCGTCGGACTCCCCAATGGCAGCGCATTCACGCAAGAAGAACTTGCAGGCGCATTCAAGACGAAGGCCAAGTCCGGACGTTCCCGCTGAGTTACTCGTCGTTTGGTCGAACTCCCACAGGCCAACCTTCGACAACCACAACTTCATTGGTAAGTGGCGGCACCCAGCCCTCGCCGTCGATCCAACGACGAACGACACGACCCGGCACGCCCACTACAACGCTGTGATCAGGAATCTCTCCGCGCACAACGGCACCGGCAGCGATCGCGCAATTACGACCGATCGACGTGCCCGGCAAGACAACAACGTTTGTCCCGATCCATGTGCCCGCACCAACACGTACTGAAAAACCTTGCAACACCTGTTTGCCGACCGGAAGCCACGGATCGGCATAGGTGTGGTTGTGGTCGGTGAAGTACACGTTCGGCGCAATCGTGACATCGGCCTCGAGAACAATCGAATGTCGGGCCACGAACCAGCAGTCCTTGCCAATAGTTGTGCGATCGCCAATCTCAATTATCGGTGGCGTATCAACCGGATAGGTCTCGGTGGGCATTCCCACTGCGAGCGTCGTGCCGGCGCCAATGAAGCAGTCCTCACCGACATGAATGGCATGAGCGTTGTAGCAATCGCCTTGTGGAAACGCCACGTAGCTTCCGCGCCCCATAGATCCGTAACGACGAGCCAATGGATGTTCGGAATTAATGGCACCAGCGAGACGAATCCGCTCCCACGACGCGTTGATCACCGTCGTTGCGACAGAGCGGAACGCAACCCGCAGGCGATCAGACCGGTTCATGAATTGTCATTGTAGTTGACGGTAGTCTGAGCACTTCCCTGCCCCGGAGCTTCCATGGCCACGATCAGATCACATGCGAGAGTGCACCGGACTGCTGAAGACGTCTGGAAAATCGTGGGTGATCCCACCCGCATCGTTGAATGGTTCCCCGGTGTCACCGAGGCGACCGTCGACGGCAACAATCGAACGCTCATGTTGAAGGCCGGCCTTCCCGTTCACGAAGAAATCGTCACCCTTGATCACCGCATGCGCCGATTCCAGTACCGCATCACTGGCCCGCTGCCCATCAAGTATCACCTCGGAACGATGGACGTCATCGAAGACGGCGAGCCTGGCTGTCTGCTCATGTACTCAACCGAAATCTCTCCCGACCCCATGGCCTTCGTGCTCGATGGCGTCATCTCCGAAGGCATCGGCAATCTTGCTCGCATGCTGAACGACCACACCGAGGAACAACGCTGATGGGTCGCAAAATTCTCTTCATCACCACCGACCAAATGCGTTACGACGCGATTGGTGCCAACGGCGGCAACGTCGCGCGCACGCCCAACATCGACTCATTTGCCGCCGATGGGATTTCCTACGATCGTGCGCAACCACAAAATGTGGTGTGCATGCCATCGCGATCCACGATGGTCACTGGCCAGAACGTCGGAACTCACGGTGTTTGGATGAACGGCGTTCCGCTTCCCGTTGAGTCGCCCAGCGTTGCTGCGGTCTTACGCGACTCCGGCTACCGCACCGCCCTTATCGGTAAGAGCCATTTCGAACCATTGCTCGATCCCTTCCTTCGATTCGAAGAAAACCAGCAGGGATTCATCGGCGCAACCGAAGGTCACCGCGGTTTCGATCACATGGAACTCGCCACTCATGGTGCTGCCGGTTTCACGCACTACTCACGCTGGATCCGCCAAAACCATCCCGAAGCAATCGGAATGTTCTTCCAGGTCCTCGATGGTGATCTCGAAGTAAGCGATGTTCCCGGTGGCGACTCTGGCGCCCCGCAGATCAAACACAATGCCGTGCCGCGCGATTGGTATCACACCGATTGGGTTGCCGACCGAACGATCTCTTGGCTCGATGGTTTGAACAGCGAAGACGACTGGTTCTGCTGGATGAGTTTTCCCGATCCACATCACCCGTGGGATCCACCCGAATCTGAATTGCATCGTGTCGACTGGCGCGAACTTGATCTTCCTGTTGGCTATCCGCAGAACCAAGCCGAACGCGAAGCGATCATCGACGCCAAACCGCGCCATTGGCGTCTTTGGTACGACGGAGAACTCGTCAGCAATTACGAAGCCCCTGCTAAGTGGGTCCCGGCGACACTCACCAGCGATCAAATTCTTGAAGTCAACGCGATGGCCCATATCGAAAACGAACTCATTGACGAAGCAATCGGTCGTGTTCTCGCAGCGATCGAAGCCAAGGGCTGGAGTGACGATCTCGACATCGTGTTCACCACCGACCACGGCGAGTTCCAAGGCGATTTCGGGTTTTTGTTCAAAGGCCCGTATCACGTTGATTCACTTATGCGGATTCCTCTTATCTGGCGACCGGCTCCATCGGCCGGCGGCGGTATCGATGCCACCGCCCGTGTCTCGAAGCCAGTTGGCCTTCTCGATCTCGCTCCCACCTTCTGCACCATTGCTGGAGTCCAGCCGCCGGAGTGGATGGAGGGTCGTCCGCTGCCTATCGACGATGCCGATGCCGCCATTCGTGGATTCGAACGAGTCACCACCGAGTGGGACAGTCGCCAGCCCGATGGCACCGAGATTCATCTGCGCACAATCATGCGCGACAACTTCGTGTGCACCACTTATCAACCCGGCACGGTGCACGACGGAACCGAGGGCGAGTTGTACGACCTCGTCCTTGATCCGTTGCAACAGATCAACCTTTGGGACGACCCCGAACGCCGATCGCTTCGCGACGAACTTCTGATCGATCTTGCTGCAAATTTTGTGGAACCGATCGAGTTTCGCCACGCCGAAGCGCCAGTCTGATTCTTCGCTGGTTACAACAAACCTGCGAGCATCTCAAGCGTTGCATCGCGATTGTCATACGGAACAGCAACGAACTCGGTTGCTCCCGCTTCGAAAACTTTTTCGATGCCCGCACGAACTTTTGCGGCGTTGCCAACTAGCGCAACATCGGCTGGACCTTCGACGCCTTCGCGGTCGAGCATCGCTCGGTATGAAGGAAGAAAGCCGTACACAAGGAATTGCTCTGCAGCTTTGGCGCGTGCACCGACTTCATCGTCGGTGACACACACTGGCAACGCGCACACGATGCGAGGTGCGGGTCGGTCTGCCTCAGCAGCGGCCTTGTTGATCGTGGGAGCAATATGGGAACCGATAGTGATCGGACCCGTCATCCAGGTAGCGGTTCCTTGTGCCATACGCGCAGTGACGTTCAGCATCTGTGTGCCGAGCGCAGCAACAAGCGTGTCGACCGGTGTGGAGTCGGGAATCTCGAGCGCCAAATGCGCATGCAGCGTCTCGCCAGCGAAATCAGCGGCCTCGCCGTTAAGGAGCGGTATCAAGATGCTGAGGTATTCACGCAGGTGACGCACCGGCTTGTCAAAGGTCATGCCGAACATGCCTTCAATCACCATTTGGTGTGAGAGCCCAATGCCAAGAGTGAAACGACCATCGGCAACTTGCTGCACGGTTCGTGCTTGGGCCGCAAGCATTGAGGGATGACGCGGGTAGGTCGGAACCACTGCAGTGCCAAAGCGAATCTTTGGAACCTCGCGAGCAACAACGGTGAGCGCGGTGAGTGTGTCGAGACCGAAGATCTGCGGCATCCAATACGAACCAAAACCTGCATCGGCAAAAAGTCGCGCGTGTTCAACGGCTTTGTCGACAGTTTCGGGCTGACTGAAAATTCCGATTTCCATTGTGAATCCTTAGGGGGGGGTTGAAGTGAGAAGTAATCAGTCAGCGAGTGACTGAAGCGCGACAGCGTGAGCTTCGAGCGTCGCAGGAGTATGCGGAGGTGGCAGGTAAAGAATGCCCATATCAAGCCCCGCTTCGGCGTAGGCCTCGGCTTGAGCAACGGCAACACTGGGATCGTTGGCGTCGGCCAACAAATGCGTTGAGGTCATGATCTCGGACGGATCGCGACCAATGCGTTCACATTCGGCCCACAACAGATCTCGCGATGCTTTCCACGAATCAACCGGACCGCCAGGGAAGTTCCAATGTTGTGCCCATCGAGCAACAGCAGGGATTGTTCGTTTCGGCCCCGCACCACCAATACAGATTGGTGGATGCGGTCGTTGAATCGGCTTCGGCTCGCAATAGGCGTTGGTGAGATTGAAGTGCTGGCCGCTGAAGTTCGAGACTTCATTCGTCAGCAACGACACGATCACTTCAAGCGCTTCATCGAACATGTCGAAACGTTCAGTCAGCGTTGATCCAAGACTGATTCCGTACGCATCGGCTTCTTCATCGTTCCAGCCGGCACCGAGACCAAGTTCAAGACGACCGTTCGAAATGACATCGACAGTTGCAGCGATATTGGCCATCACCGCGGGATGGCGATATGGAAGGCCAGTTACCAAAACACCGACGCGAATGCGCTTGGTGGCCTGCGCTAGAGCAGTAAGTGTCGACCAACCTTCGAGACACGGGCCATGAGAGTTGTCCGAATGAATCGGATAGAAGTGATCGAAGTTCCACCCCGACTCAAAAAGTTCGATGTCGTCGGCTGCTCGCCACACATCGAGCATCGCTTGCCAGGTGGTGTGTTGAGGTGAGGTCTTGAATCCGAAGCGCATGCGGTGAGGCTAATGCGGCGGTTTCGCAACTGCGACCGTTCGTCATCGACAGAAAAAGTGGGGGACCGAGCGAACCCGATCCCCCACCGCTAGTGCGAAATCACTTTGGACTCGAACTGTTCAGCCGGTAAAAGTCGGCACGACTGGTTCGTCTGAAGAAACCGTCGTTGTCGTGACAGCGCCAGTAGTCGTTGTCGTGACAGCCCCCGTGGTCGTTGTCGTCACAGGAGTTGGGTCGGGCTGTAATTCAAATGCCCCGATGTCGCTCTGGCCGTTGTACACGCGAACGTACGGTGTTGCGCGCTGATCAAAGCCGTTTCCTGTGAAGGTCGGCACCGTGGCCGGCCCCGCATCAATGGCCGGTGAACCAGTTAGCAACGCCATCGTTTGGGTGGCACCACCGTTATCGGCAAGAGCATCCAAACCAAGCACAAACCCAGAGGCCGTGGCGTCAATGTTGTTCGACGCAGTCACGGTGATAGTTGCCTCGACTACACCAAGAATCGAATCACTGATTGTTGCCACTGGCGATACTGGATCATCCGATGTGCCCAGATCATCGACAGCATCTTCAGTCCCAGTATTGCCCGCGAGAATCGTGCCAGTGACAGTCACATCGGCCTGCACCTCATTGCCGAGGGTGCCGAAAAACCACACTCCGCCGCCATTTGTGGCTGAATTTTCGGTGATGGTTGACATGTTGATCGTCAATGACCCACCGTGTTCCTTCCAGATGGCACCACCATCGCCATCCGACGTGTTGCCAACAAAAGTGGAATTGTTGATCGTCACGATTTGATCATCGGCATCAAAGTCAATCGCACCGCCCGAGTCATCCGACGTGTTGTCGACAAAGAGGGAGTCGGTGATCGTGATTACCTGGGCATCGGTACCCATGTAAAGGGCTCCACCCCAGTCACTGGAGTAGTTCCCTGAGAAGGTTGATGAAGAGATCGTGAACGAGCCATCGTTGTTGGCGTAAACAGCACCGCCACCGCCATAAAGAGCATCGTTGTCTGAGAATGTGGAACCAGAGATCGAAACATTTCCGGTTACATCGGTCGTAATGTAAAACGCTCCACCTTTGCCGTACAGTGCAGTGTTATTGGAGAACGTTGAACCAGTAATGGTGACGTTGCCATCGTTTCCGAGTTCACCGACACCACCATCATAGTACGCAGTGTTGCCATCAAAGGTGGAGTTCGTGATGATTAGATCTCCCACACCGTTGTTGTAAAGAGCGCCGGCACTTTGAGATGCGTAATTATCTGAGATCGTCGAGTCAACAATTTCTATGGTGCCATCACCGTCTTTATAAACGGCACCACCGTATTCAGCGACACATCCAGTGATGGAAACATCCTGCAACCTGAGATTGCCTGCGTGTTGATCATAAATACCGCCGCCGTATTCGTCGGGCTCTTCCCCGTTGATGATGCTGAGGCCCGAAATCGCAACTTCTACACCAGACGCTGACGAGCTGATGTAGAAAACCCGGAAGTTGCCACCTGCGTCAACAGTGAGGTTGGCAGATCCCAACCCGGTAATTGTGATGCCGGCATCAATGACCAGCTCGCTTTCGCTCAGCGAAATTGTCTGACCGCTCAACGCAGCATTAAACACAATGATGTCGCCATCAGTTGTGGCCGCATCAAGAGCGTCACGCAACGAACACGAATTCGCCACCGGCGTCGTGCAATCGGACGCACGAGCAACAACTCCATCGGCATTTGTGTCAACCGTGTACGTCGTTGCCGCACCAGCAGGCGAAGCAAACAACGACAACAACACCGCCGAACCGACCGCTCCACCGGCCAACAACGCTGATCCACCTACCGCACCAGAACGCTTCAACACACCCCGGCGCTCGGTCATTTTCTCAACAGAATTCAGAGAAGTCATAACTCCAACTCTTCAAATAATTTATCGAAATATTATGACCCATCGTACCATTTTTATGAGACTGAGCCCGTGACATGCCCTGATCGCAGCTAACTCACCAAGCGCTACTCGTCGAAGCCACCCCGACGGTTTTTCTTCCGAGTTGCCTGTTGCCGCTTGGCCTCAAGTCGTCGCTCAACCGCGCCTCGACCGGGTCGTGTCGGGCGGCGTGGCGTTTCCACTCGAAGTGCTCCGGCCAACTTTTGACGAAGCCGGTCGAGAGCAAGGCGGCGATTTCGCAACTGAGAGCGCTCGTCATCAGCCGACACGGTCACCACGGCACCCAATCGATCGATGATCCGCTGGCGCTGGTACTGCGAAAGCGAACCCGATGCTTCAACATCAAAACGGACTTCAGCTCGAGTGTGCGCTCGATTGGCATGCTGGCCGCCAGGCCCGCCGCTTGGACCGAACGACCACGTCAACTCGTGAAGTGGAATCACAACCGATGCCGTAACTCGAAGATCATCGGTCGCCGCCATGACTGCCAGCCTAGAGAGAGCGCATCGACTCCGGGACTAACGCCAAATCGCGTAGAGCGTGACGTTGCCAGCCGTGTTAATCGTGGCCAAATCGGCATACGCCGCCACAGTTCCGGTGGCAGTCGTGGCCCAGCCGCCGAACGTCTTACCAGTTCGGGTGAAGGTGTTCTTTGTCAGAGCTTTACCAGCAACAGTGAACGTCATTGCCGACATCGTGCCTGTACCGCCGTTGGCATTGAACGTGACCGTGTAGGTCACCGGTGTCCACACCGCATACAGCGTCACATTGCCAGCCGCGCTGTACGTCGCACTATTGGCAAACGCCACGGTGCCCGTCGCACTAGTCGCCCAACCAGCAAACGTGTAACCAGTACGAGTAAACGCATTCGCGGTAAGAGCCTTACCAGCAACAGTGAACGGCATTGCCGCCATCGTGCCTGTACCGCCA
>Ga0209296_1000529_pt1 | contig 33506 bp, 31 predicted proteins | sample S_130206_EF_Meta_FD_187319 | JGI IMG/M metagenome (GOLD analysis project Ga0209296, IMG submission 187319) | Freshwater microbial communities from Lake Simoncouche, Canada to study carbon cycling - S_130206_EF_MetaG (SPAdes) (version 2) | ecosystem: Environmental > Aquatic > Freshwater > Lake ... | reverse complement strand
GCGAGAACCCGAGCAACATATTGATTATGCTTTAGATAAATATTGGTTGCGCTTACAGCAGAAAGACAATTGGTTTTTGATTACACCTTTATCAGTTGTGCAGCGGGAAGATTACAGCGACATTGAAGGACGGCGGACGAATTATATGTACATGATGACAGATTTAGATAAACCGCACTTGTTCCGATGGGGGGTTAACACCCCCCAGACCCCCCGTTTAGTGAAAAAGTAGGGCGAGGCGGACGCATTAAGTATTTTATAGCATCCGCCGAATGCGTCCGCCCTCTGAGTTCTTATCCGAGTTCTCCTCCAAGCACATCCCGCGTCCGCCCTCCTCATTCCGCGGGGGGTCAGGGGGGTGTCCCCCCTAAAAGTCAAAGATATCTCCTGTCTGCGTTTTCGTCGCCAAAGCGTATTCTCCCACCCGCTTCTCAAAGAAATTCGTTTTGCCTTCAATGGATATCATCTCCATAAAATCAAACGGGTTCGCAGTGTTGTAAATTGCCTTATAACCGAGCTGTAAAGCTAACCGGTCGGCCACAAATTCAATATATTTCGCCATTTGCGGCGCATTCATACCAATTAAACGACACGGTAATGCCTCACAAATAAATTCTTGTTCGATTTTTACGGCCTCGCTAATAATGAGATGGACCATTTTCTGGGGCAGCGGCCGCAGTAATTTCTTATAAAGCAAAATCGCAAACTCGGTATGGAGGGCTTCATCGCGCGAGATTAATTCGTTGCTGAAGGTAAGACCGGGCATGAGGCCGCGCTTTTTTAGCCAAAAGATGGAGCAAAAAGCCCCTGAAAAAAAGATGCCTTCGACGCAGGCAAAGGCCACTAGCCGCGCCGCGAAAGAAGCCTCGTGCGAATGAATCCACTGCCGGGTCCAATCCCCTTTCTTTTTAATACACGGATAATGCTGGAGAGCTTGAAAGAGGCGGGTTTTTTCTTGGGTATCTTTAATATACGTCTCGATAAGAAGCGAATACATTTCGGAATGGATATTTTCCATGGCGATTTGAAAACCGTAGAAGGCGCGGGCTTCGCATAGTTGGACGTCACTCATAAAACGCGTTGCTAGATTTTCTAAGACAATGCCATCCGAGGCGGCGAAAAAGGCAATAATAACTTTAATAAAATTCTTTTCATCACCTGATAAGGTTTCCCAGCAGGCCAAGTCTTTAGACAAATCAACTTCCTCCGCGCGCCAGAAACATTCGACTTGCTTTTTATACATGGCCCAGATAGATTCATCTTTAATGGGGAACATCACAAAGCGCTCTTCAGTTTCCGTGAGCAGCGGTTCTGATGCTGTTGCTGTTGCTTCAGTAACGCTAACACTATGATTTTCATTGCTATACATTCCTAAATAATAATATGCTATATTTTTAATATTTAATTCTATTATATATTAACACGATGACGGATAAAGCAAACGCAACAGCAAGTATAAGCGTAAGCACAGCAAACGCAAGTATCGCCCAGCGCGATAAGCAGTTGATGGATTTACAGCACCAAATCGAATTAAAAGAAGCCCAATTAAAGCAGGATTACGAGCGATTGCGGAAAGATGTCAAACACAATCCTTACCTACAAGTAGCGATTAATGAATATAGTACCTATTTAAAAAAAGAGAAAGAGGAGAAGGATAAAAAGATTAAGGCATTAACTCATTTATTACAGTATATGGAAAAGGAGGAGGATAAAATAGAGATAAAACGAGAGATTATGCGGAATAAGCGCAAATGAAATAGGTGCAAAATTTAAAATGATATAAAGAAAATATATTCAGATAATATAAAATGAACAATATGAATGTGAATGTCAATCCCTCGCCCTATGTTAAGCCCACCCTCAATGTTACGAATATACAAATTCGCGTTCAAAATTTAGTTTTATTTACCAGCGTAACCGTTAATGTTATTTTAATGGGTGAGAATAATGAATTCATTGACTCCGTCACATATACCTTATCCGGAACCGATTATACCAGCTGGAATAACGATGATACCTATATTGTGGATTATGTCTTAACGCAGCTGGGCTTAACGCAAGCGCCTACGGTTGTGACAGCTTAAGTTATTACACATATACTTGTTACACATATACTTGTTACACATATACTTGTTACACATATACTTGTTACACATATACTTGTTACACATATACTTGTTACACATATACTTGTTACACATATACTTGTTACACATATACTTGTTACATCTGTATATTTTATTCTCTCCGCATAAAATATAAATGACCTTCATGAAATCGATGAAAAAATTCTTAAAAGCACCGTCCTGTGGGTGTAAGAAAAAGACCCGGAAAACATATAAAGGGAAAAAGCATCGCAGTAACTCAAAGCATCGCAGTAACTCAAAGCATCGCAGTAACTCAAAGCATCGCAGTAACTCAAAAAATAAAAAAGGCGGTTATAATTACTCAACCGTCAGCAAATCATCCGTCAGCAAATCATTCGGCAGCAAATCATCACGCAACAAATGAAGCAACTAATCAAACAATTTAAACAAGGGCCATTGCCGTAGATGGGCCGGCCACTTTCCTGTGCGCTGCCGTTCCAAGATAGCCATCATTTCTCCGCGCGCCCACAATAGCTCCTTGCGCGCTTTATAGATTTTCTTCCACCGCCGCTGGACAATCCGCAGCCAAAAGGTCTTTAAATATGCCACTTCTTCTTGGCCTGGTAACAATATATCCGCTTGAATGATTTCTAGGCGAATGTATTTCTTCGCGACCGCATTATAATTGCGAATCATGGGATGTGTTTCTGATAGACTGCCATGTAAGATTTGAATGGCTTTTCGATAGCGTCTTAAATGGTTTCTTTCGGACAAATAGGCATCGTTATAAAAATCCTCTAATTCAATGACGGTATAAACCAAGAAATGATTATTGATAGGCGGGCTGCTGGTTTCATTGTGCCCGTGGAGAACGGGGTGGTAAATTTCGCATAAGGCTAGCTGATAAGCTTTATTGGCGTTAGACATGGGTTTTATTCCTTGTCATTAAACCGGAACACTTATTCAATTTTTTCTGTTATAATTATATATACTATGAAAAGACATACAAAAAAAAATGATATGCTGGCCTCTTTACTCAAAAACAAAAATGTTTTATACGTCGTATTGTTTTTCTCCCTCTTGAATTTATTTAGTTATTTAATGCTGAAACAATTAGACGCTGTCGCTTTTTTCATCATCATCGGGTTTTTGACAACCTACTTTAGTAAAAATATGATTATCGTTATGTTAACTTCCGTCATTAGTACCTTTCTTTTGGTGCAGATAAAAATGCTCGGGAAGGTTCAAGAAGGGATGGAGGATAAAAAAGAAGATGAGCCAAGCACTGAAGATAAGGCCGAAGAAACAGTCGAAACACCCGCCAAAGCAGCAAGTGTAAGCGCAGCAAGTGTAAGCGCAGCAAGTGTAAGCGCAACACCCGCCGTCGGCAGCGCCTCCGCCACCGGTACAAACGTGTCCCAAATCGGCGCCAATACCTCAAGTACGCCTGTCACGAGCGCTCAACGGGCAGCGGTAACCATGTCGACCGATTCCACCAAGGGTACGGCCGCTACGGAAAAATTCTCTCAACAAATCACGCCGGCGCGTTATAATGCGGCCGACGATGATGATATGCCGCGCCATAAACCGAAAGTGGATTATGCGGCCACGTTAGAAACGGCTTATGACAATTTAGATAAACTCTTAAGCTCGGATGCGATTAAAAATATGACCGCGGATACTAGCCGGCTGGCCGAAAAACAGCAACAGTTAATGGGCAATATTGAGAAAATCGGACCGATTATGGAAAAAGCCGGCAGCATCTTAAAAGGCTTTGATATGGGCGCCATTACGCAATTAATGAAAAATGTCGGCGGCAGTGTAAATTTATTAAAAGAAAACCGACCCGACATGGCGGCAATCGAGGCAGCTTAAAATATATAAAATATATAAAATTAATAAATGTCATATATATAAATGTCACGACGCCGTTGCCCACCTGGCGTCTTATGTATAGAAAATGTCACCATTATGTTTATTTGTGTTATTTTCCTGATTCTCGGCGGTGCCGTGTATTTCTATACGAAGAAAGCGCCAAACGCAAACCCATCCCAAGTGAAAAATAATATCATTGTTACCCAGCCGAGGGCCTATGAAAGAGCGCATGAAAAAGGCCAAGGCAATGATGTTTTTTTCGATATCTATAAAGCCCCCCTACGCGACGACCGCTGTTTAACCACCTCGGGTGATATGCGTGGGGCCGTGCCCATCAATGTGTCGACGCAAAGCTGCGACGATGCCAAGTACCGCCAGCTCGGGATTCTTACGCGGTATGGCGGCAAGGACGAAACCATCTTACCGCTCATGGGGCGGCCGCTCTTTTCCAAGCGCGATAAATGGAATTTTTATACGTTAAATGATAAAAACAATATGATTAAATTGCCGGTCAAGGTGAAAGGCAAAAGCGGCACGAGTGAATATGGTTGCGATAATGTATACACCGGGGATATTGTGTTTGTCGAGGGCTATAATGATGCGTTTAAAGTGACGACCTATGATAATGATATCGTGCGGTATTTGCCGAGTTTATAGCGGAGGGAGTTTGTAGCGCAGCGAGTTTATAACAGAGAAAAAAGATTACATAATTTTGAGAGAATTATGTAATTTATGCCTTATCTATTAGCAAGCTTTATCAATAAAGACCGCCTTCGCGATTTTCTTCATGATTTTATTCTCGTTATCAAAAAACTCTCCGCTGCCGCCCATCGACTGACCCATCATCCTTAAATAGACATCATTGAGGTGATGGTCCAGGTTCATACAATTCGGATTTTCCAAGCTCCACGGAACCAACAACCCGCCGTTCTTATGCGTCACCCTTTTAATCGCTTTACGGATGTGCTGGTTACTATTCTTCTCTTTTTCCCAGACATTTTCATGTTTCACATACATAATCTCTCTCTTCGAATCGCTACAATGAATTGGCCGTTTATAAATATCTAATTCATTCAGTTTCCTTATCATGATTTTGCTAATCCCCTCCACGTAACCGAGCTTGCCCACATCCTCTAAATCTGAGAATTCGAGGGTCATTGAATCAACAAAGTCCGTCAAATTCATGGCATCCTTACATTGCTCATTCAAGAAGAACTGGAGATTGAATGTTTTGTTGTTGTTATTATTGTTTTTGATAACCGTATTAGTGCCTTTTTTACACACTTCCATCATTTGTTTTTGTAAATCCCCGTTATTTTTCACCAGTTCTAAAATAATCGTCTTGAATTCTTGGTTTTCTTTGATGAGGACATCAACTAAATTATCTTTCTCGTAAAGCTTCGGTTTTTTCGGGGGCTCGTAGATGCATTTTTTCTTATGATTAAAAAGTGATGCGCGATGATTATATATTTTACCACATTCACAATCATATGTTTTAATTATTTCATTGTCCTCAGCGATGTTGTAATTTGTTGTATTTTTATGTTTTCGTGTAATTAAATGGCGATTATAATCTTGCTGTTTAGAGCATTTAAAGTCACAATGTTCACAAATATATTCGGTGGAAGTTTTTTTGGTTGTGTAGGGTTTTATTGTATTTTCATTTTTCATTTTTTCATGTTTCTTTGTTTTATTATGAATTTCTAATGATTTGGCATCATTACATTTTATCTGGCAGGTTTCGCAAAAAAACACAGGCTTTTGCGTAACAATCATATTAATATTGTTTTTTATAAAAACCTTGGGTTTGGGGAAAGGTTCGATGCTATTTAGAGTAGCTTTTAGCTCGGTAAAATATTCTTGTTCCTTTTTCCGCGCAGCATAATGGTCAGCGCAATTGAAATAATTAATTATTTCCATCTTCCAATTGGTCCATCCGCCATTGGCACGGATAACTTCATAGAGTTTACACGTATAATTCGGTGCTTGCTCATTTAGACAACCTTGTTTATGCGCATGCTTCCGCTGTACAAAATTGGTGGTATGACCAACATAGACGTCCGTAATCGCAGGATTTTTACAAGTGATTTTGTAAATAATCGTATTGGAATAATCAATTTCGGTCTTGGGCATATATATTTATTACACATATTTTATTTAAATTTTAAAAATATCTTATTACAACAAAATAAAACGCCTAAAACCTTCATACATATATAGAATAAATGGAAAAAATTAGCATCACAACATTTTTTATAAAAAAACAGAAATGAGAGCATTATGCTCACAAGTGGTTTTTTCGGGTTTTCACAGACCGGATTGGCGTTCCTGGATTTTGGACATTTCTAGAAATGTCCAAAATTGGGTTCTGAGCTTCAAACCTGGAAAAGTTGTTTTTTACACCTTTTCACATTTAAAACGCCGATTGTTTTATAAATATTACTTAAAATTATAAAACAATTGATATAAATAATGATAGTAAATTTTAAATTTTTTCACGAAAAAACGGACGCTGATTATATAGAATATAATAAACTATGGGCTGAAAATAAAAAACGATTTATATTTTTACAACCTCATTTACCATTATCCCAACAAATGAGTATCATTAAAGATGATATGGATAATAATAAAGATATATTAGCAATTCGTTTTCCAAGTAATAATGATATTCAGTATAATAAAATTATTAATAATATGCTATTTGGAAAAGGTATTATGTATGAGAATAATAAAATATGGTATCCAACAGAGGTATGGATATATAGTCCAATACATTAAATCGGCGTTTTAAATGTGAAAAGGTGTAAGAAGTTACATTTTATCAATAAAGACCGCCTTGGCGATTTTCTTCATGATTTTATTGGGTTACACTGCGATAGTGTCCTTTTTACAGATTTCCATCATCTGTTTTTGGAGTTCCATGTTGCTTTTCACTAGGTCCGTGACTAGATTCGTTAATATTTTTATTTCATTATCGGTTTGGCATTTTACATGGGGTTCTTCCTCTTTGCATTTTTTGGAATGCTTCCATAACCCGACACGTGATTTATAGATTTTATCGCATTTATCACATATAAACGTTATGTCTAAACTCGGTGATACGAAATCGTTAACATTTGTTAACTTTATGTGCTTTGATGTTATAACGTGACGCTCCCAATAACTCTTTTTACCGCATTTAAAGTGACAATGTTCGCAATGAAATTTGTTGGTGTTTTTGGTATCTAAATTTGTTAATTTATTATGTTTTACTGATGTTAAATGTTTGGAGTAATTGCTTTTTTTTGAGCATAAGAAATTACATGGTTCGCAACTAAAATTGAGGCATTTTTCATGTTTCTCATCATTTTGAGATAATTTCTGATGTTTGTTTGTTTTTTGATGTTTTTCAAATGAGGTTGAATCATTACATGTTATATGACATGTCTCGCAATTAAATACGGGTTTTGGTGCTATGATAATATTTTTTTTTATAAAAACTTTAGGCTTAGGAAAGGGTTCGATACTATTTAATGTAGCGTTTAATGATATAAAATATTCTTGTTCTTTTTTCCGCGCAGCATAATGGTCAGCACAATCAAAAAAATTAATAATCTCCATTTTCCAATTGGTCCATCCGCCGTTGTTACGAATAACTTCGTATACTTTACACTTATAATTCGTTGCTTTCTCATTTATACAGCTTTGTTTATGCGTATGCTTCCGCTGCACAAAATTTGTGGTATGACCAACATAGACGTCCGTAATCGCAGGATTTTTACAAGTGATTTTGTAAATGATAGTATTCGAATAATCAATTTCGGTCTTGGGCATGTATATATCTATTATAGATATTTTATTTAAATATTATAATTGTTTATAAAACATAAAAAATGCCTAAATAATTCCATAAATATATAGAATATATAGAATATATAGAATAAATGGAAAAAATATGCTCACAACATTTTTCATCAATTTTTGGAAATGAGAGCATTACGCTCACAAGTGGTTTTCCCAGACCGGATTGGCGTTCCTGGATTTTGGACATTTCTAGAAATGTCCAAAATCGAGTTCTGAACTTCAAACACAGAAAAGTTGTTTTTCAAGGTTTCTATAAATAAAGATATTTTAGTCATAGATAATTTACTCATGTTATAGTAGTGATGCCAGCCTCAACCGAGAAGGTATATTATAAGATGAGAGAACCGAAAGAAATATTTAAACCCCTATTATTAGTAAAAGACCCCAAGTCGGGATTTATGAAACAACAATTACCAAAAAAAGAAGGCGGACGCCGGACCAAACGTAAGACCAAACGTCGCACCAAACGTAAGACCAAACATCGAAACCGAGCTTAAATCCGAGGTCATGCCGACATTTTTGCGCCTACATCTCGGTTGGGATTTGGCTCCACCTTTCTCAAAGGTGGGGTTTTGCTGTACTTTTCCCAAAAGTACCTAGCATTTCCACCTACTCCCGCACTCAATACACGTCACAAAGGTCGTCATCGGCTCATCGGCCGAGCGCGTTTGGAGCTGGTAGTAGCTACATTTCTTGGATTTACATTTGCGGCAGGTGAAATTGTCGGTGGACGCTTCTAATTTAGGCGCGTATTTATTCTCATCGCGCACTTTCTTTTCTTCAATCATTTTTTGCCACCGAGCTGGCGCCATATCCTGATGGGTCATGGCGCCTACGTCATGCGGTTTGACGGCCTTTGTAAATAAACGGTCGCGAAATTCCTCCGATTCCTTGAGATTGACATAAATGGAGCGGAGGCGGTCAATATACAGTTGCACGAAAAAGGGGTTGTCCCACTTCTTCACAATATTGCGTTCGCCGGCATCTTTCAAACAGTAGTTATAAATACTCTTTTCCATATTTTGGATACTGTTTGCGGTTAAAGGAGGACAGAGTTCTTGTAACTTGCCGCACACATTTTCGCGAAATTCAACGGGATTGGAAATCGTACGCATCTTCTGGTGTATTAAAGAGAGACATATTTATATGATTTTTTTCAATTTTATGCAACCTTTGGGAAAGGTTGAGCCAAACCCCAGCCGAGATGTAGAGGCAAAAATGTCGAGCATGACCTTGGGTCCGACCTTTGGGAAAGGTTTTATATAAATAATAAGGGTATAAAGACTAATTTATTTTTCCAAACAAACGTTCATATTCTTTTAGTTTATTTTCTAAATTTATTATTTTTTCTGTATTACGATAATATGAGTTAGTTGTTCTTTCATTTCCTATAAATACTCCTACACATACTCCAACAAAATAAGGAAATAACATATAAAATATATTTATATATTATTTAACAAGTAAATAATTTAATATTTATTCAGCATTTGAATTGTTAAGAAATCTAAATACACGTTGTATTTTTTATAAATTAATTTATTTGAATATAATATAATGGCAAATCCAGGAAAAAGAGAGTTACAGAGAATTAGAAATTGTATGATAGATTATGAATATGATGAGACTTCTTTAGAGCAGGGTGAATTTGATGGTGATTATAAATTTAAATTAACCAACCGTCCAGATTTTGGCAAAGATGACATTATTAAAGTAACTATTGAATTTTCTACGGGTTTTGACGATGAACATACATATAAAAAAAATGCTGATGGCAATGTTATAGATAATGATAAAAATAGGAAGAAAGCACATCAATTCATAGAAAATTTGATAACTCATAACTTAACCAAAAAAGGAGGACAAAAAAAGAAACAAAGAAAAACGAGAAAAAATAAAAAAATGTAAAAGTACTTTATATGGATAAAGTAAAAGGTATTCTCATCAAAATCAGTGATAGTATACAAACCGAGCAAATCATATTAAACGGTTTATATGAAAAACTTGTTTCACATCATTTTAACTACATCGACCACCCTTTATTGGCATCTAAAAATTTAGAATATATAACAGAGTATTTAAAAGACTTTAGTAAGGATAAAACTGAAACGTTTTGTTTCTCAAAGAAAAGTGGAAAAAAGGGTATGAGTACCCGCTATTTAATTGAAAATCTAGACCCACGGTCGAAGAATTCTCTCCTTGCGATTCTTGACAAAGACACAGATGATGTATTGGGTGTGTTAGTGTTTAATTATGTTCAACGGTCATCTATCGATTATGCCTATGATAATTCGCTTTACATTAGTGCATTTTGTACAAATCAACAAATGCAAAGACCTGGTATTGGGAAACTATTGCTTACCAGTATAATTAAAGCCACAACGGAGTTAGGAGTGATTGATAATATTTTTTTAGAAGCAGCTACAAAAGATAGCGAAGGGTTTTATGAAAAGTTTAAGTTTAAACCAACCGGAAAAATAGAAGATAAAATGAAAGAATATCAATATCAAATTAAACCTTATGCTACGGCTTCACATGCGCCTTATGCTACGGCTGCTACTGCTCATACTAAGCCTGCTACGGCTGCGCCTTATGCTACGGCTGCGCCTTATGCTTCTCCTTATGGAGGGAAAAGAACCATTAGAAGAAAAAAGAGTAAGAAAATGAAAAAAAGACACAGTAGAAAAAAAAGAAAATTATATTAATATACCGCAACCATTTACATAGGAAAATTTTGCGGTACTATCTTGGGTAAGATTTGGCTCAACCTTTCTCAAAGGTTGTTTGGCTCAACCTTTCTCAAAGGTTGTTTGGCTCAACCTTTCTCAAAGGTTGTTTTGTGGTACTTTTTCAAAAGTACGTCTAGTCATCATCCGAAAAACTATACACTTCTTCTTCTAATTCCGACGTATCTTCTTCATCCACCTCTTCTTCCTCTTCTTTGACCGGCTTCTTGGCCTTCTTTTTAGGTGCGTCCGCTTTCTTTTTTGTGTCGACTTTAATCTTGGTCTCGACCTTAGTATTGGTCTCGACCTTAGTCTTGGTTTCCCCCTTAGTCTTGGTCTCGACCTTATCAAGGTCTTTCTTTTTCACTTCTTTCTTTATAACCTTTTTTGCCTTTGTCTTTTTCGCAGGTACCTCTTCTTCCGAGACTTCACCCGATTTATCTGAAACCACGAAATCATCTTTCAGGTAACCATCGGCAGTCAAAAGTGCAGGGTCTACATTCGCCAATTCATCTTCGCTGTATTCATCCTCGTCGCCAATATCTTCAAACCCGCCAAATAATTTCTCATAAATGTTCAACCACGTTTCTTTGGTTAAATCGAGGAAGGAGTCTTTTGCTGCCTTGCCCGCCATACCCGCTGCGCTTGCCATGCCCGCTGCGCTTGCCATGCCCGCTGCGCTTGCACTTTGCCTTACAATCGCACAGGTCCCAAAAAACAAATCGTTGTCGACCGGCGGCGGGAAATCATACTTATTCTCAAAATTCGCCTTGCCACTCTTTTTGGCCCATAAGGAAACGATATAATGTTCATCTAGGTTTACGGACCAGGTATGGCGGCATAAAAAATCATCACTTACGCGAAACCCGCATTTCTTATAAAGCGAGTCGGGCGAGACTTCTTTGGTTTTCAGTGTTTTAATTGTGCCGTTGGTTTCAATTAAAACAATAGATACGGCTTGGCCGGGCGCAGGCGCAGCAGTATCAGCAGGTGCAAGCGCAGCAGTATCAGCAAGCGCAGCAGTATCAGCATTTACAATCATAGCCATTCTTTTCTTTTAATATTTAAAATAGGTTTAAATAGTTTCTGTTTATTTATAAGAGCAATGCGCATCTATATTTTATCAAATGTAAATGTAAAAAAGAATATACTAGCCAAATTGGAACCTTATCTCTCACATATAAAGCAGCTTACCTCTATTTGGTCGGTCGATGGGTTACTCCAGGTCGAAAACGAAAAGATTTACTTGATGAAAATTAAAGATGTCTTGGCGAAAAAAACCTTATTAGGCGCTTTTCCAGTAACCATCGATGAAAGCGAGTTTATCCGGGAGGAAGAATGCTATCAAATCGCACCAGGCGCCTATAAAGAAGTGATGACATTAAAAACATATCGCATGCCGGATAGTGCCTTGGAATGGATTTTGGAATATAAAGACGACGAATTACACGATAATTATTTTAGCTTGCCGGCCGGGGCCGATATTCAGTCGCCGAAAAATAAGGCGGATATACTCCAATTTATAAGTTTATAATGTAATAAGTTTATAGTCTCTCAAACTTTTGTCTTTGTATATATAATGTTTTTCGCTCTCGTAAAATGGGTTCTTATCTCGTTAACCTTGATATTCTTAATCCATCACCTGTACATGTTTTTAATGAATACATTGACCGTACCGAAAATCAAAGATTTGGTGCATAAACCGAATCAGCAGTATAAGGATATATTGGACACACTTGGGGGGACACCCCCCACAGCCCCCCCTACCGAGTTCAGGCGGGATGGAAGCGGTGACAGTTTCCCCTCGAGGGGTGGTACTCCAGGAGCCGGCTTCCCCTCAATGGGGGGTGTGGGGGGTGCCAACCCCCCAGATATAGGCGCCGAACTGTCTTCCTTCTTAAACGATTTAAAGAAAACGCCTTCAAACAAAAAAAATGTAAATGATTTTGAGTCGCTTTCCAATGAGAGTGGTTATTCGCTGTATTAGGGCATACGCTTCAAGTTCAACGTCGCGCCGCATTTATTTCACGCTGTATCCGCATTGACTCCGCGTCAAAACATATCACTTGTTCTAAATAATACGTTCGGTTCCGGCTTTCATACTCATAGTAATACGTTTCCAAGATTTTCCAAGAGATTCCCGCAAAGAGGATAAAGACCATAAACGAGACGAAACTGAACATTTTCTTTTTATTCTGGTGGGTTATCTACGGTTATTGGGTGAAAATAAAATCAATTTTTTAATCTTTGGTTAAAAAGTTTAAAAAATAATAAAATATAGTTTATATAATGTCATCTATCTATACAAATGTGCTTTCTGTCGAAGAATTAGATTATTTGAATAATCTACCCGAAGTTCTTGCCGCCAAGTCTTCATTGGATTCAAGGCCATCTGGGATGGTCTATTTCTCAGTAACTATAACCAATGTAATTCGAGATAGTTTAAACGCGCGTTTTGGCTTACATCTTTCAGTAGATTCGCAAATTCCTATGCGATGGATTAAGGGGGATACTGCCCCACATGTAGATGTAGGCGCATCAAATTTTAAGAATACATATTTACTCTACCTGAATGACTCGCCTGGTAATGTTGTTATAGATTCACAATCGTATCCTATTGAAGCCAATACTGGTTTTGTATTCAATGAAGGCCTTTCGCATGAAACACAATATACAGAAAATGTGCCTCGTTTATTACTTGGGCCTATGAATGAATTGATTGAACCTGTCGGTTCTGCTTTAACCTATTATCGTACAGAAGCAGACGCTCTTAATTATACAAATCAATTAGGATATGGGTCATCTTTTGTAGTTGGCGACGGTGGTCCTTTTGATGGATATACAAGTTGGAGACTTGCTGCCAATAGTAATGGTACATCTCCACAAAATATAGTATATGTAAATGGAGATATATTGAATAATGATGGCTCTTATCAATTATATCCCTCAGCACCCTGCTTCTTAGAAGGAACGACCATCCTCTGTCAGGTCGATGGTGTTGAAAAATATGTTCCCATTGAACAACTTAAGAAGGGGGCACTTGTAAAAACCAGTTTGGATGGATATAAACCAGTTGTCTTACTCGGAAAAGGAACGATTCAAAACCCGGATAATGACGAACGAACCGAAAATCGTCTCTACAAATGTTCGACGTCCAAGTATCCTGAACTCAAAGAGGATTTATATATTACCGGTTGCCATTCTATTCTAGTATTTCCTATCACCGAAAAACAGAAGGAAGATACGATTAAACATCTTGGTAATTTATTTGTCACAGATAAAAAATATAGACTGATGGCGTGTGTGGATGAACGGGCTGAACCCTGGAATTCGAAAGGAGAATATACAATTTGGCATTTGGCTCTTGAAAATCCCGATGAGAAAATGAATTATGGCGTGTATGCGAATGGCGGGTTATTAGTCGAAACATGTAGTATTAATTTTTTAAAAAACAAGTCAAATATGGAATGCCTAGAATGAATTGAAATGTTATATATAGGATATAAAGCTAACACGCTATAGTATACAAAGATGCTGTTAAAACAAGAAGAAAAGATGTATTTATTAAATCGGTTACCTGCTCTGGAACTTTCCTATGAACCCAAATTACATAAGAAAGTTTATGCCTCCGCCTATTATATTATTCCGAAAGGCCCCAAAGCTTTAATTTGGTACACCTACTGGAACGATAGAAATGTCTGTTTGCTAATAAAGTTAAATGAGCGAGGCAATTATAGTGATGTTCAGCTCTTTCAGACCGTCTTTTCAAACGCATTGGCTTTAGGGACAATTATTTATGGGACGTATTTCCTCCATTACAATCGGCACCATTTTACGTGTGAACAATTGTATTATTACAAAGGATTGTCGGTCGCGCAAAAACCTTATTTACAGCTGCTTTTAGACATGTTTACGAATGAGGTGGAGCAAGTGCGGTATACGGCGGACAGTTTGGTGGTGGGCCTGCCGGTCATGACTGAGACGTATGAAGAAGCTTTAGAGCAAATGGAGCAGTTGCCTTATAAGGCGTATGGGGTTGCGGCGTTAGCGACTAGTGCGTATGGTGCTGTATCTGCGCCTGCTACTGCTGCGCGTGCGCTTGTGCCTGCTACTGCTCCGCTTGCTCTTGTACCCGCTGTATCTGTGCCTGCTGCGCGTGCGCTTGTGCCTGTCAAAACTGCTCCTACTCCTACTGCGCTTGCTCTTGTGCCCGCTCCGCTTGCGCTTGCTCTTGTGCCCGCTCCGCTTGCTTTAAATCTCGGAAACAAAGCCATCTTTAAGGTTAAGGCGGATTTAGCGGCCGATAATTATCAACTTTATACGGCCGAAGACCTTTTTTACGAAACCGCCATGGTCCCAACCTATAAATGTAGCGTCATGCTTAATACGTTATTTCGAAAGATTAAGGAAAATGCCAATTTAGATTTATTAGAAGAAAGTGACGATGAAGAGGAATTTGAAAATACCAAAATCGACAAGTTCGTAGATTTAGAGAAAATAGTATTAATGGAATGCGTTTATTCAAAACGGTTCAAAAAATGGCAGCCAGTAAAAACAGTTTTAAATCATTTGAAAGTTATTTCATTAAAAGACCTTCAACACTTTTTAAAATGGAAAAAATAAAAATATTAAAAGAATATATACAAATATGGGAGGAGGATTTGACCAAGCAGCAAGAGCTATTAACGCAATGAAAGGTGGCAGACGTCGCCGAAGCAGACAACGCCGGAGCAGACAGCGCGGAGGGGCTGTGAGTGGCGATTTGGGAAAATTATTAGCAAATTTTAGTGGAAACACTGCTGCCGCTCCTGCCGCTGCCCCTGCCGCTGCTGCTGCTGCTGCCCCTGCTGTTGCCCCTGCCGCTGCTGCCCCTGCTGTTGCCCCTGCTGCTGCCCCTGCTGCTGCCCCTGCCGTTAAACAAACTGGTGGTCGTCGCCGTCGCCGCACGAACAAACGCTCGCATAAACGCTCGCATAAAAAGCGCCGCACACACCGGAGAATACGAGGTGGGTCTGGCATAACTGTTAAACATTCGCCAGGAGCTTATTAAGCACCCATAGATATTAAGCACCCATAGACATTAAGCACCCATAGACATTAAGGCATATTTTTTATATTTTTCTATATTAAATGAGCGGACAATTGCGTAAAGTTACTCACCGTAAGCGCAGACATAATAAGCGTGCGTATAGCGCGGGCGGTAAAAAGCGTACTTTTAAGAAGCGTACTTTTAAGAATAAAAAAATGTCTGGTGGCTTAATAGTGTTTTAGATTTATATATATATATAATATATATAAATATGTTAGCTATACACGGTGGAAAACGTTCAAAAAATAAAAGAGGCGGCGGCAGTTTAGCCGCTTTATCGCCGGGTATTTTTGGCGGGGTCGGCAATCTAGCCACTCCAGGCGTGGATCCGAATTACGCTGAAAATCCTCAGACTATCCCGGGAAGTAAAATGATTGGTGGCGCCTATGGTTATGCCAGTGGCAGTAATGCCGCGACCTTCGGCGGAAGTTATCCTGAAATAGGAACGGTGTGTACGAACGGGAATGCGGACCCGAGCCGCGGAGGCAATAATTTCATGAGCGGAGGCTCAAGGCGCAGGCGCTCAAGACGCAGCAGCAAGAAAGGCGGCAAGCGTAGCAGAACCAAGCGAAGCAGCAAAAAGCGCAAGGGCGGCAGTACAAAGCGAAAGGGTGGCAGCAGAAAATGGCGACAAATAGGTTGTAATAAACGTATGAGGGGGGGATTAATATTAATTTAGTCATATTCATCTTCATGGTGGGTTTTAATCGTACCAAATGTATTAATATACCTGGCGGCCGCGGCAACGCCTTTCCCCAATAAATTTCCGTGAGTGGGCAGGTCTGATGGTGTGCTTTTCTTACTTGCGCTTTTGCTTGCGCTTTTACCTGCTACGCTTTTACCTGCTACGCTTTTACCTGCTACGCTTGTGCCTGCTACGCTTGTACCCGCTACGCTTGCGCTTGCCTGCTCCGTCCATTTATCCAATACATACAAATGACTCTTTGTATGCATTACCGTATATTTATTACTGAGGTAGTATTTCCGTCTTTTCTGCCACTGGCTCAGGAAGACCTCGTGCGAATCCACGATATCAATCACCAAGGGCCGCTCGTGTTTCACCCGCAAAATCCGCCCCACCGCCTGTACAATATCCGTTTTCGGTGTCGCCAAGACCAAGGTCGTCAATGTTTTGATATCCAGCGCTTCCGAAGCCATCGCATACGTCGCAATAATAATCTGGCACGTCTCGCTCTTCTTCAAGTCCGGTTCTTTCATCCCGCCCACGTAATAACCCACCGTGGCCATTTGCCGATGTTTTATCGCATCATGTAAATACTCGAGCAAACATTTATTATGCGCCAAGACCATAATCTGCTGTCCGGCCATCATGGCCAGTTCCTTCGCTAAGACCGTCAATATGAATTCGCTGCGGGCATTAAACGCGCATAATTTTGAAATCATTGTGCTATAGGCCGGCGACCCGCGATAATCGTAACACATTTCGTTAAATTCCGCGTCCGCCGACACGAATTGGATTGCTTTCACCAAAACCGTATCGGTCGTTTCGCGTTCTTCGCTGTACACAATCTCGCCCAAAAACATTTTGAAGACTTTCGTCAAGCCGTCTTTCCGCTGCATGGTCGCGCTGAGCCCTAAAGTGTACTGCGTAATGATTTTTTGTAAAGACCGGCAGAAGACTTCGGAGGAGATATGATGGCATTCGTCCACAATCGTTAAGCCGAAGGAGTGGAAGAGCGTGTCGGGGTATTCTTTCATCGACAAAGACTGTAGCATGCCAATCACAATATCTTTGCCCTCGATATCAATGATTTGGCCCTGAATACGGCCGACCTTGGCGCCCGGCAGAAATTGCTCGATGCGTTCAATCCACTGGTTCAGAAGGAAGCCTTTATGCACAATGACCAAGGTTTTCTTTCGCAATTCGGCGATGATTTTCAAGGCAATGACCGTTTTGCCGCGGCCGCAGGGAATCTCCAAGAGGCCGCCGCCGTCCTTAAACGCGCTCTTCTTATAAATCTCGACAATATTTTTCTGGTAGTCGCGCAAATCTCCGGCAAAGGTTAAAGCAATAGCTTCCCCTGGCGCTAGACGATTTTCTTCGGCTTCGCCATAATTTTTTAATCCATAAAAGCGGGGCAAATAATACTTCAATGCCGATTCTTTGAATACGGGATAGGGCGGCGGCTGGATGGGCGCTTTGGGAATAAAAGGCCGCACGTTTAGCTCGTCTTTCAACACGCGCTGCTCTTTGCCGTCCAAACATTCTTTATAAATGGTGTAGCCCTTGGGACCGAGGTAGGTGCTTACGTTAGTGGCCATGCTTACGTTAGTGGCCATGCTTATATTTGCCCCTACTACGTTTGCCCCTACTACGTTTGCCCCTACTACGTTTGCCCCTACTACGTTTGCCCCTACTACGTTTGCTTTAGTGGCCATCTTTTCTTTGTACTAACCTACATAATCTCTCTTTATTTTCAATTTTATTACATTAAATAATATAGAGAGTATATAAAAAATGGGGTTGAAAAAGGTTAATTCCTATGATATATATGATACAATTATTGCGCGTACCATGCTCGACCCCACCACCATTTTTGACCTCATCGAAAAAAAAACCCAGATTATCGATTTTAAAAATATCCGCATGAAAGCGCAGGCGCAGAATGGGCAGACCCTGGATACCATCTATGACCGATTTAAAATTATCACAGGCTTCTCCGATAAACAAATCGAGGATTTAAAAGAACTCGAAATCCAAACTGAAATCGAAAATTCCTATCTCATTCTCTCTGTGAGTAATTACATCGAGAAGAATGATATTCTTGTAAGTGATATGTATTTTAACGCAGACCAATTAGGGCGGATATTGAAAGCCTTAGGCTTTAAAAAACATAATAAAATTTACAGCAGCGCCATGGGAAAATCGAAAGCCGATGGCTCCATGTATGCCTATTTACTCGAGCAATACCAGATTATTTTTCATTTCGGGGACAACGAACATTCAGATATTAAAATGGCGGTCGAAAACCATATCCACGGAGCCCTCATTGAGGTCAGTAAAATGAATGAGACTGAACAGTTTTTTTACGCCAAGGGCAATGAAAAATTCGCCTTCCAATTACGAAAATTTAGACATAAAAATCCCTATAAATTAAATACTTATGATTATCACTTATACAATGACCAGGTCGCATTGAACATCCCCGTCCTCATTCTCTTGTCCAAGCATTTAAATGACATCTTGATTCAGGAAAATCGCGATACCGTCTTATTTTTAACGAGAGATGGTTGTTTAATTGAGCATATTTTTGGAACCCTATACCCTGCGCATAAAATCGTCACCTTTCAGAGTTCACGTTTGATGAATTTGACCTACCATGATAATGAGGAATATAAAGCCTATGTGAAAAAAACCTATAACCACCAAACCTGTCTGATATTTGATTTACACGGCAGTTTCAACACGGGTCGCGCAATGTATATGGAACTTTTTGGCCATTTGCCGCGGGTCCATTTATTCATCTATGACAATTATAATAAAGAAACTTTTCCGGGCTTATCCTTTAATATAGATAAACGCACGCAGAAAAATATAGATGACACTATCGAACTCTTCAATGCGGACACAATTGGCACCTTGGTCGACATGAAACACGGCAAATTTATCCGCAATAAATTAGAATATAATTTCAATGATGTCAAAATCTATCGAAATACGGTATTACAATTTTGCGCGTATATGAAAGAACAGCGGATGGAGGCTCGGAAATGCCCGCCGGTGCAGCTGTTGGTGGAATTTTATACGCAAAACAAACAAAAACCACATCTTATCGGGTTTCTTGAAACGCATGCGCCGGATAAAGTCGATTATAATGTATATGTGGTGCCTTTTTTTCTCTTGGCCCTTTTTGCTGTTTTTATCTTTCGTCTAACGAAACAGAAGAAAAAATATATGAAAGTAATGAAAACGTTATGGAAAAAATATATATATAAGTGAAATAAATATATGTGAAATAAACATATATGAAATAAACATATATGAAATAAACATATATGAAATAAATAAATATATCTATGTTATAGAAGATGCAAAGCTTTAAGAAATCATTTGACCAGCTGGTTTCGGCCAATCCTTCCCAATTAATTTTAGGGGTAATTTTTGTTTTTTATATCTTATTCAATATCCAAACCCCGGCTATTTTAGCCGGCCCGATTGATAATCTCTTCGGCAAAGTTTTGGTCCTCGCGGTCGCCGCTGTTGTTTTTATGAAAACCAATCCGGTTGTCGGCGTTTTAGGCTTTGTGGTGGCCTATCAGCTCATTAAAACGGCCAGTGTCACGACCGGGACCTATGCCATGCGGCATTATTTGCCGTCCGAAGAAAGTAAAATACGAGAGATGCAGTCGTATAATACCGAGAATGTTCAGCCGGTACCGCTGCCGGCAGCACAGCAACATCAAGCGGCCCTAAAAGTGCAGATGAATGACCAGTTGAATGACCAGATGCAAGCGATAACAAATATTGATGGGTCTTTAGAAACCGAGATGGTGGCAAGAATGGCGCCGCTGGTTATCCATAGTGGCGATTCGGATTTAAAGTATAGCCCGATTTTGGATGGACAGCATTCAGCGGCGCCGGTAGGCGAGAATTAGCGCAGCAAACATTAGCATTAGTATTAGCATTAGCATTAGTATTAGTATTAGCATTAGCATTAGTATTAGCAACTATGTTAGCAAACATAATAAATATAATATATTATAATTATTATGAAAGAAAGGAAAAAGGTCAAAAATATAAAAAGAAAGGATAAAAAAGGGATAAAAAGGAAAAGGAAAAGAAAGTCATGGTTTGTAAAACGTCTATTGATATTCACTTCCTTTATTTTTCTTACCAATGTGCTTAGCGCAGGTATTTGTCAACATTATCTCTATTCCTTTTTATTTGCTTTATTGACACTGACCTCCATCGTTTATCATATGACGAGGAATATCTATACAAATATATTGGATAAAATCGGTATATTTTTAGTTGTCTTCTATGGTACCTATAATTTACATAAGAAAACACATGCTTATAAGTTTGTTTTTGTCACACTCGTCGTCTTCTTATTTTTAGTAACAAATATGTTATATATTTATGGATACTTTACCCAACAATTTTGTTTCCATCGGAAATTATGTATTGGAAATAAATATCATAGTTTAGTTCATTGTATTTCTTCGCTGGCTCATCATTTAATCATTTTCATGTAAAATTGAATAATAATAGTATAAATAGTATAAGTATAAATATTATAAATATAAAAGTATGGAGTATAAAAGCATGGAATATTCAAGCATTTCCAAGACCTTAACCAGGCAATTATCCAAGGAGGAAAAAAAGAACCATGGCATCTATTTCACCCCGCCGTCCTGCGTGAAACATAACATCGACCTCTTACAGCCGTATTTACCGCAGCTAAAAAAGGTCCTTGAACCGTCCTGTGGCTCGGGCGAATATATCACGGCCCTTCGCCAAGCCGCTCCGCATGTACGAATCACCGGCATTGAATACAACGCAACCATCTACCCATCGATAGTGCCGCTTCAGAATGCGCATGTAACCTTATTGAACGAGGATTTCTTGCTTTATCCGGCGACAAAGTACGACCTTATTATTGGCAATCCACCCTACTATGTGATGAAGAAAGAGGCGGTGCCGAAAGAATACCACCGGTATTTTGAAGGGCGCCCCAATATATTCATCCTCTTTCTCCTCAAAGCCTTAAAGCTGCTCGAGCCGAACGGGCTCTTGAGTTTTGTCTTGCCGAAGAACTTTCTGAATTGTTTGTATTACGATAAAACTCGCGCGTATATTTCCGACCATTTTCAGATTCTTCATATTGTTGATTGCGCGGCGGCCAAGTACTTGGAAACACAGCAAGATACGATTATATTAATCTTACAACAAAGGGCTAAGGTTAATAATAAGGCCTTTATATTGAAGCCCTTTCACACAGCGTATACGATTTTCATAAGCGAAGCAAGTATAAGCGAAGCAAGTATAAGCGAAGCAAGTATAAGCGAAGCAAGTATAAGCGAAGCAAGTATAAGCGAAGCAAGTATAGGCCAGGCAAGTATAAGCGCAGCAAGCACCAGCCAAGCAAGCATCAGAGACTTGTACCAAAACGCCCGCTCCTTATGGGACCTCGGGTTTAAGGTCAGCGTCGGCACGGTCGTTTGGAACCAATGTAAAGACCTCCTCACAGACGACGCGAGCCAAACCCGCTTAATCTATAGCTCCGATATTGTGGAAAATACGCTCAGTCCTAAAAAGTACAGCAACGCCGAGAAAAAGAACTTTATAACCAAAGCGGGTTTAACGCGGCCGATGATTGTGGTTAACCGCGGGTACGGCGTCGGCGACTATAAATTTAATTATTGTTTAATCGACCAACAGACACCCTTCCTAATCGAAAATCATTTAATTTGTATTGAGGCCCGCGAGGATACGTTACTTCGCGCAGACCTTATCGGTAAATATAAGAAAATCATCCAATCGTTGACCGATAAAAAAACGACAGAATTTATTGGGCTTTATTTCGGGAATAATGCCATCAATACGACCGAGTTGAATCATCTGTTGCCCATTTATGCTTAAGATATTTGAAACGCCGGGAACGCAATCCCATTCCCATTCTTCCACCGCAACAAGATACTCATTTTTTTCCCACTTTTCGTACTACATTCATAGCGAAACTTTTTCGGGTTTTTTGTCACGCTTTCAATCGTATAGTCCTCTACACAATGATGCTGGAGATGAAAGGCGTTCGTCTTGTACAGCATATACCGTTTCTCTTTTTGGCTCTCGCGTAAATAGGCGGACAGCAACTCCTGCTGGAGGTCCGTTTTTTCAATAAAGGTGCTAATACTCTCATTCGACAGCTGTTTAGCCAGTTCGTAAAAATTTACCGCGGTTGGTTGGCCCGTGTATTTACTGCTCCCCGCACATCCTTGATAATATAAATCTTGATAGGCTTTCATACATTCGGGTCTAGTCGCATGTATTTGTTTCAGGTAGTCCGCTAAGCTGGGTAGCGGCAATCCCGCCTCGGCCGCCAGGCGGGGCAAATAAGTCGCATAATAATATTCTTCATACGACGCCGAGAGATACTGGCTCGGTTTCATGGGCGACACAAATTGTGGCGCGTCGCTGATAGTCGCTGCGTTAAATTTTAATTCAATCATCAGCGTTTCTTGGGTGCCATCCGGCTTCGTGAAGACAAAATGAAAATCATGCGTTTTTCCCCGCCCCGCTTTATGGATACATTTGACCGTTATGTAAGGCTGTTCATAAACCCGGGCAATATACGTAAAGACAGCCTCTTTCATCAGGCGCCATGAGCCAAAACAGTAATAAAGCTTGGGGACCTTTTGATTAATAATAGCTCCAATAATATTCTCTCGGGTTTTATTGTTTTTATCGTTTAAGGCTTTGCCGGCCAAGGTAAAGGCCTCGATGCTATGAACCAGCAAATTTTCCTTATTGTAGAGAAACGCAGGCGCATTGAAGAGGCGTTTGATGAGCTGGGGTGGTATGCGTCTTTTAGGTGCTGCTAACGCTTGCATTTGTGGTGCTGCTAACGCTTGCTGTGCTGCTAACGCTTGCTGTGCTGCTGCTAACGCTTGCATTTGTTGTGCTGCTGCTAACGCTTGTGCTGCTAACGCTTGTTGTGCTGCTGCCATTTTTTATATATATTCAAAAACTATATATATAAATCAATTTTTTCATAAAACTTATACTTGTAAACTTATACTTGTAAACTCATGCCGGTATAAAGTGCATCGGCTTACCTTTCACCCCCGCGTACGCATGAATATGTAAATCGCCTAATTTTGGTACACCGGTATACCCGGCCTCGTTATGCGCGATGTATTCAGCGCTCAAAAGAATCTTCATCAAGTTATTCGCCGCATCCTGCACATTGACAATACGCCCTGGCTTCGAGCTAACTTCTTCCTTTGTACCAAAATAGCCCGTATAATACACCTTTGATAAGAAGTCGAAGAGCGGATGAGACAACAGGTTGGGGTTTGGCGCTGTGTGATTTAGGATAATGCGCGTCAGCGGCAATAAATCGTGGCTGATATTTTTCCGCTGCGAGCTAATGTAAAACATGGATTCGGGCTGGGGCGGCAGGGGTTTTAGCCACCCAAACCCGACATTACTGCCGCATGGGCCCGACTCTGGCGTATCGCAATCCGTCGCATTCTTACATAATTCTTCATCATAAATATCTCTTGAATTGACGCCGCTTTCGATATCATTGAAATAGCTCCGCCCGTAATCGATGATTTTCAGCATATATCTAGATTTAAACGTGACAATTTTACGTTCCGAGATATGGTAGTGATACTGGATATATTTTCCCGCCACTGGTTCATAGAGATACAAGTTTTCGAGATGTAAATCATAATGCGTGAAGGTATCTTTCACGTTCGCCAAGGGCAGATAAAGCTGGAATAAAGCGCTCAGCATGTCATACGCGATAAAGGTCGGGTCAAACGATAATTCTTGAAAGGACCTGATGCCTTTGAGATGTTGAATCAAAATGGCCAAATATTTCGAATCCCGGCACGCATCATCATAATTAATCGCAGTTTTCTGATTTAACGCATATTTTAATGTGCGGGCATCATCCACCTGCGCACTGCTCTCCATTTGTTGCCAATAACTGTCATTCCGGTACCGATAATACCCGTAGGTTTCTAAGAAACAGGGGTATTGCTTATTGAGCTTGTTTATATATTGCCCGACGATAAACTCGTAGAGCAAATTATCGGCCTCTGGGGTTTTTGCCGATTTCAAAATCGCATAAGAGGAATAGTTGCCATGTTTATATTCAATCTGGTGGATGAAACCATTTTCGGAGCTTTTGCCGATTTTCTTGATAGGCGCTATCACATAATCAAATGGCGTAAAGTTATGAAAATGCTTTTTAATCGTTGCGACTTCAGTGCCGAGCGCCAAACAGGCCCCCGCGTCAAAGCATTTTGCGGTTAAATGTTGCGCCCGGCGGGTATGCTTGGTGCGCCGCATAAAAGATGCGATGGTGCTGGAGGCTTTGGATTTTCTTGAAGCGTCAGCTAAGGCCAAGGCTTCGGCTTCGGCTCTAGCGTGAGCTTCGGCCCTAGCCTGAGCTTCGTCCCTAGCGGTAGCCCTAGCTAAAGCCTCCGCATCGGCCAAAGATTTAGCCATACGCTTTAACTCAGCCGATAGCCGCACACTAGACGAGCGCCGTGCCGTTATCTTTTGTTTTTTGCTTGATGGTTCGCTCTTGTCATTGCGCAGAAGTTCGCTAGGTCTTTTTCTTTTTAAAGTCTTTTGAGAGCCAGACTTTGCCAAAGGCCCGGGATTTGCACGTGGCCCTCCTAAAGTTAACTCATTTAACATATGTTTCAAGTTGGCTGACATTATTTATATTAGGTCTTTATTTTTTATAATTGTTTATACTTGCTTTATGCTTTATGCTTTATGCTTTATACTTTATGCTTTATGCTTTATGCTTTACTCTTTATACTTTATGCCCTTTCATGCCTCCGACCATTGCTTTGCCTCCGGCCATTGCTTTGCCTCCGGCCATTGCTTTGCCTCCGGCCATACGCGCTGAATTAGCCGCAATTCCATTAATCGCCTTCATAGAGAATTTCCAAATAAGCAACATCACAATCGCCCCAATAATAATCTTCATAAAAGTGAAATTCCAGATTTTCTTCATCATCGCATTATTAAGCAAGCCGCCGCCATCGAGTCGCGCGGCCACTAATATTTCCCCGTCTGAGCCGGTCGGCTGGCAGTCAATATAAATTTCCCCCGCACTCTGGCTAATGGGTCCATTCGGATTATAAAACAGCCCTCCCGGATTCATGCTTTCATCGACCGTCGGCACATTTAAGGGCTTCGGTATCACTTTCTGTAAAGCGGCAAGGGTTTGCGGCGACATGGTAATCGCATCATCCGTATGATAGACCAGATAGTCGACGTCGGGCGAAACCTCTTGGCCGTTATCCTTCTTGTAGCACTTGCCGCCTAATAACGTAGTCAATAATAAGTTGTCGCCCGCATACGAAAAATAAGGCGCCATCGGCACAAATTTATTAAAGGAAAAAGTGACATTATGGTAAATCGTATGCTGGTCGTCCGCAGGGGCCGTAGCGGTGACTTCCTGCATAATCAAATCCAAAAAAATGGAACTGTCCGCCGTTGAGGTTGAGGAGGCTTTAATCGGGACACAGACAAATAATTGCTTGGTGTTGTCGGTACTCATATGCCACATGATTAATTCGGCATCGGTCTTTTGCCCGTTATACGTATGAATGGAAGGCGAGACTATAAAAGTAGTAATGACGTTGTAATTATCGTCGTTGTAAATGACGGGAGGCGTGGCCACTTCATCGACGCCGAGACACAAAAACATGCCTTCATTCCAAATGGATAGGGTGGTCGGGGCATAGTTGAATTGATAAGAACATTTTAATTTACAGATTTTCTCGGTTTGAAGATTTCGGACTATATTTAATGGCGCGGTACATTGTGTTTGACTCCACCCTTGGCCCATTTGCTTTTTTATATACTATACATATTAAATAATCATATAATGAGGCAAGCTTAGCTATGCAAACTTTAGCGCTATATCTCTATAAAAAATATCGTGGTTTTATATAAGATGAAGTTGTCCCGGACAAAAATAGCAAAATTGCTAAAAATGGGAAATCAAAGTCGGAAAAATATAAAGCATAAGCGTAAGCAGAGCAATGATAAGCATAGCAATGATAAGCATAGCAATGATAAGCATAGCAAGAGCATGGACAATAAGAAAGCTTTCACCCTAGCAGAGGATGACCTGGTTTTGCCGAGACGGAAAGCTTTTTCGGCGCATAAACGGCGAGCGGCGAATTTGCGACTGAAAACCTTGAAACGTGGCGGAGCGAAATGGCATCAGAGGGGGGGATTAACAAATGAAGAGTTAGAAGACAAAGTGCGTGAGGAGAAAAGAAGAGAGAGAGAGAGAGAAGAGAGAGAAGAGAGAGAGAAGAGAGAGAAGAGAGAGAGAATAGAAGAACAAATTGATGCCTTTAAAAATCAATTTAAAAATTTAAACATAAATAGGGAAGACATCATTAAAATAATAGAAAAGAAAGATAGTGCTAAGTCCGATTTAAAAGTAAAATACACCTTAACCGATGACAAGGTTGAAGAACTATTTGCGTGGGAAGTACCCATTGACTCAAAAATAATTAGCAATTTGAACGAATTTTCATGGGAAGGAACCACTGAAGAACAATCAAATACTCTAACTCTTGACGAAAATGGAAATACGGTATTTACTAATGAGGATGGTACTACTACTAATGTTCCTCAAGGGCAAATCGATGATACTAAAAAACCTGGCTTCTGGGAAAGAATTTTTAAGGTGTTTAAACGTGAGAAAAAACCCGCAATTAAAGGGGATGAGGAAGAGGAAGAGGAAAAGGAAGAGGAAGAGGAAGACGAGGAAACTAAACGTGGCACCTTCTATCGAATGTATAAATCCCTAATGAATATATTTGTAACAAGTCATCCAGAAGTACCGCTCGAACAGGCAGCACAGATAATTACAGCGAACATACAAAATCAGGTAGATGATGTAGAAACAATGAAATCATTAACCAAAAAGTTCGAAGATGAAGAAAAAGCAGGCACGGTGTTCACCGATGCCGATTTAGAAAATATGATAAAGGAAGCAACACAATTAGAAGACGAGCGCAAAAAAAATAGAAATATAATTAAGATTGGAAAATTATTTAAAAATGGATTCAGCAGTGCCATTGGAGCATTAACATTAAGTGAGGACAATAAAGCCCGGGCATGGTCAAATGTGAAAAGTGCAAATTTTATAAGAACTTTATATAGAAAATTTACAAAAAATAGTAGAACGAAGGCTAAAGCGGATGCTTTTCAAGCTAAATTAGAAAATATACTTAAGGAAAGAAAGAAAAAAGCCGACGAAGATGAAAAGAAAAGGCTCGAGGATGAGGCCAAAAAAAATGCCGAGTTGGCCGCCGCAACCCTCGTAAAGCAAAATGCCACAGATGTGGCGGAAAGCGCTAAGAAGGTGGATGCGCCAACATTCGAAGATGCGGACGAAAAACCAGAAGAAAAAGAAGGAGAAGAAAAAGGAGTAGGACTAGGAGAAGCAGTACCAGTAGAAGAACCAACGGGCCCATTAACCTTGAAATTAATCGGGCCGACCGGCAGCGTTCTTGGCGAATCGAGTTTTCCAAATGAAATCGTTATTGAAACGGTCATTAAGAAATGGGCAAAAGAAATTGAACCGGACGAAGGGCTGGCTCGAAATGTCGACGATAATGACCCGCGCAAGTTAAAAAAATATGTCTTGTATTTTAATGACGCATCTGGTAACTCTATTCAGATTGATTATAAGGAAAAGGACAAAGGCAAAAAATTAACCGAAATTGCCCAACTAGGTGGCATGACAATAAACACTACCGTGACCTTACGCCTCCGCTCCAAATTATATAACTTTTTTGAGAGAGTCTTGTATGGCGATTTGTATTATTTAGTGGATGTCCTTTACATTAGCAATCTATACGATTATCTGATAAACGCCGAAGAAAAGGCCGAATATATCGACTTGATACAATTTAAAGATGCGGGGCAAGGACCTAAAAGTGCCGACCAAGAACCAGAAGCAGAAGAAGAATTGGAGGGCGGAGCCATGGAAAGCATGGAAATGGAAGGCGGCAAAAGGCACAGGGCCAAAGCCATGTCCAAAGCGCGTAAGATGCTGCAAATAACGGATGGGACGATTGTGGGTACAAGCGCAGCAGACACAGCACAAGCACAAGAAGAAGCCGAAGAAGCCGAACAATTTGGCAAAAAAGCCCTTGTTATGACCGGCGGTTTTTTAGGGATGAAATGGAAAACCAAACGCGAGAAAGAAAACCAATATGTGGGTTTTCCAGTGCCTGAATTGACGCCAACGATTGAACCCAAAAAGGACCCGAAAAGGTTTTTAAAGGCTTTGGTGGGTGTAGATACGACCAAACCACTTAAAGAAGGAGACCCAATGCCCGTCGACGATACCTTATTTAATGAATTTTTTTATGCGCCTGGCTCTAAAGAAGCCAAAACCGAAGGCATTAATGAATTGGTGGCGAGAATGGATACGTCGCTATTAGGGCGCGTGAGCGAATTTCTCTCCGCTTTTATGGTCTGTCAAAACCGAGACCCGGACCTCCAAAAAAGCGATGCGGGTAAATCGTTGATACCCGAGCAAGGTATCCCGGTTATTATCGCGAATTTTGTGAAAGAAGGGTCCGGCTTCTCGGAACTGTGGAAAGACCCAGAGGGTGTAAAGTATTTTAAAACACAATTAGATATAGCGCAGAACAAAACGCGCACGGTTGACAAAGACACGAAGGAAGAAACCATCGAAGATTTACCGAACTTGGGCAGTTTACCGGTCGACCAGCAATTAGAAAGACGCGATAAAGAAATTGACGCGGAAATCGAAGTCTTTAATCTTATCGCACCCAAGGTCGTGGATGATACAATAGATGATTGGCGGGGAAGAAAAGAAGCCAACATAAAATGGAATACTACCAAATTTCAATTTATAGAAAAAGAAAGCAATACACCCGTCCCTGTCCAGAAAGAAACCAGCGTCGAAGAATTCTATAAATTATTAAGCAAAGTCATATTGTATTACGAAGACAATGAAAACATGAAAGACACTCGCATGTATGATATAGATGGTGACCTTATTGTGAAAAATGAAGACGCGGACCAATTCAATAAATGGTTGAGCAAGAATGGGTCTGGGGCGAAACTGCCATCGCCTCCTGTAAAAGATGACAATGGAAAACCTATTATGGTCGAAGACCCGAACCAAAAAGCCGATGATAAAGAAAAAAGGCAAATACCATATGACGGAAAAATTAGCAATCCGGTAGAAGTCATTAATACTTTCATTTCGAATTACAAGTTTTTTCGTATTATGGCGACGATGGACCTGGGCGGAAGCGATAAAAAAGGGGGCAACAAAACCTGGTATAAATTTTATGACCAATTTATCCGCCGGACGGCGCGGTTATTACAGCGGGACACTACGCCGGTAAAAAAAGAGGAAGGGCCAGTGGAATATTTGGAAATAATGCCAAGTGGAGAGAGAAATGATGAGGAACCAAGGCCAAGTGAACTGGGAGAGAAACCAAGTGGAGATGGAGAGGGAGAGGAAGAGGAAGAGGAAGAGGGAGAGCAACCAGCAGAATACGATTTGGCGTCAACATCCAAAGGTTATGACGAAGCGAAAAATTATGAACAAGGAAAACCTGATTACAAAGTTTCATCATCTGAACAAGGAGAATACATGGATTTAGACGCAAAGGGCGGCGCCAAACCCCCCAAACTCGGCAACACCCTCATTGAAACGAATTTAATAAATGAATTCATTGACAAGAAAGTGACTCTCCGCGACCCCTCAAAAAATGAAGAAGATGAGACGCAACGCAAAGCCGTGGCGCAAATGATTATTTTTGCCAATTTTATAAATTTGACCTTAGTGAAGAGTTTGATAAAGGCGGGCTTAGGGCCGGATACCGCCGCAGCACAAGTGAAAAAGGGCAGGGCACAAGACACAAAGGGCGGGACACAAGACACAAAGGGCGGGGCACAAGTGAAAAAAGGCGGGGCTACAGATGCTGAAGGGAAGGAGATAGATGAAGCCGCTGAAGCCGCCGAAACGGCGAAACAAGAGGAAGAAGCTGCCATTGAAAAACGAACGGAAGACCGCGAAAGGAGCAGTAGACCGCTTACACAAGATGTGCCCGATACCCAAGGGGATGTAGGCAATATGGATTTGGCCGGTACCGTATTAGATACCGGCGCGGCGTTTGCCGTCACGGGTTCGGTGGTCACCCTCGTGACCAATGTCGCCGTCCAAGCGGCCATTGCCAATGCCGCGAACTATATCGGCGTCGTCATGTATCCCGCCGTCATGCACGCCTACTCCCTCTATTTCATGGCGGCCTCCCAAGCCTTGGGTTTTGCCGGTGCCTCTATTTTCAGCGCCGGTATTGGTGCGGTGGTGATTGTCAGTATTTGGGCCATTAACGCCTACCTGAACCGGTTAGCGAAAAAAAGTGTGGATTTTTTTATTGCCGTCGATGAATTTATGAATTTACTGAGAGATATGTCCAGTCCCCCCGACAAACTCAATGAAGCCTATACGTCGCTCATCCGCAATTATGCGTTTGATAAAGAGGACACGGACCATTTATACATCAAGTATTTTATCTACCGGCTATTTGAAGACGTGAATGTGTACCGCATGCGCGCGTTAATCACGCCACCTTCAACGGACAAGAGTCAAGTTGATTTTTATAATATCTACCAACTCGTCGCGCAAAAAGGGAAACCGAAACCGTTTATGATTAATACGAAAAAGAATGCGGAATGGTCCGGCGCTCTCGGCGGAATAAAGCAGTTCGGGTCTTATCTATGGAAAAAGATTAAGGTGTTTAAATTTTTACAAAACGCCGATAAAATAAAACGAATGATAAAAAGGGCGAATAAGGCGTTGGATGCGGAGGAGAATGCGACCGATTTAAAAGCTAGTATTGAGAGCGCCATTAAATCGGCGGTCGAAACGGGCACCAGCCAATTTCTGAAATTGGACAAACTCAAACAAGTATACAAAGGGTCGAAAAAACGATTGGACCCGAAAGGCAAAATCGATAAGTTTATAGAGGATAAGAAATTCGACCAAATCCCCAAATCCGTCGCTTTTCTCTTAGCCGCCACGACCGACGGCAATGACCTGAAGATTTACCAAGACTGGTTTGCGTATTTTCGCATGAAATACGGGACGGCCGAAGAGAAAAACGTCTTTGCCGATATTGATAAACATATTATTGCCTTTATCAAGGCCCGCGAATTGCTCCGCGATGTAATCAATGAGCCCAATAAGAGAACAATGAATGAGCCAGAACAGCGCTTACAGATAAAATACTATCTGAACTTTATTTGTTACGCTTTTCTTACGCCGCGGACCAACGAGACGGTCGCTACGCTCCAAGGCAAAAATATTTTGAAGAAAATCAATTTCTACTACCAAACGATTGGCGCCGAAAATTTTAAAAAGAGTTTTACGAATTATGAACTGAATCCATTTGAGAAGATGCGATTAAGAAATAAGAATATAAGAAATAAGAAGAAGCCTGATATTATTCTGAAATCGCCATCAGAGTTGAGCAATGTGGCCGATATAGATAAACGGAAAAAGCTTGTGGGTAAATTCACAGAGCTTTATGGGAAAAATCACTTGGTTCTCTCGAAACAAAGCCCCGATAATAAGATTATTCTCTTGGCGGCGATAAAATCCCTGTTTGGTCCAAAGTCAGGGGGGAAGGATTTGATAAGGGGACAACAGCTGCCATCCGGCAGTGATGCCATTGACCTGATGAATGTAATGGAAAGATATTTTAGTATGTTGCGGTGTAAACAATTTACGGATGAAGGAAAGCTCGTTAGTATTGTGGATGATATTGAATTAAATAGCAAACGGGTCTACGAGAACATCATCACGCTGTACAACAAAATGGAATTAGAAAAGACCAAGACACTTCAAACTATATATCTGACAGACTTGCAGCTAACTGGCAAAGACCCCGCTTCGAAATTATTGAAAAATTTCTTTAGATATAAGAATGATGTTAAAAATCAGGTAGAGGTACTACAAGAATTTTTGGGCACGATGAGCAAGACTATTCTGCCGATTGCAATAAAGTACAGTGAATTTGTCGTTGAGGAGAAGAAGAAGGAAAAAGCCGAGGAGCAAAAGAAATTAGACGATGCGGCAGCGGAGGGGCTATCGGAAGATGAGAGAAAGGCGAAGGAAGCAAAGGAGAAGAAGGACAAGGCGTTAAAAGCAGCCGCGGATGGGATTGTCGAAGCGGCGAAAGATATTCAAGCCGAATATGACATGGAACAGCCGGAAGGGGATAGAATTACACAAGGTATTGCCACTATTAATACTAAGTTAGGTGAGCTAACTACGACTGACCCGGACCGGATGAATGACCGAAATATAAGAGGCAAAATTAGTGCGATTAAATCGGCTTTAGGGAAAGTGGCATGGGAGGGGCCCGCGCAAGGGGGCGGAGGCGGGAGCTTGACGGACTATCAGGCTGCTGCTACGGCAGTTAAAAGTGAAATATCGGCTACTGTTTTTAATGAAATTAATCTCAATAAAAAGGTCGAGGAGTTAATTAAATTAGATTCGCCTAATGAGGCCGAAAAAAATGACGTTGTCAAGCTGTTGGAAACAATTGTTTCGTCATTGAATGAGAAATTGGAAGGAAAAAAAAATAAAACACAAATAACCAGCATTAATGATTTGAAAACCAAAGTGGGAGAGAAAATAAAGACAATTAAAGGTGTGAGTGTGAGCGTGGGTGCCGAAGTTGATGAACGAGAGAAAAAGGAATTATTAGAAGCAATACAAGTTTTCACAGATGCTGCGGTTGAAGTTAAAGATACCGCATATGAAACATTAAAAGAAAAATTAGTAACATTAAAAGCTAAGGACCGTTTAGATGATAAAGAACAAGCATTTACCGATATTACAGGAGCAGGTAAAGACTTTACTAAGGAAATTAATCCGACACAAAGAGCCGAATTGCGAGATTTACTCGGAATGGTGAAGGAGGTGGAGCCTGTGGTTGTGTCTAATGAATCGGAGGATGTGTCTAATGAACCGGAGGATGTGTCTAATGTGGCAGCGGCGGCAGCGGCGGCAGCGAAACTAGAGGAGGAGAATGCTAAGGCAGCTGCAGCGAAACCAGAGGAGGCTAAATCGCCAACGTCTTCAGAAATAT
>Ga0209296_1000528_pt1 | contig 33519 bp, 46 predicted proteins | sample S_130206_EF_Meta_FD_187319 | JGI IMG/M metagenome (GOLD analysis project Ga0209296, IMG submission 187319) | Freshwater microbial communities from Lake Simoncouche, Canada to study carbon cycling - S_130206_EF_MetaG (SPAdes) (version 2) | ecosystem: Environmental > Aquatic > Freshwater > Lake ... | reverse complement strand
CGATTGGAAGACATGGAACAACTGGTTCATGAACTCCAAGCCGAGAATGCCAAACTTAAAAACCTCGTATGAAAGTAACCAAGCATTCCAAAAACGTCCACGCCATCGAGTGCGGACGAACCCAAGAATTCCTTTTGCTCTCCGACCTGCATTGGGACAACCCTAAGTGCGACAGGGCATTGCTTACCAACCACCTCGAAGAAGCAAGACGGAGGGGTGCGAAAGTCCTCGTAAATGGGGACTTTTTTTGTTTGATGCAAGGCAAGGGCGACCCTCGCAGGAGCAAGGATGACATCCGTCCAGAGCATAACAACGGGCGTTATTTGGATTCTATCGTTGACACGGCCGTCGAATGGTTTCGACCCTATGCGGACCTTCTGCTGGTGCTCGGATACGGGAACCACGAAACATCCATTATCCAACACCAAGAAACGGACATCCTCCTTCGCTTCGCCACAATCCTCAATCATACCTGCAAGACCGACATTCAAGTCGGTGGCTATGGCGGGGTTCTTGACTTCAAGATGGTGTACGACCCGGACCATCGCTGCAACTTCATCATGCACTACTATCACGGCTCCGGGGGTGGTGGACCCGTAACCAAGGGAGTCATCCAAGACCAACGCATCCTCGCCTCCATCGAAGGCTACGACTGCACATGGCAGGGCCACGTCCATGAACTATACTATCACCAAAACATCGTCAACCGCTATGTGCGTACTACTCACCAAATCTTGCAGAAACCTGTTCACCAAGTCCGCACGGCAACGTACAAAGAAGAATGGGCAGACGGTTATATGGGCTTTCACGTTGAGCGTGGAAGAGGCCCGAAGCCTTTGGGCGGATATTGGATGACCCTCGAAGCAGGCAGGTTTGTAGGCAAGGACCGAAGAGGTCCCGAATTACAGGTCTTTGCTTCCTTCGCCCCCTGCGACAGGTTCTACACCGGCAGCGGTCAGGTATAGGTAGCCGTACTCTTTCTCTGCGTTAAACTGGGGACAGGCTTTTGTAACGCCCGGAAAGTCCCTGTGTCCGCATATCCTTGCTTGAGGGTACTTCTTGAGCCAATCAAGCAGCACCACGGCAATCGCTTGACGCTGCCCGATACTACGGTCATCTTTGTCCTTGCCTCCGATATAACTCACGTGGAGGCTCGTAGCGTTATGCCCCTGCACCCCGTTGGTTACGGCTGAATCAGGAGCCAAGACCGTTACATTCCCTGTTGAGTCTATAATCTTGTGATATCCGACCGACTTCCATCCAAGGGCTTCCTTCCAATGCTTGCGTATTGAGGCGATAGTCGTATGCTTGGGCGTAGCCGTGCAATGGACGACGAGGTGGGTGATGGTTCTGCTCATTCTTCGGGGTTTAGGGCGTGGAAATAACTGACCGTAACAGGGTCGGCAACATTGGGACCGCTGGATAGGTGGACCTCCTTGGTCCCCTGCCATTGAGCCATAGCGGGGTCGTAGCCCAACAACTCGCAGGCTTTCCGGTATTCGAGCAGCAGGGCGTGGTTGCCTTCAAGGTCTGCGTTTTCAACGGCTATCATCAGCCGTTCCAAGGCGTTGGTGAGGGCCTTGGCAGGTCTTAGGGAGTGGTATTCGGGCATGGCTTAGGTTTGTACAAATGTAGCCAATACCCCCCAAATCGCAATAAAACGGGGGATGAATATTTTTTTTGCTACGAGGTGGCACAAATAGGGTAAAGTTGTTTTACCTTTGCTTTACAAACCAACCACTAAACCTCAAAACCATGAACAACCAAACCTCAGCCCAAAGCCAATTTCAAGCCATCAACTGGTCCAACTACTCGCAAGCGAGCCATCAAGGAGCCATTGAGCCAACCTTCCAATCAGCGCTTACAGACTGCGAACACACGCACGAATTCGGTGCAGAAGCCCAGTCGTGGAAGGAATACTCTCAAGTCCTTGAACTGAATGCTGAAGGCGAAATCGTGAACTCCACCTACTTTGTAACCCTTTGAGCCATGAAACACGAAACCCAAGCCAAACTCAAAGCAGCCCTCGCAACGGGCTACATCCTGCTGACCGCCTGCCTCGGAATCGCCTTCTTCGGCAGATTCATCTTCGCACTCATCACCAACTAAACCTCAAAATCGATGACACAAGTAGAAGGATGCGGAGAATATCGCATCCTATTCTCCGCAACCAAACCTCAAAACCATGCACAAATTCAAAACCACCAACATCAAAGGCAAGGACTACGTCGAAGTCAACCAACGCCTCCTGTACTTCCGCAACGAATCGGCCTACGCTGGCTGGTCGTTGGAATCCGAACTCATTGACCTGCAACCCGACCGCTGCTGCGTCCGTGCAGTCATCCGGGACAACGAGGGCCGCATCCGTGCAACAGGCCACGCCTCCGAGGACAGGACTTCCAGTATGATTAACAAGACATCGTATGTTGAGAACTGCGAAACATCCGCTTGGGGCCGTGCCTTGGCCTGCATCGGCATTGGAATCGAAACGAGCATCGCATCGTCCAACGAGGTGCAGATGGCGATTGCCCAGCAGAACCTTGGGGACCTCAACGACAAACTCGGACTGGTCCCTTCCTACGATGAACTGACCACCGCAACCCTCAAGGCCGACTTCCTCGCATTGCTTGACAAACTCCCAAAGGAGCAGGCAGCCAAGTTCATGAAGGACATCGACCACATGACCCCCGCCCGATTTGAGAAAGGCATTCAATTCATTCAAAACCAACTCGCAAGACCATGAACCTACTTGAACAAATGAACGCATCGGAGTACAAGAAGCTCCTTGAGTACAAGGAGCAGTACCCGACCCTTGGAGAGGGCTTGATAAAAGCCTTAACCGAGAAAACCGTTGTCATCCACCTAACTTTTGATGAGTGCATCTATCTATGCCAAGCCTTGGAATTTCCTTGGGCTGGTTTATTCAACCAAATCTTTGACACCTTCAAATCCAAGCCATGACCTACCCGACTCTAATTACCATCCCAAAGGCTGACATCTGCAAGGCAGAGATAGCCCAAATAGCCCAGCAACTGACCGACCGAATTAATGATGGCGAGGTAAATCCGGTTGAGGCACACATCAAACTAAAGGCCATTGTCAAGGCTTTGGAAGCCACCATTAAGGCCACCGAGCAGACCGTAGCCGACGAAGCCTCGAAGCACGGCAAGACCTTTCAAGCCTTTGGAGCAGAGATAACCCTCAAGGAAGGGAGCCTGACTCCGAACTACGAGGAAGACGAAGTTTATGCCGACCTCAAAGCACAAATGAAAGCGAGGGAGGAACTGCTCAAAATCGCCTTTCGGCAAGCCGGGAAGACCGCTATCTTTGACGAGTCCACAGGCGAGCAGGTTCCAGTCTGCACCGCCAAGGCCACCAAAGCATCCATAGCCGTTAGTTTCAAATGAGAAGAGCCTCCGATGCCGTAAGGGTTTACAGGTTGCTATGCGACCGCCCATACCGAGCCAAGCAGATTGCTGAACTGCTGGGCAACAAAGAGCGCTACACCTACCGGGTGCTGCACGACCTCTTAGATTCCGGCTATGTCGGAGTAACCAAATGCTATTATCACAAACTCGAAACCCCAACCCCAACCATTTACAACCCCAAACCATGAAAGACGGACAAACAATAGGCCAATGGCTGAACTGGGACTTTAAGGCCAATGGTTCCTTGGAAGTCTTAGACAAGAATAGCAATCTAATCTATTTTGAAAATTGGTGGGGTTGGGACAGGCATGAATACGATTCTGAAGAAAAATTAATGTACTATGAAAATTCAGATGGATTTTGGGTAAAGCACAAATACGATTCTGAAAAAAGATTAATCTACCATGAGTATTCAGATGGACGCTGGCTTAAGCGTGAATACGATTCGGATGGCAATGTTATATACTATGAGGATTCATTTGGCTCAATTAAAGACAACCGCACTCCCGAAATCATTGAACACAACGGACGTAAATACCAACTAATACCTAACCAAAACCAAAACCCATGAGTTACACCCCCCAACCCAACACCTTCACCCTATTCGCCAACGACAAGGGCGACAACCCGAAACGCCCGGATTATCGGGGCGATGTGGTTCTCCCCGATGGAACCAAGATGCGCCTATCCGGGTGGGTCAAGGAATCCAACGGCAAGCGATTTATCAGCGGTAAAGTAGAGCCAATCCAGCAGCAGACGAGCGGTGGAAATTTTGCACCCCAAGACGGTGATATGCCTTTTTAGTGTAACTTTGCAGGCATACTACATTTACAATTAAACGCATCCGCTTGAAGTCGCAGCCAAGTAGATGTCAGATAAAAGGGTTCCTCAACTAACCCCTGCCCCGGCTGCTGCGACCAGTCGGGGTTTTTTTTACCAATATGAGAGATTCATTCGTCTTTTACCGCTCGTTCCAACGCAGCATCCAGCACCTCGAAGCAAGTGAGCAACTGGAGGTCTATCACGCAATAATTGCGTACGCACTCGACCAAGTTGAGCCTGAACTCACACGTTACTCACAAGCAGTATGGGAGGCCATAAAACCGCAAATCGCTGCTAATCAGCGTAAATACGAAGCAGGTTTGCGTGGTGGGAAACCAAAGGCTAACCAAGACCTAACCATAGCCGAACCATCCCCTAACCTAATGTATAATGATAATGTAAATGATAATGAGAATGTAAATGAAAAGGAGAATGAAAAGGACAATGGAAAGGAGAATGAGAATGACCAGAGGTTTGACCAATTTTGGACAACATTCCCAAGAAAAACCGACAAGGCAAGAGCCAAGCGTTCCTTCCTACGTTTAACCAAGACCGAGCAAGAACTGGCAGTCAGCAACATTCAACGCCTCTACTCCGAAACCCCTGCTCAATTCGTTCCCCATCCTTCCACCTACCTTAACGGCAAAAGATGGGAGGACCAAGCCATCCAACGTACACCTAACTTTGCATACTCAAACTTAACCAACGATGATGAACCACTACCAGTTGTCCGCTGAACGAAAGTTACTCGGCTGCCTTATGGACAAGTTCGTGAACCGAACCGTCCTCCTGACCCAAATCCCTGAACGCCTATTCACAGGCAACAACGTCCTCCTGTACCGGGCTATTGAATCCCTCCACAAAGCAGAGCGAGAGATTGACATCGTTACCGTTTACAAGTACCTTGCAGACCAAGGGCAAGGACACGTCCTACTCGAAGGCATCGACCCCGACGCAGGTCTTGTCAGCAACTACAAGACCTACGCATCCGACCTGCACGACCTTTGGAAGGAGAGGGAGGAAGCAAGAATCATGGAAGAACTCGCCCATGACCGAGATATACCCAAAGCCTTCCAACGCTACCAATCCATCCAAGCCGTTGAGTCCAATGCCTCCGAATCGTCAGCCCATGAACTGGCCAAGGACTTTCTCGCAAACATGAACGAGGTCCGGGAAGGAAGACGCAAAGACCAAATCTATCCAAGTTTTATCCGACCGCTTGACAACATCTGCACCGGGTTCAAGCCGTCCGAGTTTATCCTCGTAGGTGGTAGGCCAGCGATGGGTAAGACCCTGCTTGCTTTGCAGATAGCCATGAACCAAGCCATGGCTGATATTCCCGTTGTCTTTTTTACGATGGAGATGTCAGCAGACCAACTGACCCAGCGTATGCTCTCGAACCTCGGAACGATGGACGGGTCAGCATTCCTCAAACCCGACGAGCGAATCACCACGGAGCAGTACCTGACCTTGGTACAAAAGGCTGACCAACTGAAAGGCAAACCATTGTACATAGTAGACCTGCATCAAGCAAATCTTGACCGAATCGAGGGCGAGATAGCAAAACTCAAGGCCAAGTTCGGAATCGTTGGTTTCTACCTCGACTACCTGCAACTTGTAGAACCTGCGAAGATTGACAAGCCCAAGCCCAAGATTGAGCAAATGACGAACATCTCCAAGCAACTGAAAGCAATTTGCAAGAGGCAAAAGGTCTTCGGGGTCGTGGTTTCTTCGCTTTCAAGGGCAACCGAAGGCAGGGCAGACCATCGTCCTATCATGTCCGACCTGCGAGAAACGGGGCAACTGGAGTTCGATGCCGACAAAATCGCCTTCGTTTATCGTCCCTACGAACACGACAAGAATGCCGAGCAGGACCTGATGGAGGTTATCTTCCGAAAGAATAGGAACGGAAGCCTTGGAATCGCCCAAGTCCAATGCCAACTGCCCTACACCAAAGCAAACGAGTATCCACTATGACCCCCGAATATACCCTGCAAGCCGCCTGCGTCAAGTTGTTCAAACTCCTAAGGCCACACGAAGAAGGACGGTTGTTCCTGAACCTCAACAACCCACGAAGCCGAACGAACGGTCATTTTCTCAAAGGCATCGGCCTGACCGCTGGGGTGGCAGACATGACCTACCTCTCCGACAAAGGGGCTATCTTCTTGGAGTTCAAAGCCAATAAGGGCAAGCAGTCCCTCTCGCAAAAGTGGTGGCAGGGGGTCGTCCAAGAGGCAGGGTACAGGTACGAGGTCATCCGAAGCATTGAGGATTTTCAGAGAGTGGTTGCAAGTGTTGAATAGTTGTGTAGATTTGTGGTATATGCTATTGGATATAACCGTCAGCCTATACCCTGACAAACCAACCCCAATCGTCAGCCTATAAACTTACCTAAACCCCAAACCCATGAAAACCACACCCACCGATTTCCGACGCTGGCAACTGCATATCCGAAAGGAGTGCGTCAACTGCAACCGCCCCGACAAAAGCGAAACAATCAAGCCTTGGTCCGTCAACTGGACCCTGCTCGGTCAAATCCTCCAAGCCAAAAACGCCTGACCATGCAATGGATTAAATGCTTGGACCGGATGCCGACACCTTACGAGCCAGTCCTGATATTCACGACCGACATGAATCAAGCCTACGCATGGCTCGGAGATGGCCGTTGGTACTACGAACACCAAACGTGGTTCCTAATCGAAGTGAGCCATTGGATGCCCCTACCCCCAAACCCGTTTTAACATGGACCTAATCACTCGCACCATCCTCGGTTACACGGCAGAGGTTGTTGGAGTCAACCCGGACGACATCTTGAGCAACGTCAAGACCCAAGAACTGGTCCTCGCTCGCAGCATCTTTGCCGACATCGCCTACTCGGAATACCTCTACACCTACTGCCAAATCGGGCGAATCATCAAGAGGAACCACGCAACGGTCATGCACAACCTTGAAATCCTTTCCAAAAACATGAGAGCAAGGCCCGACATCAAATTTCTTCGTACACAGGTTCTCAACAGGACACGGGATTTTTTGCAACATTAACGAGAACCCCCACCATCTTTGCGTGAGTGAACGCAGAGAGCATCGTCCTTGACCTTTATCGCAGCGGAGAAATCCGTAAGGCTTGCCTTACCATTACGGGGGGCAATCCGCTTTGGAAGGACCTCGAGCAAGAGGTCGTCCTTATCCTGCTCGAAAAAGACCCCGACAAAATCACCAAGATGCAGGTGCAGGGATACCTGCGATTCTACATCGTTCGTTTGATAATGAACCTATACCGGGGCAACAACAACCAGTTCGCTAAGAAGTACCGTCATCACGACGAGCGTGTCGAAGTTGACCCCGAAACCCAAGAACTAAGCAAGGACTACGACTCCCTGCTCGACGACCTTTGGGCCATTGCCCAGCAAGAGATGGACTCTTGGGCCAAGGACGGGGCCTTCCCCTATGACAAGGAACTGCTGAACCTGCTCATGCAGACGGGCAATATGAAGGCTATGAGCCGGGAAACGGGCATCCCGTACCGGAGCATCATTTATTCAATCGAGCAAGCCAAGGCCAAAATTAAAACCGCAATCGAAGCCAATGGATATACTGGTTTTTCCAATCCTGATTAGTGCCTTAGCGACCCTTGCGGTCGTGGAGTTCCGAATCCTGCCACAATGGTTCTACGCTTTGCCCTTTGCGAAGCGGAAGCCGTTTTCGTGCATGACCTGCTTCGGGTTTTGGCTTGGGGTTGCCTTGACCCTGCCGACCTGCCAATGGTACTTGGCCCCAATCCTTGGCCTCGCCTCATCTGCCACCGCAATAATTATTCGGGAATGGACCTTCAAATGACCAACGACCAGTTCGTCGTGGCCCAGAAGCACCGCAAGTACTGGGACCAATATTTGGCCTCCCTGACGATGCGACTCCCACCCGATGCGGTTGGTGAACTGCAAGCCATCCTGACCGCTCACGGGCGACCGCCTACAAATTGGTGGTGCGCCGACTGCGTAAAATCAGCCCTCCAATACATTTACCTTCAAGCGGACTTGTTCCTCGAAGTCAACCAAAACACCGTTACAATCCCACTAAGCAATGCCCCTGCCAACCCCGAACAATAACGAGTCAAGAGAAGGCTTCATCGGTCGCTGCATGAGCAATAACCAAACCAATGCAGAATTTCCCGATACGGCTCAACGATTGGCGGTTTGTGGCTCAACGTGGGAGAATCACAAAAGGCAGCAGTTCGAGTCTTATTCGGATTACGGCCAAGAGATTCGGTCGAATGCCAAGCGAGGGATAGAACTCAACGAAAGGAACGGGAACAAGTGTGCCACGCAGACGGGCAAGGTCCGGGCGCAGCAGTTAGCAAATGGCGAACCCATCTCCGTGGAAACCATCAAGCGGATGCACTCCTACCTGTCAAGGGCAGAAACCTACTACGACAACGCAGACGACACCTCGGACTGCGGTTACATCAGTTATTTATTGTGGGGTGGCAAGTCGGCTTTATCATGGTCAAGAAATAAACTCCGGGAACTTGGCGAACTCGAAGGCGAAGGATGACGAAGCCCAAGTGCAGGCTCGGATGGATTCGCTGATGATGGTCATCACGACCCTGTGCGACTGCATCGGAGCGGTGGACGATTCGAACTCACCGAATGCATTTGCCGTGAAGATGAAGATAGTGGACAAAATAGACGAACTCATAGACAAAATTGAATACTAATGGCAGGCCGACCCCCAATTTGGAATACCCCCGAAGAACTATGGGCTGCCTTTGAGCAATACCGAGCCGAGAACAAGGCCAACCCTTACCGGGTGCAGGACTATGTCGGCAAGGATGGGGTCATGGTTTACCGGGACAAGGAGCGTCCGATTACCTTTCGGGGCTTTGAAGGATGGCTTGCAGAGAACGGGGTTTGCTATGACCTTTCGGATTACAGGAAGGGGACTACGGACCTGCACAAGACATTCTCCCCAATCATTACACGCATAAGGCTGACCTGCGACAAGGATATGCTGGAGGGTTCAAGTGCCGGCGTTTACTCGGCCAACATCGCCTCTCGTCTGCTTGGCTTGGTTGACAAGCAAGAGAACACGGTCCACATCGAGCAACCCCTGTTTGGGGATGGACTTTAAGTACACGACCGCTATCAGCCGAATCCGTCGGATGACGGCCCGGAAGAAAATCATCCAAGGCGGAACAAGTGCGGGGAAAACGCTCGCCATTCTTGCGGTCCTCATCGACATCGCAGCAAAGAACAAGACCGAGATTTCGGTAGTTTCCGAATCCATCCCGCACCTACGAAGGGGTGCAATCAAAGACTTCGCCAAGGTCATGCAATGGACGGGCCGCTGGGTCGCAGACCGATGGAACAAGACCCTGCTGACCTATCACTTTGCCAACGGTTCAATCATCGAGTTCTTTTCGGCTGATTCCGAGGCAAGGCTCCGAGGGGCAAGGAGGCAGGTCGTTTACATCAACGAGGCCAACAACATCGACTTTGAATCTTACTACCAACTCGCCATTCGTACCAGCGAGGCCATCTACATCGACTTCAACCCGACACATGAGTTCTGGGCGCATACCGAGGTCCTGCCCGAACAGGATGCAGAACTGATAATCCTAACCTACAACGACAACGAAGCTCTGCCTGATACCATCAAGCGGGACATTGAACTAAACCGCACCAAAGCCGAAACGTCTGCCTATTGGGCGAACTGGTGGAAGGTCTACGGCCTCGGTCAGGTCGGGACGCTTCAGGGTGCGATATACGAGGACTTCGAGGTCGTGGAGGGTATAGATGTCAGCCGTGCGAAATTCGTCGCCCTAGGGCTTGACTGGGGCTTCAGCAACGACCCTACGGCACTCGTAGCAATATACCGCCAAGGGGACTGCCTGCTGATTCAGGAACTGCTCTACTCCACGGGCCTGACCAACCAAGACATCGCAGACAAACTGCGGACGCTCGGCATCACAAGGGCTTGGGAAATCGTAGCGGATTCAGCAGAACCGAAGTCCATCGAAGAAATCTATCGGTTGGGGTTCAACATTAAGCCAGCAGAGAAAGGCCCAGACTCGGTCAGGAACGGGATAGACATCCTGAAACGCTTTAAATTGCAGGTTACCAAGGATAGCACCAACCTTATCAAGGAACTGCGGTCCTACACTTGGGCAACCGACAAGGAGGGCAAAAACACGGGGGTTCCGATTGATTCCTTCAACCACGCCTGCGATGCGATGCGATATGTGGCCCTCAACAAGTTAAGGGTCAGTAATGCAGGGAAGTATGTTGTTGTTTAACTTTGCCCCATGAACCTCGAACGCATCATTGACCTGCTAATCGAAATCGGGAAGACGGTTGCAGCCGTTTTCTTTATCCTCACCCTTCTAACCCTCCTTTGGACCTTATGAAAGTCGTTCACTATTACCACATCTACTGCGGAGGGAATTGGCAGTTAATCCTGAACCAACATATGATGGCCGTGTGCAACTACGGGCTTATCAACGTCTTGGATGAAATCAGGGTCGGCATCGTCGGTCCACCCGAACAACGCAAAGCGGTCAAGGAGGTGCTAGAAGGCTCGATGGTGGCTGATAAGGTCAAGGTCGTGGTTACCCGAACCAACGCTTGGGAGCAGGCGACGCTGACTGAAATGTACCGGGCCTCGCAGGAAGAGGAAGCCGTGTACTTGTACGCTCACACGAAGGGGGCAAGCGACCCGTCGCTTATCAACCAACTTTGGAACAGGTCTATGACCTTCTTCAACGTCGTGGCTTGGGAACGCTGCCTGCAACTGCTCGAAGGCGTGGATGCGGTCGGATGTCATTGGATTACCAAGGAGCAGTTCCCTCACATGGCGGACCAAAACAACCCCGAAGGCTACCCCTACTTTGGTGGAACCTATTGGTGGGCCAAGTCGTCCCACATTAAAGAACTGGGTGAGCCGGTACGGGACCACCGCTGGCAAGCCGAACATTGGATTGGAAAGAAGCCCGATACGAAGGTTCACGATACCAACCCCGGATGGCCGGGTCCCGAAAAATTTGTAATCACATTTTAACCATGAAAGACAAAGAACTGATTGCCATCCTCGACGAGTTAGACCTCAATGGTGCCGACTATGACGGAGGAACCGACAAAGCCAACGGCCACAACTACACAAGCACCTATGCCAAGTACTTGGCTGAAATGCGAGCAGATTCCATCAACTTCGTGGAGATAGGGGTCTGGCACGGAGGGTCCATGGCCATGTGGTGCAAGTATCTGCCCAAGGCCAAGTTCTTGTTCTACGATATTGCCAACCAAGTCAAACCAAAGGCTGACAAGCACATTGACTGGACTCGTTCAAGGCTTCACATCGCATCGGCCTACACACCCGAATCCGTGCAAGTCGCAAGGGACTATTTTAAGAACGGCATCGACTTCCTGCTTGACGATGGCCCGCACACCTTAAGTTCTATGTTGCAGGTCGTCAGCCTGTATGCACCATTGATGAACCAAGGCGGTGTCTTAATGATTGAGGACGTGCAAGCCAAGGATTGGTTCGTGAACTTGTCAGCCGTAGCACCAAGCAACTCAATCTTTGAGGCCATAGACCTTAGCGAATCGGGCCGATACGATGACCTTATTGCCGTTTACAAGTTCTAATCATGGGCATCCCCGTAATCATCAACAACCGCAACCTGCTGACATGGCCCAAAGCGATGGTCAGGGACTTGAGCAAGTGGCAGGGGATTGGGGACATCTACATCGTTGACAACGGTTCAACCTACGAACCTTTGCTGGAGTGGTACGCCACCAACCCCTGCAAGGTCGTAATGCTTGGCGAAAACTTGGGCCATCAAGCCCCATGGACTTCGGGCTTGGTGCAACAACTGGGAGAGCCGTTCTATGCGGTTACAGACCCGGACCTTGACCTTTACAAGACCAGCAAGCGGACGATTCCCATGTGCTTGGAGTGGTTGCAACAATTCCCCCAAGCAGGCAAGGTCGGCCTGTCGCTGCGATGGGATGACGTGCCTCCAAGGTCGTCGTACTACACTCATGTTAACAACTATGAAGCGACTCGTCAGCGTAACTCACGGGTCATCATGGCAGCAAGAGTTGACGTGCCTATCGACACGACCTTTGCCGTTTACAATCGTCAGGAGTACTTCATCGGTGGGGTTTCATTGCTTGAGTCAGCGAGGCACATTCCTTGGTATTACTCCGAGAAAGAACGCAAGGCTGATAAGGAGTTCAGCCAGTACCTTGCATCGGCATCGTCGGCATCGTCTTACAAAACCTTCTTGAAACTATGAAACTCCAAGACCTAACGATTGACCAGTTCCAGCGCATCGGAGCCATTGAGTTCAGCAGCGTCCTTGGGGACTACGACAAGCGTGCAGGGGTCGTCGCAATCGTTGAGGGGGTCGATATATCAATCGTTCGAGAAATGCCCGCCAAGAGCGTCCTAAAGCGCTACAAGGCCATTATCAGCGAGTGGAACGCATTGCCTGCATTGGGCTACAAGAGGAAGTTCAAAGCAGGGGGCAAGTGGTGGATTCCGACGGTGTTCACGGATGAACTCACCGCTGGGCAGTTGATTGAGTTAATGGACGCAAACACGACCGATGAAAAGCAACTCCTGCAGAACCTGCACCGAATCATGGCGACCCTCTGCAGGGAAGGCGGTCTATTCGGATTCTTCCCGAAAAAATACGACGGGGCTGCCCATGCGGAGCGAGCCGAGTTGATGAAGAAGCACGCCAAGGTGGGCGACGTTTGGGGGGTTGTCAGTTTTTTTTTGCTAAGTTCAGAATCCTACTTGAAAGTTTTGAGCGACTATTCCAAGCACCTGATGACGAAGGCAGGGGAGTTGACGTAAGCCCTCTCGCAGGGTACGGTTGGTTGATGGTGGTCTGGAGGATGGCCAACAAGGACGTGCTGAAATTCGATGCCATCTTTGCGATGAAGGCGGTGGAGTTCTTGAACTACGCCCTGCTGATTCACGACATTTTGGAAGCGGAGAGGATGGAAGCGGAAAGGGCAAGAAGAAAGTAGTATATTTGCATTAGTCAGGTGGCGGAATGGTAGACGCTAAGAGTTTCTTTAATGAGGTGGTCCTAGAGTAGCTGACACACTTAGATACAACAAGGTAACTACTCATACAGGTTCGAATCCTGTCCTGACTACACATTCCAGCACGGGGGACATTTACCCACATGGAAACAACCATCCTCGCCAATGGGCAACCCGTAGGTAAGTTCGGCAGCGGTTCGATGAAGGGCATCGACCAAACCGCTTTGGAGGGGATTGGTTCAATCGTTGGACCCAAGGGTGGAGGCAAGTCCCCGGCACATGACGTGCTGGTCAAGTGGATAGAACGGGTCATCGAACTTGCCAAGAAGAACCTCGAAGCAGCCAACGCCAACGCAGGGGGAACGCTCTCGGCATCCATCGCCCCCGAAGACATTGAACTCTCCGCCAAGCAAATCGTCGTGGCTATTATGGCCAACCCTTATTGGAAGTACGTGGACCAAGGGGTGCGAGGCAAAACGTCAAGCGTAAAGGCTCCGAGGTCGCCATTCCAATACAGGGACAAGTTCCCACCTGCCCAAGCCATGGCTGATTGGATAGCCAACAAGGAAAAAGCAGTTGTGCCAACCTATTCCCGTGAACTTAAGCGGATGCGAACCAAACAGGAGCAGGGATTGGTCGATGGCAGGTCGGTTGCCTATTGGGTATTCCAACGAGGAACACGGGCCACGAGCTTTATGAGCAACGCCCTATCCCCCGAAATGATAGACGTTTTGGTGAACACAATCGCTGAAACCCTTGGCAAATCCATAAGCGTAGCAACCAAACTATAAAATGGCAACAACCGTCCTATCAGGGTCGCCCCAAGCAGCGACACCCGTTTACAACAAGATGCTTTTCAAAGTCAGCGGTTCGCTGATTGCACAACCGAACTACCGCTACGTCTGCGATGTGAAGAACCCAGCAGGGACCACCCTTGCACGGCTCAAGTGCGACAAACTGCCGACCACCAACTTCGGGTTCTTCGATGTGGCCAAGGTTGTGGAAACGCTGATTGCACCGACCAAGCCATCGCTTACCCAAACGGGCTTCATTGACCATGCCGGGTATTATTCGGGGTACAGGCTTGACTTCATGGAGGAATACGGCAACACCCCTGCGGTGCAAACTGGAACCGTTACCACCGTGTCGGGCCGTGTTGCCTTTGCAGGAAACTTGGAGCAGTTAGAACTTGCGACTTGGAGTGGTGGTCTGTACTTCCCAAGCGGTGCAATTGTCAACGACACGACCCGAATGCTGACAACCCCGACGACTCGCACGGTCTATGCCGACGGCTACGGATGGCTTTCCATCGGGCAGTTCAATTACGGAGTCGAGAAGGCTTACATCCAATACTGGAGTGCAACAGGAGCGACCTTTGCAAGGCAGTTCGATGTGTTAGCGTCGAGTGTATCGGGCTCGAATGTCATCCGCTTCGGGGTCGGGCCAATGAACCTCAAAGCCCTCACGTCGGGGCAATGCTTGGACGGGAACCCCGGAGATTACCTGTTCCAAGGCAATGCCGGGGACTTCTACGACGTTTACTTCGGAAGGGGGGCAAACTATACGATTCGTCAACGCTACGTCATCGGGCAATGCCAGCGATTCAACTCCATCCCAGTACACTTCCAAAACAAGTACGGAGGCATTGACTCCTACACCTTCACGCTGAAGAACCGCAAGCGGGCCAACATAAGCAGGCAGACGTTCGGGTACAACTCGGACGTTTATGCGACTACTACCTACGACAAAGTTTGGGCAGGGGAGTTCGACTACGTTTACGCCCTCAACTCGGACTGGCTGACCGATGCCGAATCCGCTTGGCTGATTGAGATGGTCAGGTCCGGGCAGGTATGGCTCGAACTGGATGGCCAGTTGGTTGAAGCCATCGTCAACGCCAACACCTACCAATTCACGACCCGAAGGAACGACCGCCTCACGCAGTTGCAGGTCGAGGTGGCAGTTGCTTACAAGAACAACATCCTATGAGCGTAACCCTCATCGCCTACCCTCTCAACGATTCCGACGCAGAGGTTCCCTACGTCCTTGACACGATGGGCGAAATTGACATCGCCCTGACCTTTTCGGTGGAGGACATTGCCGACATCACCAAGCGGAGGGGGTCGTTTTCCAAGACCATCACGTTGCCTAATACGACAACAAATCGGGCTTGCTTCGGGTACGCTTACAACATCCAGTCCTTCGTGGGTGGATTCCAACCGAACAAGAAGATTCGTGCAGCGATGTGGGAGGACGGGGTCCAAGTGTTCAGCGGAGTTTTGCAACTGATTTCCATGTCCAAAATCCGGGGAGAGGTTACCTACGAAGTCGGTTTGTTCTCGGACGATGTGAGCCTGTTTAAGTCCATTGAGGGCAACCTCCTTGCGACGACCGTTGGGGTAAGCGGAATGAACCACACGCTGACCTCGGCCCATGTTTCTGCGACTTGGACCGCATCGGGTGCAAGCGGTTACGTTTATGGCTTGGTGGACAACTACGGGTATACGGACGCTACAACGCAGGGATGGTTTGCGGTTCCTTACTGGAAGATGACCCCAAGTATCTACGTCAAGAAGATGGTGGACTTGATATTCGCACAGGCAGGGTATCGCTACACCTCGGAGTTCTTTAACTCGGAGCGGTTCGGTAAATTGGTCATTCCTTACGCTGCCGGGCAATTATCGGTCAACCTGTCCGGGTCAAACATTTTTGCTGCAAGTACGAGCGGTCAAAACTTTTCAGGGACTTTTAGCGGTTACCTGAACTTTGCCAATGACTCAAGCCCTTACTATGACCGCCCGGGCTATTGGAACACAGGGACAAGCACTCTACAACTCCCTGCACTACCAACCCGATGGAACGTAACGGTTAAACTGAACTTTGGACAAATAACCCAGTTCAACAATCAAACCTACAACTTCCTCTACCTATACAACACGGCAACGAGCGGAATCGTCAGTCCATCAAGGGGCTTCACGGCTCAAGCAAGTGGAACCAATGTAATTACTTGGAGCAATATCCAGTTGAATACCAGCAGCCGGATAAGAGTCTTGATGACAGGCGTTGGAAGCACGGCCTGCAATCTCTTGAGCGGTTCAACGGTCCTTTGGGAGTGCTTGGAGAATCCAACGAGTATTGGGACTATTGACATGGCTACGGCTTTGCCTGCTGACGTGAAGCAGAGCGACCTCTTGCAAGACCTGCAAAAGATGTTCAACCTCTACTTCATGCCTGACCCTGCCGACCCGAAGAACCTCATCGTGGAGCCTTGGGTGGACTTCTATTCATCGGGGGTCGTGGACTGGTCGCAGAAATCGGATGAGAACGCAGAGCAAAGCATCACGAACGGGGACCCGAATCAATACAAGACCATCGTGTTTAAGTACAAGGATGCCGGGGATTATTTGTCCAAGTTGGACAAGTCGAACTACCCATTGGCAAAGGAAGGCTACGGAGGGCGAATCTTCACGACCGACAACTTCTACGGCAAAGGCGAGAACGTCGTCGAACTCTCTTGCAGCACCCTTATCCCTGCGAACTTCACGACTGACAAGGTAATCGGCAGGGCTTGGGACTTGGACGGCTCCGCTTTGTCGGGAACCATCAAGACGTTGCAGAGCGGTTACCGCATAGCCCAGTACAATCTGATTGAAGCCCCGACAACGTGGGCCTACCAGTACGGGGTCAGCGGTTCGTTTGCACTCGCACAGTCGTTGTTGAATCTGCCTTTTGTCAGTCACCTTGACAACCCCTACGACGCAAACTTCGACCTCGCCTTTGGAATCCCCAAACAGTTGTATTATGCGGTGAATGTTGCCGCAAATAGCGACCCTTACCTATACACGAACAACAACCTCTTCAACATCTATTGGTGGAACTATATTCAAGAAACCGTCAGCCGTGAGGCGATGCAGCTGGAACTTTCCATCATGCTCAATGCCGTGGACATCAGCCAACTTGACTTCCGCACCCCTATCTACTACGGAGGGGTCCGTTGGAGGCTGCTTGAGATTCGGGACTACGAGATAGGTCAGCAGAAGCCGTGCCGGGTAACCCTTCGCAGGATTCTTAACCTATCCGAGTTTATTTCAAAGCAAATCGGTTACTTCCCCTACGACGGACCCGTTCCAGCAACGGATTCGGATTACCCGAACGAAGTCACCCCGATTCCCTTGGTCAAGGAACTGCCAGCGGTTGCAGGTCCTCCCGGTGAAACAGGTTCGACTGGAGCAACAGGTTCGACTGGAGCAACGGGTGCAACAGGAGCGCAAGGCGACCCCGGTCCAGCCGGTGCAGGATTCACACCGGGCGATGCAGAGGGCGACATCAAGTATTGGGATGGAGCCGATTGGGTCAACTTATCTATCGGGACGGAAGGTCAGGTCTTGGAGGTTGCGTCGGGAATACCATCATGGCAGGATAAATAAAAACTATGGCAGTTACTAAAGAAATCGTCCTCGAAGTAGGACTCAAAGACTCAACAGGTCAAGGAACTGAATCCGCAAAGAAACGGCTCCGTGATTTACAACGCGCGCTCGTTGACCTTGCGGTTGCCGGGCAAGAGAACTCCGCAGAATTTCGGAAGTTAGAAGCCGAGGCAGGTCAACTATCCGACACTATTGGCGATGTCGGGCAACGAGTCAAAAACCTTGGCTCGGATACCAAAAACATTGAGGCATTCACGCAAGCGGTCCAAGGCGTTGCTGCTGGCTTTCAAATCGCTCAAGGTGCTGCTGCATTGTTTGGTGAGGAAAACGAGGACATCCAAAAGGCTATGTTGCAGGTCAATGCGACCATGGCTATTGCCAACGGAATCCAACAGGTAACGGTCCTCCTTCAAAAGGAATCGGCTATCTCAATGACGGCCAACAGGATTGCAACGGCCCTCTACGATAAGACGCTCAAAGGAACCATCGTAAGCCTTCGCCTCTTTAGGACTGCATTGATTTCAACGGGTATTGGTGCAGCGATTGTTGGTGTTGGATTGCTCGTTGAAAACTGGGAAAAACTCACAAAGGTTGTCAAGGATTTCTTGGGCATTGAAACGAAAGACCTCAAGGCCGTATCCGAATTAGCGCAAAGGCAGGTTGAACTTGCAGAAGCAAGAGGCGAAAGCGAGGCAAAGGTTCAGAATCTCTTGATGGCTGCTTATGACGCAAGGATTGCAGCAGCCGAGAAAGAAGAAGAGCGAGCGCAACTGATTCACGAGAAAGAGGTCGCAAGGCTAACATATCAAACCAAGCTGCGAACCGATGCAATAGAAAAGCAGAAGAAAGATGCAGAAGATTTGAGGGCGATGGATTCGGCAGCCAGTCAAGAAGCCGAGAATTTTCGCTTGGCTAAAATTGGAAGGATAAACGATGAACTTGCAAGGGAAAAGGCTTTGCGAGATGAAAAACTCGCAATCCTTCGGGAAGAAAAGGCACAAAGGGAAGCAGACCTCAAAAAGAGATTCACGGATTCGGACGAGTTTGCTAAAGCCTACATCCTACTGACCGAGGAAATGCGACTTAAAGAGCAAGGCATTGCCGAGGATAGTGCAGACAAAATTTCGAAGATTGAACGCAATCGTAGGCAACAGGACTTGCAGATGGCATCAAATGCCGTTGGTGCGCTTGGTGATTTACTGACCGCTGGCTTGGGCCAATCCGAGAAAGACCAAAGAAAAGCCTTTGAGATTAACAAGAAGGCCAGCATGGGTCAAGCGCTTATCAACACCTTCATGGCCGTAACCGCTGCCCTGACTGCTGGAGGGAACCCGATTAAACTCGCAACGGGTCGTCAATTCGTTGAAGCAGGTATTGCCCTTGCAACAGGTTTGGCGCAGGTCGCCAAAATCAGCAAGACCCAATTCCAAGGGAGTTCGGCAAGTGGAGGTGGTGGAGCGTTAACTGCTGGTGGTGGTGAAGGAGGCGAGGTTGCACCTCCTCCCATCTTCGCAAACCCACAAACGACCAACCTCGGCACGGGCGAACTCTCGACAGGCCAAGGTCAAGGTTCATCACCGATGCGAGCCTATGTGGTGGAACGAGACATCACCCAAAGCACTCGCAGAGTCAGGAGGCTTGAGGAATTTGCAACTTTAGGGGCTTAGGACATTTACCTGCATGGAACTACCCATTTACAGGATGACCGTGGACGAGGTGGATGAAGGGGTCCAATTCGTGGCCCTGACCGATATGCCAGCGATTGAACGGCCATTCCAAGCCTTCGCAAAGACACCACAAAAGTTCACCGAAACAGGCGAACGCAGGGTCCTGACTGGCCCTCTTATGCTTGCAGACACTCCCATCTTTCGGAAGGACGAAACCTACGGGGAGTACTATGTCATCTTTGACAAAGCGACCATCCGCAAGATAGTCCAAAAGTATTTCAAGCAAGGCAACCAACACAACGTGAACGCCTACCACAACGCTGAACTGGATGGCGTGTTTATGTTCGAGAGTTACATCACCGACTCCGAGCGTGGCATCATGCCACCGAAAGGATACGAGGACACACCCGATGGCTCTTGGTTCGGTTCCTTCAAAGTCGAGAACGACGAGGTTTGGGACAACCGCAACCTGTTCCGGGGTTTCTCCGTTGAGGGCCTCTTCGGGATGGACAAGACCGAATCCGAACTAGAGGTCGCACTCGCTGGCCTCGCTGACGAATTAACCGCTTTTTTGCAACAATTAACCCCCACCTACAAATCCCACTAACTATGAATCTCAAAAACGCAATCGAATCCCTGCGGACGGAACTCCGCAAATTCAGCACCCAAAAGCAGTCCTTTGCTGACTACAAGTTGACCGATGGCACGGTTGTCCGTGTGGATGGCGACCTCGTTGCCGGTACTGCCGTTTATGTCGTTGCCGAGGACGGCACTCTCCCTGCCCCCGATGGCGAACACGTTGTCGAAGGAGTCGGAACTATCAAGACCGAAGGAGGCAAAATCGTTGAGGTCATCGCTGCCGAAGTAGCGACCCCGGTCATCGAGCCGTTGCCCGTTGCTGCTGAAATCACTCCCGAAGTGGCCGTTGAGGTAACCGAAGAAATCAAGGACGCTTATCCGCTCATGACCCCCGAAGTTGTGGAGGCCATCGTCGCCAAGCACCTCGGAGCCATCATGGAAGAACTCAAGGCAGCCTATGCCGAGATGGGCAAGATGAAAGAGAAAATGTCCGCATTCGCAAGCCAAGTTGAAACCATGGCCGATATCGTTGAGAAAGTCAGCGAACTCCCAGCCGAAGCCCCCAAGGCCAGCGGTTCAGCAATCGTTGAGCAACGCAAGGCTCAGGCATCGCAGAACTTCAACGCACTCGCACAAGCACTTCAATCACTCAAAAAAAACTAAACCCCTAAACCCTTAATAAAATGGCTTTTACTTTCACAGGATTAACATCCTACACCGACCAGCAAAGGTTGCCCCTTATCACTAAGGCGGTATTCTCCGCTCGTTCAGCAGCCCTGTTCACCAAGCAGGTGGGCATCAAGTTCGCTGCTGCCCTCAACCTCATGGACACCGATGCAATATTGCAGAGCGGTGACACTTGCGGTTACGAAACTTCCGGCACGACTGCCTTCACCCAGCGGAATATCACCGTTGGACGCATGAAGGTGCAGGAAACCCTTTGCCCACGTTCTTTGGAACAATACTGGATGCAGACCCAGTTGACCGCTGGTTCTACCTACGATGGCGTTCCTTTCGAGCAGGCATTCAGCGAGCAGAAGGCTCTCCGTATCGCAGAGGCTTTGGAGAATGCAATTTGGAAGGGCAACACCTATTTTTCAGGTGTCAACCAGTTGTTAAACGCTGCATCGGGTTCTACCATCAGCGGTAACACAGGAGCGGTTTCTGCCTCCGTTGGTATCACCACAAGCAACGCAATCGCCATCTTCGACGGCATCTACAACCAAATTCCACAGGCCATCCTTACTCGGAACGACCTCGTTATCTTCTGCGGTTGGGACAACTTCCGTACCTTGCTTGGCGCTTTCAAGTCCGCCACAGCGGTTATGTACAACCAAGTTGACTTGGCTGGACTTGCGGATGGCGACATCATGTATCCCGGCACAAACGTCCGTGTCATTGCAGTCCCCGGCTTGACTGGAACTAACCGCATCGTTTCGTCTTACCTCGGCAACTTCTTTTACGGAACCGACTTGTTGAGTGATGAGGAGCAGTTCTCAATCTGGTTCTCCAAAGACAACGACCAGGTACGTTTCCAAGCCAGTTTCAAAGCAGGCGTGCAACTAGCGTATCCAGATTTGGTTGTAGACTTCCGCTTGACCTAATGTGTAGGGGGGAGGTTAACTTCCCCCTGCTTTTTTGTTCTCTTGAAACTTAAACCCCAAATACACATATGTCCTGCGCACTAACAACTGGTTACACACTCGGCTGCCGTGATTCAGTCGGTGGCATCAAAGCAATTTACGTCCAAAACTGGATTTCTACCGGGTCCTGCAACGCCAACCTTTCAGGTGCGGTTACGGGGTTCACGGGGTACGCTTCGGGTGGGTTCTTCGAATATGACTTGACCAAGGCTACGTCCTCTTTGACTGAAACCTTGAACGCAAGTATGGAGAATGGCACAATCTTCTACACCCCCGAAGTAACATTCACCATCAACAAACTGCAAGTCGCAGTACGCAATGAACTCCGTTTGCTCGCTCGTAGTAAAGTCATCGTCATCGTTCAAGACAACAACAGTCGTTACTGGTTGCTGGGTGCTATAAATGGCCTTGAGGCAACCGCTGGAACCGCTGGAAGTGGTACTGCATTCGGCGACCGAAACGGCTACGAAATAACGCTTTCCGGGATGGAGCCTGACCCGATGTTCCTAATCGCATCAACAGTCTTTACACCATCGACTACGCAGATACTCGGTTCGTAGTATCTTTGACTTAGGTTTTCATCACTGAGGTTTGGGAGGGCAGTCAGCAATGGCTGCCCTTCTTATTTTTACGGCCATGAAGATTTGTATTGTTTACAACGCCCATCCAACCGGGTGCAGTTTCTACCGCCTCGAAATGCCGAACGCATATTTGGGCGACAATTACCCGGAGTTTGATTACGTCTGCGTTGAGAATATCACCACGATTAGCGACGAGGGCTTGAAGTCCATTGACCTGTTCCTATTCAGCCGGCTTTGGTGCCAAGGAACCATGGAGCAAGTCGAAAATGTTTACAAAGCCCTCACTCAATTCGGGGCCAAAGTTATCCTTGACTTGGACGATTACTGGGTCCTTGAGAGTGGCCACATCATGTACCGCCACTATCACCAAACCAAACTCGCAGAGGTCATCCGTAAGCACATCAAATTGGCTGATTGGGTTACCTGTACCACCGAACACCTTGCCTCTCGCATACGGCCTCTAAATGCGAATGTGAGCATTCTACAAAACGAGCCATACGAAGCCTATCAGCAATTTATTCCCAACCCCGAAGAGGAACCTGACAAGCACCTCGTCAAGTTCGGTTGGTTCGGTGGGGCGCAGCATGGCGAGGACATGGAGTTGCTCCGTGAGGGTATGCAGAAGTTACGCTGGGACGCAAACTTGGACGGCAAGTACCGCCTCTACCTCGGAGGGTGGAACGACAACAACCCCGTTTATGAGGGCTACGAGAAGATAATCAGCGACCAAGGCAATAACCCGAACTACGGACGCATTCAGGCTGCTGACATCTACTCCTACGTCGGTGGCTACAACTTCGTGAACGTAACCCTTGCACCATTGAGGGACACCAAGTTCAACAAACTCAAGTCCGAGTTGAAGGTCGTCGAGGCAGGGTGGATGAACAAAGCCATCATCGCATCCGAAACCATCCCATACACGGACGTAATTCGGCACGGAGAGAACGGGTTTCTTGTGCCTTACAATAAGCCCAAGGACTGGTACAAGTACATCAAGCAGTTAATCCTTGACCCCGACCTTCGTAAGGGCTTGGCTGACAACCTCACGGCCGACATCAAGAAGCGGTTCAACGTGGCTGAAACCGCCAAGAAACGAGCCGAACTATACAGGCGAATTGGGCGCAAATTGTGAAATTCGGGGGCATCGCACATTTACAAGCAGATGCTTTACCTAAACCCGAACACGACCAACACGATAACGGTTACTTGGACCGAGCGAGCCAGCACGGGGAGCAGGTACATCTTGCGACTCACAAGCATCGCAAAGAATACCACGACCGATTTCACCCTGCTGAAATCCGCAAACCTGTCATCCTATACTAACCGCTATGACCAATTTTCGATTGCCGTGGGGTCGCTTGAAACAGGCTCGTATAAGTATGAAGTTTACGATACCAATAGCACGGTTGCCGCTGCTTTGGCGGTCGTTGAAACGGGCTTGGCATTTATACAAACCGCAACGATAGGCTTTAATACCTACGCCAATTCAATTACTTACACTGTCTTTGATGCATCCGATGAGGGTGTCTTTGATTTAACCTTTGACTCAACTTTCGCATAATGAGCGTACAAACACGAAGCCAACTCCAAGCGAGTGCATTAACCATCACCAACGAAACCGTTGCTCAGGCGAACACCGCATCCCGTGTAGGCGGCTTGTTCGACGACCTTGCCGATACCGCAACGCTTGACAGGGAACGGGGCTTTGCGAACCTTTACCTCGACACCGACACGGCCTTTACCCCGACGCAAGGGCAACGGGTCAAGTTGACAAGTGCGATGAAATCGGGCGTTTTGTCAACCTACAATTTCACAAGGACCACCACCGCCATCACCTACACAGGCACAACAAGTGCGACCCTTCGCATCGCTGCATCCATGCTCCTTGCGCAGCAGGGCAACAACAACCAAATCAAGGTTTACATCGCCAAGAACGGTACAACCATCGACCAGTCAATGACTGAGATTACAATAAGCCACTCAGACGGCCATGCGGTATTTACGGAAACCGTCTTGCAAGGTGCGGTCAACGATGAGTTCACCATCTACGTCAACGCAGTCGATAGCGGTGGAAGTATCACGATTTCAGCCCTTTCATTTACAGTTCATACGCTATGAGCAAGTCAACGCAGCACTTCACCCAATGGCTTGGGATAGAACACAAAGTGCCAGTCATGCTGGAGAACCGCTCCGGCAAATACATCACCTACGGCTTTGCCAACGAGTACCCTTACTACCTGCTGGACAACTATCGCAGGTCGTCCAAGCACAACGCCATCGTCAACGGCAAGGTAAACTACATCATGGGCGGAGGATGGCAGGCAGGGGATGACTTGACTGTGGAGCAGCAGGCCCGCTTCATCAAGTTCTTCGACGGACTTTCCAGTACCGAGGACCTAAACGATATCACCGAGAAACTGGTCTTGGACTTGGAGTTATTCAACGGATTTGCGGTCGCAGTTACTTGGTCCAAACTTGGGACCATCGCCAAGATGGAACACGTTCCCTTTGAGAAAATCAGGGTGGACAAAGAGGACAAGATGTTCCAAGTTGCCGATTGGTACAACGACGACATGATGCAGTTGTTTCCCAAGGTCGGGGACATCGAGAAAATCCCTGCATTCGACCCGGAGAATCGCCTCGGTAAGCAGTTGTTCTACTATCGTGTTTACGCAGCAGGCGTGAAGCACTATCCTTTGCCCGAATACATCGGAGGCAACGCTTGGATTGAGGCAGACGTGCAAGTGGCGAACTTCCACAACAACAACCTTCGCAACAACTTTTGGGGCGGTTACTTGATTAACTTTAACAACGGCATCCCGACCCCCGAAGAACAGGGCGACATTGAAAGGCAAATCAAGCGTAAGTTTTCAGGAACCGACAATGCTGGTCGCTTTGTTGTAACCTTCAACGACGATGCAGCCAAGGCCCCGACGCTGGAGCCATTAACTCCAAGCGACATGGACAAGCAGTTTGAGATACTGAACAAAGCAATCCAGCAAGAAATCTTTATCGCACACCGTGTTACCAACCCCATGCTATTCGGAGTCAAGACCGAAGGCCAATTGGGTGGACGCAACGAATTGGTCGAGGCTTACGAGTTGTTTAAGGCCACCTACGTCAACGACCGGGTGCAGAAGGTCGAAAGGATGATAAACTACTTGGGGTCTTTCAACGGTGTGGAAGGTATGGAGTTGATTCCTACCAACCCAATCAATGAGCAGTTGAGCGAACAAGCACTCCTTCAAGCCATGACCCCCGCAGAACTGCGTGAGAAAGCAGGTTTGCCACCGATTGAAACCAAGGCCGAATCAAGCGTCCAAGACGTTATCACGGCTATTAATTCACTTTCACCTTTGGTTGCTAACAAGGTCTTGGAATCTATGTCAGCAAACGAAATCAGGTCCTTGGTGTCTTTGCCTCCAAAGGCAGAGGGTTCGGGTCTTGCAGGAGCAACGGCAGCCGTAGAGGTCAGCCCTGAACCTACTGCACCGCAAGGCTTGGCATCCAACGACAACATCAAGAAGTTGTCAGGCCGTGAGTACCAAAACCTGATGCGTATTGTCAGGCAGTATATGCAAGAGAAAATCACGCTGGAGATGGCTCGGACAATGTTGTCAGCAGGCTTTGGCTTATCAGCCCAAGAGATTGACACGATGCTCGGAGTGCAGGCCCAAGAGTTCAGCGAACCGACTTGGGGCCAAGAGGACGACGAAGATTACGGATGGGGCGACGAAGAGTTTAAGGTCTTGGAGGTGGTTGCAAGTAAGTTCGGTTGCCATGCAGACGACTACCACGTCATGCACTCCAAGCCGATGCGGTTCGATGCCAACATCGACGAAAACATCCGTTTAGCCTTTGCCGAACTGGGGGAAGAAGAAAAAGAATTGGACCTGAAGATTGAGGCTTACCGCAAGAAGAATCGGGACGCAAGCGTTGAAGAAATGGCAAAGGAATTCGGGGTCAGCAAGGCCAAGGTCGCCAAGCGAGTCGCCTACCTAATCACCAAGGACCGCTACCCAATCAGCAGGGCCGTGGACAAGATTGCCGAGCAGAACCTGCCCAAGAATGTCAAGGAGGTCGCAGAGCCAGTCTTGGAGGTGCGCTACAAATACGCTTGGGCCACAGGGTTCAGCAACAAGGACAAAGGTTCCAGCCGTGAGTTCTGCAAGGTCATGCTTGACTTGGCTGGTCAGGGCAAGGTTTATACGAGGGACGACATCGACGGAATTAGTGCTATTATGGGCTACTCCGTTTGGAACAGGAGAGGCGGTTGGTATCACACACCGAGCGGAGTGAATCGCCCCCAATGCAGGCACGTGTGGGAGCAGCAGTTGGTAATCCGTAAAGGCAATAAAATCACCAAGGCATGAAGGCACTATTCATAAGCGAAGAAACGCTGCTCGACAACTCGATAATCAACGAGAACGTCAGTTACACGCAGATACGCCCAACGGTTGTCAAGGTCCAAGAGATGCGGATTCAGCCCATTGTTGGCTCTCCGTTGTACGGGCAATTGGTTACGCAGGTCGTCAGCGGTTCAACGTCTGCCCTGAACCAAACGCTCTTGGAGGACTACATCCAGCCGGCTATGATTCAATGGCTTTACTACGAGTTGCCGATGGTCCTTGCATTCAAGTATATGAACAAGGGCATGGTCCGTAGAACGAGCGAGGAGTCCTCGCAGATGAGCATGGAAGAAATCACACGACTGACCGATAAGGTCAAGAACGATGCCGAGTGGTATTCCGAGCGCATAACTCGCTACCTAATGGAAAACCGCAACTCCTATCCGCTCTGGAACTCGCCTCCGTCTGCTCTTGACACGATTTACCCGAACGCCACCAACTACCGAACCGGGATGGTCTTGGACCGCAACCGAAGGATGGGAATAAGTAACTTGGATTACCCCTACCCCTACGGACAATTCGGGGCGTGTAACGACTACTGACGATGGGTGCGCACAAGAAGAACATACTGAAACTGCAAAACTATGTCTTGGATAAAAATCAAGCAAGCCCTGCTGGACCTTGCAAATGCTCATCCACAGGTCAACTCCTTCGGGACGGGCGACCCTCTTGCAATCGGCACGGACAACACCATCAACCTGCGAACCCCAAGCCGTGAGCGCATCGTCTATCCGCTCGTTTTTGCGGACGTTCAGTCTGCAAATACTGACGCTGGCACTTTGGACTTGGTGGTTGGGGTTTACTTTAGCGACCGTGTTGAATCCATTAAGCCGATGGGCGGAGTGGTTTCGGGCAGCCCTACGCTGGGCTGGCAGGATAACGAGGACGAGGTCCTAAGCGACCAGTTGCAAATCGCACAGGACTTTATTTCAAGCCTTACAAACGACCCGAACGAGGACTGGACCCTCTCATCCAGCGTGAGCCTTACGAGGTTCGTAGAGAGCCGAGATGACCGCACGGCAGGGTGGCAGGCAACGATGACTTTTGAAATCCCCTACGGACATTCGGTTTGTGAAATTCCGACCTAATCTACATTTATACTAAAAGCAAATTATGCCTACACCTATTCTGCAACAAATGCTCGGTCAGGGCGGTACGATGGAGTTTATCAACGGAACCGTTACCGGGAAGAACTACGACTTCTTGGTAGTCAACACCGCTGCGACTTTCACAACCCTTACAGGAACTGGAAGCGAGAACCTTCTAACCGCTTACAACTTTTCGGGGGCTTCTATTTCCGCTGGCATCGTTATCAGCGGTCGCAATGGAGGTAAGATTACTGCTGTTACTCCAAGCGTCGGCTCGGTCATCGGTTACACCTTCCTCTAAGATGCTGATAGGCTACGGCTACGGCTATCCCACGAATATGCTCCAAGGCGGAGTCGCTGCTGGGGTGTGGGCCTTGTTCAACGCAAGGGCAACCGCTGACGGTGCAACCGCTGCCGAGGCTGCCGTGAATGGATGCCTCTTCAATCGCTTTGCTGCAATCTACAACTTCTAAGAATGCCCACACCATCGCTAATCCTTGTGCCTGCTCGATTTAAAACGGGCAAATTATACACTCCCTTGGCAACAACTTCGGGCGGTGTGGTCTTGGGAGCATCGGGCGACTTCAATGTAACCCGGGCAACGACTGCGACAAGGGTCAACGCAAGCGGATTGATTGAGGTTGTGGCTTCGGGGATTCCGAGGTTGGACTATCCTCTTGGCGGTGGCTGCCCTGCTCTCTTGGTGGAGCCGAGTGGGTCTAACTTGACATTTCCAAGCGAGGGTTTTTCAAGTCCAACATGGGCTCTCGCTGTTTCGGCAAGTGTTAGTGGAGTGTCATCTCCCGATGGGATGAATACTGCAACGACGTTTATCGCATCAACTACTACCGATAGGGTTCGTCGGCTCGTAACATTAACAAGTGGAACAACCTACACTTACTCATTATTTGGCAAGTTTGGTGCATTGTCGAGTGGATTTACAATGAATGTGTTTCAGGAGAATGCGACGACATACGGAAGCGGTGTTTGTCAGGCTTTTAACTTAAATGAAGGAACACTTGGTGCGAGCGGTACGGTAGGGGCAGGCTTTACTCTCCAAAGTGTTGGAATGGAAAATTACGGGGACGGATGGTATCGTTGCAGAATGACGGTGTTGATGAGTTACACTCCTCCATCCCTTGCAAGGATTGGCTTTAGACTTGGAACACAAATATCGGGAGGCATACCTTTATCGGTTGTAAGTGGTAGCGTTAGTGCTTGGGGCGCACAACTTGAAACAGGCTCCGTTGCAACCTCCTACATCCCCACAACCACCGCAAGCGCAACACGCAACGCAGACGTTATCAGCCTATCAGGCGCAGTCAGCGGATGCATCGGGCAGACCGAGGGGACGATTTATTTGGAAACAAATGCACTTGTTAGCGGGGTAAGTGATTTATTTTGCTTTGCAAGGGCTACAACGAATACTGTGTCAATAAGCAAGAATTCTAGCAATAGAATTCAGGCCACAGTATACACATCTGGACAAGTTTTAAATATAGCAGCATCAGGCGCCGTGTCAGGAAATCTGAAAATAGCGGTTGCATACAAGACTGGCGACAGCGCTTTGTATATCAACGGGGTTCAAATTGGGACGAGTTCAAACGCATTCTCTTTTGCTGCTGCATTAACTCAGATTAATATAAACCCGACTGGATTTTTTGAGGGGATAGGCAACCAAAGAATTAGTACCTTATACCTCTCCGCCACTCGCTTAACCAACGCTCAACTCCAAGCCCTTACAACCTAATGGCTACCTTCCGAAAATACGAATTTGCAGTTTACGCTGACTTCCGAACCATTAACGACTCGGAGGTCGAGCCTCGCACCGTTGTTGAACTCGGACATATCAAGCCTGCAAATGCAAAGGCTTGGTGCGTTGATATCCTTTGGGAAGGCGACGAACCGAAGAACTGGACGAAGTATCAAACTTGGCCCGAACCAGTTGGAATCCACACCTTTGCTGGATGGGACGAGCAGTACACCGAGGACTACAACCAACGCAAATCGCTATGAAACTCTTTCGCAAACGCAACCCCGAAACCCCTAAACTCCCTTTTATGAAATCAGCCGTCATCGCTCTCCTTCGCCACCTGTTAACCTTCATCGGTGGAACCCTCGTCGCCAAGGGCTTGTTAGACACCGAAACTTTGCAAGAGATTATTGGTGCATTAATCACCTTGTTGTCAGTAGGTTGGATGACCATTGATAAAGTAAAGGTCAAGAAGTGAACCTGATAGAAACCACCATCGTCGGGAGCGTTGCAGCAATCGTCGGTGGAGCGGTCGCTTGGTTCACCAAGGGCCGTGTCGAATCGGACTCTCTGCAAGTCAGGCAGGCCCAAGCGGTCCTCGCTATGTGGCAGGCTACCAGCGAGTCTCAAAACAAAGAATTAACACAACTTCGTAACGAGGTCGTAAGTTTGCGTCAGCGATTGGAAGACATGGAACAACTGGTTCATGAACTCCAAGCCGAGAATGCCAAACTTAAAAACCTCGTATGAAAGTAACCAAGCATTCCAAAAACGTCCACGCCATCGAGTGCGGACGAACCCAAGAATTCCTTTTGCTCTCCGACCTGCATTGGGACAACCCTAAGTGCGACAGGGCATTGCTTACCAACCACCTCGAAGAAGCAAGACGGAGGGGTGCGAAAGTCCTCGTAAATGGGGACTTTTTTTGTTTGATGCAAGGCAAGGGCGACCCTCGCAGGAGCAAGGATGACATCCGTCCAGAGCATAACAACGGGCGTTATTTGGATTCTATCGTTGACACGGCCGTCGAATGGTTTCGACCCTATGCGGACCTTCTGCTGGTGCTCGGATACGGGAACCACGAAACATCCATTATCCAACACCAAGAAACGGACATCCTCCTTCGCTTCGCCACAATCCTCAATCATACCTGCAAGACCGACATTCAAGTCGGTGGCTATGGCGGGGTTCTTGACTTCAAGATGGTGTACGACCCGGACCATCGCTGCAACTTCATCATGCACTACTATCACGGCTCCGGGGGTGGTGGACCCGTAACCAAGGGAGTCATCCAAGACCAACGCATCCTCGCCTCCATCGAAGGCTACGACTGCACATGGCAGGGCCACGTCCATGAACTATACTATCACCAAAACATCGTCAACCGCTATGTGCGTACTACTCACCAAATCTTGCAGAAACCTGTTCACCAAGTCCGCACGGCAACGTACAAAGAAGAATGGGCAGACGGTTATATGGGCTTTCACGTTGAGCGTGGAAGAGGCCCGAAGCCTTTGGGCGGATATTGGATGACCCTCGAAGCAGGCAGGTTTGTAGGCAAGGACCGAAGAGGTCCCGAATTACAGGTCTTTGCTTCCTTCGCCCCCTGCGACAGGTTCTACACCGGCAGCGGTCAGGTATAGGTAGCCGTACTCTTTCTCTGCGTTAAACTGGGGACAGGCTTTTGTAACGCCCGGAAAGTCCCTGTGTCCGCATATCCTTGCTTGAGGGTACTTCTTGAGCCAATCAAGCAGCACCACGGCAATCGCTTGACGCTGCCCGATACTACGGTCATCTTTGTCCTTGCCTCCGATATAACTCACGTGGAGGCTCGTAGCGTTATGCCCCTGCACCCCGTTGGTTACGGCTGAATCAGGAGCCAAGACCGTTACATTCCCTGTTGAGTCTATAATCTTGTGATATCCGACCGACTTCCATCCAAGGGCTTCCTTCCAATGCTTGCGTATTGAGGCGATAGTCGTATGCTTGGGCGTAGCCGTGCAATGGACGACGAGGTGGGTGATGGTTCTGCTCATTCTTCGGGGTTTAGGGCGTGGAAATAACTGACCGTAACAGGGTCGGCAACATTGGGACCGCTGGATAGGTGGACCTCCTTGGTCCCCTGCCATTGAGCCATAGCGGGGTCGTAGCCCAACAACTCGCAGGCTTTCCGGTATTCGAGCAGCAGGGCGTGGTTGCCTTCAAGGTCTGCGTTTTCAACGGCTATCATCAGCCGTTCCAAGGCGTTGGTGAGGGCCTTGGCAGGTCTTAGGGAGTGGTATTCGGGCATGGCTTAGGTTTGTACAAATGTAGCCAATACCCCCCAAATCGCAATAAAACGGGGGATGAATATTTTTTTTGCTACGAGGTGGCACAAATAGGGTAAAGTTGTTTTACCTTTGCTTTACAAACCAACCACTAAACCTCAAAACCATGAACAACCAAACCTCAGCCCAAAGCCAATTTCAAGCCATCAACTGGTCCAACTACTCGCAAGCGAGCCATCAAGGAGCCATTGAGCCAACCTTCCAATCAGCGCTTACAGACTGCGAACACACGCACGAATTCGGTGCAGAAGCCCAGTCGTGGAAGGAATACTCTCAAGTCCTTGAACTGAATGCTGAAGGCGAAATCGTGAACTCCACCTACTTTGTAACCCTTTGAGCCATGAAACACGAAACCCAAGCCAAACTCAAAGCAGCCCTCGCAACGGGCTACATCCTGCTGACCGCCTGCCTCGGAATCGCCTTCTTCGGCAGATTCATCTTCGCACTCATCACCAACTAAACCTCAAAATCGATGACACAAGTAGAAGGATGCGGAGAATATCGCATCCTATTCTCCGCAACCAAACCTCAAAACCATGCACAAATTCAAAACCACCAACATCAAAGGCAAGGACTACGTCGAAGTCAACCAACGCCTCCTGTACTTCCGCAACGAATCGGCCTACGCTGGCTGGTCGTTGGAATCCGAACTCATTGACCTGCAACCCGACCGCTGCTGCGTCCGTGCAGTCATCCGGGACAACGAGGGCCGCATCCGTGCAACAGGCCACGCCTCCGAGGACAGGACTTCCAGTATGATTAACAAGACATCGTATGTTGAGAACTGCGAAACATCCGCTTGGGGCCGTGCCTTGGCCTGCATCGGCATTGGAATCGAAACGAGCATCGCATCGTCCAACGAGGTGCAGATGGCGATTGCCCAGCAGAACCTTGGGGACCTCAACGACAAACTCGGACTGGTCCCTTCCTACGATGAACTGACCACCGCAACCCTCAAGGCCGACTTCCTCGCATTGCTTGACAAACTCCCAAAGGAGCAGGCAGCCAAGTTCATGAAGGACATCGACCACATGACCCCCGCCCGATTTGAGAAAGGCATTCAATTCATTCAAAACCAACTCGCAAGACCATGAACCTACTTGAACAAATGAACGCATCGGAGTACAAGAAGCTCCTTGAGTACAAGGAGCAGTACCCGACCCTTGGAGAGGGCTTGATAAAAGCCTTAACCGAGAAAACCGTTGTCATCCACCTAACTTTTGATGAGTGCATCTATCTATGCCAAGCCTTGGAATTTCCTTGGGCTGGTTTATTCAACCAAATCTTTGACACCTTCAAATCCAAGCCATGACCTACCCGACTCTAATTACCATCCCAAAGGCTGACATCTGCAAGGCAGAGATAGCCCAAATAGCCCAGCAACTGACCGACCGAATTAATGATGGCGAGGTAAATCCGGTTGAGGCACACATCAAACTAAAGGCCATTGTCAAGGCTTTGGAAGCCACCATTAAGGCCACCGAGCAGACCGTAGCCGACGAAGCCTCGAAGCACGGCAAGACCTTTCAAGCCTTTGGAGCAGAGATAACCCTCAAGGAAGGGAGCCTGACTCCGAACTACGAGGAAGACGAAGTTTATGCCGACCTCAAAGCACAAATGAAAGCGAGGGAGGAACTGCTCAAAATCGCCTTTCGGCAAGCCGGGAAGACCGCTATCTTTGACGAGTCCACAGGCGAGCAGGTTCCAGTCTGCACCGCCAAGGCCACCAAAGCATCCATAGCCGT